>OLFT01002126.1_pt1 | contig 17942 bp, 15 predicted proteins | sample 1604921 | NCBI WGS metagenome assembly OLFT01 (sample SAMEA3888897, study PRJEB22519) | human gut metagenome | biome: human gut; feature: human-associated habitat; material: faeces | place: Denmark | collected 2013 | reverse complement strand
CGCCGATGAGATCGCCAAGGAAGCTGCCTTCTTCTCCTTCGGAACCAACGACCTGACTCAGATGACCTTCGGCTTCAGCCGTGACGACGCCGGCAAGTTCCTGGGCGCTTACTATGATAAGAAGATCTACGAGAACGATCCCTTCGCCAAGCTGGATCAGAAGGGCGTCGGCAAGCTGGTGGATATGGCCTGCAAGCTGGGCCGCAGCGTGAACCCCGACCTGCATCTGGGTATCTGCGGCGAGCACGGCGGCGATCCCTCCTCCGTGGAGTTCTGCCACCGCACCGGTCTGGACTATGTGTCCTGCTCTCCCTTCCGTGTGCCCATCGCCCGTCTGGCCGCCGCTCAGGCCGCTATCAAAGATTGAAGGAAATAAAATTCCTCCGTCTTAAGTCTTAAGGGTATAAAGATATTAAATACGCCCCCGATTCGTGTGAATCGGGGGCGTATTTTCTTGTTATGCAATAAAATGTATTTTATTTATGCCAATACAGTAAGGCCACTATCGTCCAAGAAAGTCTGCGCATCTCTGATTGCCCTGCTGATTTCTTTCTCGTTGACCTCATTAGTTGCCGTTTTACTCATGGTCTGGCGCACCAACTGGACTTTACACATATTATACAGCAATCCAACCAACAACACCGTATTTTCAGTCAGTTTCTTCTCTGCGCCTGAGTATTCGTTCCAATTGGTCTTTCCGTTAATAACCACTAAGTCTCCCAGTTTCTCCAAATGACGACGATATACACGGTCCACAGTACGCAAGGACTCCTCAAAACGTTTTTCTGCATTGCTCAACTTTTCCAGATAAATGCAGATTCCACGTATTTCCTCCTCGGCCCTCTTCATCTGCGCCCATGCCTCATCAGCTTTGTCCGACAGTTTGCTCCCAGTCACGTTGAAGATAATACCGCCGACCAAGATTCCAACTCCCAGCGTGGTCGCACCAAGAATCGTAGTTCCCAATGCCATTCCACCACCACCGGCGGCAAGCGCTCCACCACCCAGAGCAGCTAAAGTCGCATTGGTAGCGGCAGCTCCGCTTAAAGAAGCTATTGCCGTACCAGTGGAGGCAGTACCCAACGCCATAACAGCTGCGGTCGTTGCACCAGCCGCTGCGAATCCACCAGCAGTACCAACTGCGGCGCCGCCGAGTCCTCCCAGCAGAACGCCTGCGCCTACAGAAACCTGCTTCAGTTCCTCGCCATTATAGGCCGGAATATCCACATTTTCTTTGCTATAGGCTTTGAATTCAGGGCGATTTTGAATTCTTTCAAAAATGTCCGAAAACTTTTGGAAGCTATCCAAAATTTGAAGTTCAAGTTTACCAAGGCGATCCATGTCCTCGGTAGTTACCTTGTTTCGTGCTTCAAAACGGGCAATGTTGTCCTTGTGCTGTTTGTCAGCTAACTTCATGGTGTCATTTGCCTGCTTCATTTTAACTCCGCCGTGAATAGCACTTCCCGCACCAACAGCACCGGCAACAGCAGCAATTCCTCCTAAAATTAACGGTAATGGCATATTGATTCCTCCTATAATTTTTTCTTTTTTAGCTCACTGCACACTTGCAGATTTGCGTAATAGAACTCCTCTCTCGTCATAAAATCCTTAAAAAAACTATCATAGCTTTCATCGATTCGACACAGAAGAGGTCTGGAACGGTAAATGCTACACAGATTTCCAACTAGATATTTGCACACACCATCTCCACGATCTAAATCTTGATATAAATCAGACAGTTTTAAGTTACGGCAACATTCGCCACATTTATCACACGGAAACATTACTGAAACACCAGATGGGCACTTTTGTCGCTCATAAATGTATTGAAATCAGGGAAATCAGCCCATGGAAGCGGCAAATTTCTTGAGGCAAATGCTTGCTTCAAAGTTTGGTTCAGTTCATCCTCTGTCTGAATATCATCCAGTCTGCTTGCAATTGCCCGGAATGCTTCTCCTTCTTTTTCGAACTGGTCCAGGTCTATCTGCATTAACTGGGCCGCATACTGCTCAAAATACTTTGCCCATTCCCGGTAGTAATTTAGTTCGGTCTCTATCGTGTGAATATCGTTCAAGCGTTGAACCAATGTATTCATCAATTCGCTTCGATCCAGATACATAAGCAACGTGCAACTCATGATTCCTGTCACAAAAGCTCCGCAGAAGTTTTGAACAATATCGCCCGTTTTTCCAAGTGCCCCAAGTGGAGTATGCGCTACCGCATCACTAACCAGAACGCCAACCGTTACGCTTGCACCAACAGAAAGGACCTTTATAACCGCACGCATCCGATCTCCAAATTCATAATCATCCGGATTGATGAATAGTACCTTCATCGCTTCGACCAGAGAGGCATAAGATTGCCGTATAATCCTTACCGTGTTCTTTGCTGTCGTAAAAAATATGTTGCACAGAGTTGTGGTGAGGCTGGACAACGCACCGGCCACAGCACCACTCAAAAACTTCGATGCTAATTCAGGATATTTTTCTTTAAAACCCTCAAGCCCTGTTTGGATTCCGTGCGCAACAGCTTCCAAATAATCTTTTAATGTCACATCACGTTCGTTGAATTTCTGGAATTCTTCCTTTACGGAAAACCACATCTCGGCAAACACAAATCCCAAAACCTGCCGGATACCCATTTGAAGGCCAACATTGCCAGCTGCATATGCCAAGTCTTTTTTGAATTTTGGACTCAAGTAATATGCGTGGGCTAGCTTCGCTTCATATGCTTTCTTTGCTCGATTATACTCGCACATCATGCGGTTCTTAGTCTCTTCAGGCAGCTCAGGATGCTTTGAAATATAATCTGGAATCTCGACAACGTCCTCATTTTCCTTTGTCGCTCCCATTGAAGAGTTCAAGCTGGCATTCGTAAATACCAAGTTTTCTTTAGAATTTGCTAAATCTTCGCCGTTAAGGCCAGATAATACCCGTCCAGGGTCATTATGTATTGTATGTGCAGTTAGCACATGGTCTATTGAAGCTTGTTTATCTCCATTCCCCTTTGCAGCTCCCTTGCTATAAAAATATAATTTACCCCCGGTATAAGCATCTACTATGGGCTCACCTGAAGCTTGAAATTGCTTCTTCGTATCACGTTTTGTCGCCTGATAACTCGGATTTTTGTCATGATACACGTCATAATCATATCGCTCACGGTTTTCATATGCCGTTTGGTTTTCGATATTTTTATACTTCATTTCTGGATCAGAACCGATTTTTCTTACATTCAAAATCGTATCTACATCCCCACCATGCTGATCTTTCACAATGAAATCTAAACCAAATGAGGTAATAATGCTCTCCAAAAGAACTCTTTCATACTGTTGAAGCATACTATCCAGAATTGGCTCATCGGGGCTTGGGATGTACCCTTTATCGAATGAAACAACGCTACTTGCAATTGCCATTCTGCTCATCTCCAATCAAAGCAATATATTTTCCTTGACTTCTCAGCCACATATCAACGCCCTTGCCAAACACTTCTGCTTCCACCGTCCATCCGTCCGCATCTTGCTCTATAATTTCCGCTGTGGGGAGTCTATCAAGCACTGCCTCAATGGATGGACCAGTGTACTTAAAGCGAATCTTTTGCAGCTTACCACCATACATGAACTGTACCCTTTTGCGGAATTCGCCCTCTTGGAAGCGTTCTCGGTAGGGGACCTGAAAATGCTCGTCCGTAATATGGAACCGCTGGATGCGATCTACCCGGTAAATCGTGGGAAACAGATCGTCCGGGTTCTCAAATTCCGCTGCTCGGTCAATGTCTCGGATAAATGCTACCAGATAGAAGTAATACTCAGAAAACATCAAGCCAACCGGCTCAATCGTCCGCTGGACGGTTTCTCCGCCCTTTAGCTTCTCGTAAGTAATCTCCGTCACCAGTTGTTTTTGAATCGCCTCTCCAAGCTCCCAGAGGCCATCCAGCAAGTGTTTTCCGTGATGAGGCTCAATGTAGAGATGTTTTTCGTTCGCCAGCAAATCAACTACAGCCCGACGATGCTCCGCAGGGACACAGCAATTTACCAGTTTATCAAGAATAGGCAACATCTCGTCTCGCCGCAGAGATCGGCTCTCCAGCAGGATTTTGCATACAGCCAGTACTTCACTATTATTGAGGTAAGCATTATCCCGTTCAATCAGTCGGTAGACTTTCTGCCGAGCATCATAAATTATCTCCCCCGGTGGAGTCTGATTTGCAAAAAAACAGCGCAAATCTTCAATGTCACGTTGAAGGCTGCGCTCGTTGACGCCAAAGCGGTCAGCGGCAGCCTTTTTCTGTATTCCAACTCCCTTAATGAAGTCTTGATACAGATACAGCAACCTCGCACTTTTCTCGATTTCCATATGTATCCCTCCTGCCAATCAGTATATACTATGGCATAGACAGGATTTGTCTATTTGAGTAAAAATGAATATCTAAAAAAATTATACTCTTAAAGTTCCCCTTTTGCAACCCTGACAGTTCGCGCTTTGCAACCCTGACAGTTTATTTATAAGGATAACTTGTGGCGTTAAACTAATTTTATTATCACCACAGGAGGTTCCCTTATGAATTGGAGAGCGATTGGTAAGAGAATCCGACAGCAGCGAGAGTTTATGGGACTTACCCGTGAACAGTTTGCGGAGCAGATCGACGTAACCCCAAAATTCTGCTCAGATATTGAAGCTGGTGTTAAAGGAATGTCCGTCCCCACCCTCTGCCGAATTGCCAAGGTGCTCCGCCTATCTACCGATTACATTCTATGGGGCAAGTCCGGGCAGGAAAATCCGGATTCCGTCATGATGGTACTGGAAAACTGCACTGAGAGAGAACGCTCATATGCCGAGCAGCTACTAAAAATTTTTGTGGTTGCGATGAATGGCAGTGACAATTAGAGGTTTAGCTTGCTGGAAAAGCGGAGTGAATGTCACTCCGCTTTTTTACTATACTCGCGCATATGAGAAGCATAACCATACTGATCTCCACCAATTTTGGCCGCTGTTTCAAACCACTTCTCCGCCTCTTCCCCTTCATGTGCAGTGTAGTAAAGGTTTACCATCTCCAGGGAATAGTTATCCCGGTGCATAGCTGCCTTGCGATACCAACGAATGGCCTCCTCCACATTTCGTTTTGTTCCATGGCCGTAGTAATAGCAGTTTCCAAGCATTCTTTGCGCACGGACGTCATATGCCGCTGCGTCTTCATATGCCTCAAATGCCCTGATTTTATCTACCGGAACACCTAAACCAAAATAATAGAAGTCTCCGTACGTCTGTATTGTCAGCACTTCATGGTAATATCGTTCAAATGCTTTTGATACATCTCTTTCCACTCCTTTTCCAAAGTAATAGCAATCTGCAAGCATTTGTTCAGCAATGCAATCGCTATACTTTGCTGCCTGATTATACCAGTAAACCGCTTTCTCAAAATCAACTTCCACGCCAGCCCCATAGAAATAACAGTTTCCAAGCATTTGCTGGGCATGGGCATCTCCTATAAAATGATCGGCTGCTTTTTGATACCACCGAACAGCCTCTTCCCAGTTTTCCTTCACGCCGATTCCAAAATAATTGTAATCACCCAACCTGGATTGAGAAGACGCAATAGTATCTGACTTTTGATACCAATGGAATGCTTTTGCTAAATCACGCTCAACACCATACCCCCAATAGTATCGCTCTGCCAAAGAGTGTTGAGCACCGTTTTCTCCCCGTTCCGCCGCTTTTAAAGTCCATTCAAACCCTTCCTCTGGGTCTTCACAGCAAAAGTCACCAAGAAGTTCCATAGCATTAGAATTGCCATGCTCTGCTGCAACTTTAAACCAACGATACATATTTTCCTCGTCCTCGAACATGTCATACAAGAATCCAATTTTTACTCCATAATTTGGATCTTTTTCCGTTACCAACTTAAAATATTCTTCCGCCTTATCAGGATTCTTTTCGAATAGTTCGCCCTCTTTATAACAACGTCCGGCCACATAAATAGCCTCAGTATAGCCAAGTTCCACTGCTTTTTCCAACCATTCACGTGCAGTCTCCAGGTCTTGGTCTATAAAATCTTCAAACGCACAATAGTACATTTCGTATAACCGAAAGTGAGCTTCCGCATTTCCCTGTGCAGCGGCCAGCTTATAATATTTCAAAATCAATTCTTTTGCAGTCTCATCACTGACATCAATGGGACCATCATGTTCGCCCCGAAGATATTCATCATAGTAGTCCGCAACCCTTACCTGTGCATCTGCGTCTCCAAGAGCAGCCAATCTGTAGTCTTCTGCGTTCATAGTTTATCCTCCTTTTTCTTCTGTTCTGTAATGTATATTACTCCACAGCATAGACAGTTCCTGTCTATCCGCGAAACTTATTGTTGCTTTATTAGCATCTGTTTTGTTTGGCTCATTCGGATGGATTGAAGCCCCGGAGCAAGTGAATATCTATGAATAATCCAGGCGTCAGTTAGCTCAACGAAGCCTGTAATTTCATTAAAAGCCCAGAGATTATAGGAATAATTGGGAAAATAGTCCCATGATTCTTTTCCAATAGAACTTTGGACAGAAATCTTGCATTTTTTTAGCATACAATCAAAGGCGTGTAAGCTTTTGATTGTATAGCTATCATAAAACTGCTGCCATCGTTCTTCCGTAATTCCTTCCATCGCAACAGCAATTTCTTCTTTAGATGCCGTTCTTAGCAACTTCTCAACCTTTTCCTTCTCATTGGCGTAGTATCCATTGAAAGAATAAATCCACGGGCTACCTTTATCTCTATTTGCAGATCCATGGTCTATATATTCTTTCTTAACATATGCACTGTACCTCTTTAATTCGGATAGTTGCCCAGTATCTTTAATACTAAGAACTTTTTGAGCATATGCCTGTTTTAACTCCGCCAAAAGGAATCTTCTCCGGATACTATCCCAACTTCCTCGGTCTCTAGATATTATAGAATTTATGCAATTGCGCAGTTTATCGCCTTTTTCTGCATCGTCTCCCCCCATTTGTAGACGCTCATTATTCGCCATGCAAGTAGACAATAAGAATTGAATAGGGATTAAATTCATTTCCAAGATGACTCTTTTACGCTGCTCATCAGATAAATCTGAATAATCTCCTGTTTGACTGTCGGTCTCATATTGTAGTGCATTACAAATGTCATCCATATTCTCCAAAGAATAATCCTTTTGAATCTTCAACCGCTCGCGTGTTGAGGCATATTTTCCTCCGAGTTTGTAGCCAATCCAATCCTCATACCATCTTTTGGCGCAAGCAGTACTTCCAATTTGAACCGAAAAATCAGAACGGATTTTTTCAGATAGATTAGCAAAAAGTAGAGACTCTTTATGTTGCCAAAATACGCGGTCCAAATACAGCACCCGTTGCAATTGCGAGATACGTTCTTGCAGCATCTCAAAGGACGGAAGTTTCAATACATCACTGACTGTTTCGACAGAAACAGTCATATTTTTTATGACAAACCAGAGCAAAAACTCATTTAATGTCTCTTCCTTCATCGGGAAAATACCGCCAACAGTTTGTTGGTTCGAAAGAAGCCTCTTTATTTTTTTCTTTGTTGTCTCATATACAGCAGATAAAGCCTTTTCCGAGTTTCTGTCCAAAAAATCTCGAATTTCTTTTGAATTCACAAAAATCACCACCGTAAAAATTCATAATATTATTTTCCCATTTAATTCCACATCAAATTTCTGTCCATAGATACTTGTCAACCACAAAGGAAAGCTCATGACAAAGCTGGTATTATGACACCTGTCAGTAAGGTCTTTCCTGCTGAATACTATTTTTAAGGAGGGTCCATATCATGGACGATATCCGAGTGAATTTGTTGGTTGACGAGCTGGTCACGAATTTTTCTTCCCAGAAGAAAAATTCGCATCTCTGGCGACGCTTTGCTGATGGAACAGAAGATTTCTGTATCCGCGGTCGGTACTATCCCATTTTGCGGCGGTCACTTGTTGTTAGAGATTACGAAAATAGTCAGTCTCCGTTCATCCTGACTTTCCAGGACTTACCGAAGGTACCAACGAACAAGAATGCTGATTTCCAAGAAGATGCAATCTTGAAAGATTACCTTCTCATGGATCTGGATGGCCCAGATAGCAATAATAAATTACGCTTTGCATTTTCCTCTGACACCCATGACAATGCCTACGTTGTAACTAGCCTGCAGCATTGCGAGGTGGAAGCATACTTCCTCCTTCAGGCATCGCATTCAACCAGCCTGGCAGTCTGCCTTTCGAGCTGCCGCATTGGCAATGTATGCCTTTCTGGCTTGGCCAAAAGCGTAGACGAAGACTTTGTAACTCTTGTTAACTCAATGGGAGGTCGTATCCATGGCAACAACACTTAACTCTACGATTCGGATGCAGCTTGCGGAAAAAAGCGGCAAGAGTGTAGCAGAGTGCATATTGCACTCTGCTACATACCCAGACAATCTGGATATTGCACTTTGCTCATCTTATCCTCAAGCGGATGATCTTCCAGAAGGATTGTTGCATTTCTCCGAAGATGACTTGGCATCGGATACATATCCGGTAGAGGATTCTGATGCAGAATACACTGCAAATCAGAATGGGACAGATAGCCTCTGCGCAAAGTATCCCCAAGCCGAGGACTTACCCGATGGCTTAACACATCTATCTATGGATGATGCACTCATGGAAAGTGATGGCTTTAGATTTGAATCGTTTTATGATTCTACGCCTGATATTCCCAACATCGGTGATGTCGCAAATTCGCATGATAATCTCTCTCATAAAGCGGATCAGCATGCGCTTCGTGACCCGAGTTGGAAAATTGCATCTCTCCATTGTAGTCCGGCAACCGATTTACCATCTGGCCTATGTACATTTGGAGAGTCCGAGAACTCTCTGGATACCAAAGCTCGCAAGAATTCTTCTTTGAAATCGCTGTCAAAGCGCGTGCATGCGAAATCAAAGGATGAACTTCTTGCCGGAGCATCCCGTGCGGCGGAAGGCCAAGAGCTGAACATGGCGTTGAGTGATCTTGCCGAGTTAGCAGTTCAGGAATTGCCTCTCATGGTGTTTGAACGCGAGCTTTATCTCCGTGTGCGAACCATATGGGTCCATATTGATGAGTTTGATTTGGCTTATGAACTTGGAAACCATGAGCAGTTTGGTTTAATTGCCTCTCTTGGAAAGAGGAGCAGAACTGAGCTATATCAACGGGTCTTAATGATTCCATCCATACAGTGTGAAGCAGATGAATTGAGAAATGATCCATCGCTTATTCCTTGCATAGATGGAATTTTTGATACTCGAACAATGTGTCCGCGGCAAGTATCAAGTCGTGACCACTTCTTCTCATCGCTTAATATTTCCGCTTATGAAATCGGAAAGGGCCATGGAGATACTTTTGAAGCGTTTGTTCATAACTTGTCTGCAGGCGATAGATGTGTACGCCAACGTTTGTTGGAAATTATAGGGGTAATCCTGAGCGGTTATATGCCAAAATCTTTCTATGTCTTTATAGGTCCGCATGATACTGGTAAGTCCCAGGTTGCGAACCTTCTACGTAGATTGATTGGCGACAAAGGGGTCGGTAGCATCTCAGATCCGAACATTTTGTCTGCCAATTTTGGTTTCAGCATGATTCCGGGCAAAAAACTCTGTTATTGTCCAGATGCAGCTGAAATCCCGCTGTCTCAAGGGACTGTTGCTGCAATTAAGCAGGTGACAGGTGGGGACTTGCTCCATTTGAATCGCAAGTATAAAGAACCCGTAACATTTGTGAATGAAGCGAAGCTACTATTCGTTTCTAATCATCAATTACATGGCGCAATTGATGATGCCATGAAGCAACGGGCTGTAGTACTTCCATTTCAAAATTCTGTCCCGCCGTCCAAGCAAATCCCCAACCTCTCCGACAGGTTATACGATGAGCGCGGATACATTGTATACCAAGCAATTCTTGCCCTGAAAGAGCTGGTAAGTCGAGATTTTGAGTATACTCCTGTTGCTGGCGAAGACATTGCTTTCAGTAATTCACGTACCGCACCGAGCGGTAGTGAGGATTCTTTCGGTGTACGGAGTTTTGTATTGAACTGTTGTATTCTGCAAGAAGATGCGCGAACAGCAACCTCGGCACTTTATGCCGCCTATCAAGTTTTTTGCGATACTAACGGATATGCAGCATGTAAAAGCAGTGCAGTATTCTCAAGATATCTTCGGCAATGCTATCCAGATTTGCAGGAGGCTAACACTGCCCAAGCAAGAGGGGTTAAAGGAATCAAACTCTGCACAGGCATAGATAGTGCAGAATCCGATTTCCAGTAAATGGGGGTATCTGGGTGATGTATTATTGGTATAGAGCCTGATACTCCACCCCAAAGTCGCTTTTTCACAATTAAAGGAGGCCATAAGTTATGTTTGACCCTATTATAACCGACATTTCTGCCGCCATCAAGATGATTACTGCTCTGCATAAGGCCGGTCTCATCAATGATCCTACTTATCACAACATTTTAGCCAAGTACGCCCCAGCAGCCTGACTGGACGCAGGCACTTTATAACAGAAAGGAGGTGAGCATCCATGGGCAATATTCTGAACCGGCAACGCCGGGTAGCGATTTATGGGCGAGTTTCTACGGAGCACGAGGCGCAGGTCAACGCTATGGAGAACCAGAAGGCGTGGTACGAGGGTATTGCCCAGCAGCATCCTGAATGGAGCATCGTGGGCCGTTACTTTGACGAAGGCATTACCGGTACAGCCGCGCAGAAGCGTCCTGCTTTCATGCAGATGCTGGAGGATGCTCGCCTCCGCAAATTTGACCTGCTTATTACCCGTGAGGTCTGCCGCTTCGCCCGCAATGTGGTGGACACCCTGTCTATTACCCGTGAGTTGGCCCAAATAAATGTTGAGGTTTATTTTATCCAGGACAATATCCGGACGATGGACGGCGACGGAGAGCTGCGGCTCTCACTAATGGCAACGCTGGCTCAGGAAGAGAGTAGAAAAATCTCTGAGCGTGTTCTGGCGGGTCAGAAAATTAGTCGCCAAAAGGGTGTACTCTATGGCACAGGCAACATCCTCGGCTATGACCGGGTAAATGGGACCTATGTGATCAACCCAGAGCAAGCCTATGTAGTGCGCAAGATATTTGAGCTATATGCTGCTGGAATGGGCTATTCGAAGATTTGTGCAGAGTTGATTCGTTTGGGTTGTAAGAACGCTCACGGCGATGTAAAGTGGACCATGGAACGTATCGGCAGGATTCTCCGGAATGCCACCTACAAGGGCTATATAGGCTACAATAAATCTCACAGTGACGGCTACCTCTCCCAAAAGCGCGTGAACCACCGGGATGAGGCGTTCGAGTACATAAAGGGCAATTTTGAGCCTATCGTGTCAGAAGAACTCTGGAACCGCTGTGAGGAAATCCGTCTGCAAAAGGGTGTCAAACTCCTGGACAACCATGGAGCCACCCGCAAGTTTGGCAGGAAAGAGCCGCAGTCCATCTGGACCTCCAAGCTCCGGTGCAGCTGCGGCTCCGCTTTCCGCCGCTTCCTCTGGCACAGCAACCAAAATGGGAAAAAGACTTATGGCTACGAGTGCTACCGTCAGAAACGAGAGGTCAGTCGCCGCTATCTGGAAGCCCACGGCCTGGATACTTCTCAAATCTGCACCAGCAAAAGCATTCCCTATTGGCACATTGACCTGATGGCCCAAAAGGTCTTTCAGGCCGTCTGGAAAGACAGGAAAGATGCTGTCCTACTGGCTTGTCAAATGATTGAGGAATGCGCAGTTCAACAGAGCAGTCAATCCTCTGCTGTGCTGGACGGACTGCAAAGCAGGGCGGACAAGCTGAAAGTTCGATTGAAACGGCTTCGGGAAATCTATGCAGATGGCGATATCAGCCGGGAAGAATTTCTCAGTGACAGTCAGCAATTTCACGATGAATTGGAACATCTGGAGCAGCAGATTCAGGACCTTTCCAACAGAGATACTGCTGCTGACCCCATCATCGATCTGAAAAAGATTCAGTCCATTCTGAACCAATGGATTGACCTTTCCGCGCCCGTGATCCCGGATGACCTTATCGACCAATTCATCTTACAGGTGGTTGTTGTGGATGACAATACCTTTAACTGGACGCTGGACTTCTCTATGGATATTCCGGAGGCTGTACGGAATTTGCCCCCCAGCGAAATTGCCCGACAGTCCTATCATGCGCAGAGGACTGATACTCCGATTGATTCCGTGCTCAACCGCCACATTACCAACCCACAGCCACTGTTCACCTTCACCATTACTGAGCAGGAAGCATGGGAATACTGCCAGTCCATCGGCACGAAATTCTTTGCGAAAAAGTGGCAGGATAAAACTGTCATTATCAGCATCTAAAATGCAGGAGATTGTTGCATAAAGGCGTACAACAATCTCCTGCATTTTTCTAATAATGTGATCTATTTCTGTATTTCAGTTGTAATTTTTATTGTAGAAGACTATAATAAATTTGTAGCTATTTAGCACCTATATCTTGGCCAGTCAATTCGTCACATACAAGATATCGCAAAATATTGTCCGAGAAAGAGTTAGATCCAAGACTCAATAAAATATTACCTATCTCTTCTATTCCATCAATCAACGAAGGAGGTGTAATGATGATACTTCTACGCGGCAAGCTATTTCAGAATATTAAGACTGAAACAGTATCTTCACTTTTATATAATTCGACTCAGGATTACTATGCGCTAATACGAGATGCACAAAAACAGGGCCTCCGCCAAAGCATAATCACTTCTGATATCATGATAGCAATAGCTGAGCATTTTCTTATTCACCGCAAAATTGCCATTACTGCTATCGATTTTTTGGTGGATGATGACGATTTGCAATCTGAAATTACACCTATACTCAACTTGCTGAAAAGTGACTCCGTATATTGGGCACTGCTGAAAGAAAAACTCGAATTTTTGAGCAAAAATGATTCTATTGACATCAAAAAGATTGAATTCAGAAATTCCGATGGGCTATTTTATATCCAAGTAAATGGTATATTTGCTGCTCCTGAAGCCACCTATAAAGCTTTTTCTGAGGAGTTATCGTCCGTTGTCGAGAGGTGTGTACGATGAAAGTGCCCACCCTGTTAAAAGTCTTGATCAAGGCGATTGCTGTCCCAATAATTTCCATGTTCGCTCTAAACAGATTTAATTTGTTTGAGTACATCTCGCTTGTACCTGAAGATCGCTACTTTGACATTGGCCTTACAGCCTATTTGGCCATTTTTGAGGCTTTATTCCTTTTTTTTGAAAAATGGATTGAAAGCCAAAGGGCTAGCATTACTTGTGTTTTTTATGTCAAGAAAACTGAGAAAAACGAAAAAAACACGCCAAAGGTTGTCTGTGGCAGTTCTACATCCCATGTTGCATATATTTACTGTGATATTCAAACTACCGGAAATAATAAGTTGCTTCGTAAAGCCTCGGTGAGTTTGAATCTTCCTGACTGGGTATCATCACAAATACCACAAAATGAAACGGTTGCTCACTACAAAAACAATACACTCGTTTTCGCTTTTGATAAGCTTATTCCTGAAAGCGCTGGAAGGGAGCATGTTGCTTTACATACAGTTCAAATTCCATTTATCGAAACAGCGAATGAAGGGTATTCAAGTGTGGTATTAAAGCCCCAACTTAACCGCAAATTAACGAAAATATATGTTTCACTAAGCACAAACAGTTTTCAGCTTTGTAATAAGGAGTAATGCCCATGCAGAATATTACATCTACACGGTGGCTAGATAATGTCGCTACTAGTCTATTAGATGTCGAAACGCTATTACTTGGCTCGCATCCAGATGATGCTTCAACTTCTGCTGTAAGCTATATTAATTGGCATATTGAAAAAAACTTTCCAGAAAATAAGTCAATTTTACTAAATGGTAAAAACGTCCAATACAACTATTATTCTTTTTCCTTCGATCAAATAACTGCGGGAGCTTTGCCCGATGAGGATACAATTAAAAAAACTGGATTTGTAATTCCGTATTTGCTAAATGGAAAAGTTCGCTATATTATCAGTCGCAATTCTGGTGCACTGACAATTCTTCGGAAGTTGCTGTCATATACTGGTCGAAATGAGATTGTAAAAGATCCAACATCGTTTACAGACGATATGTTTGTATGGCTGATTAGCAAAGTCTATCGTAGCGACAATACGCTTGAAAGCGAAAGCGATGAGCTTGAAAACTTAACGGTTGATTCTGTGCGCGGATTTAAAGGTGATACTGAAGATTTACTTACTCGAGTTAGCGCTGTCGGCGAATCTGTCATCAATATTATCAGCACACTGTCTTTCTTATTAGAAAGTCAGAAGTTGAATCATATAACTCTAGACGTTGCTTATCGGGGCCATACAAACATTGATATTTCTTTAAGCAATAAGAATACCGCATCAATCAACACAGATCGTTACCAAGGTGAATTTCTATCTACAATCGATTCTCCAGAAGGAATCTCTCGCATTTTTCTTATACTATATACAGAGATTCTTCCTTTAATTATCCAAAGTTATCAAGGTGAAATTTCTAATGGTCAATGGGGACAGGGCAAGTATGTGGAATTCCTCAAGTCTGTCGCGGATGATCTATCTAAGAAAGTTACAAAACGAGTAGAAGAGCTTGAATCGCAACCCGAACAATTAAGGATCTTGTCTGAGAATCGTGCGTCTGCAGATATGGAAAGCTAATATCTATTTCCTCGCAATATATGCCGCCGCCCAGGCCGCGATCAAAAATCCGAGAAATTAACATTCCTTTCACACACTCTTAACTGCAACGATGCTCCGGGTTCTCAGAACCCGGAGCATCGTTTTATACGCTATGAAAACACTTGTTTTTATCTCATAGCTATGCCATAATTAGGATGAGTTTTATGCGGCTATTCAACTGACCGGCGTAACGTCCCAGAGCCGCCGCATAAACCCAAATACTTTTTGAAAGAGAGGAAGAATATGATGCGAAAACAACCCTTTTCCCGATTCCTGGCCGCGTTTTTGTCGCTCCTGATCCTGACGCAGTCCCTTTGTTTGACCGCCTTTGCCGAAAATGAACCTGTTACTGTGTTCATTCCGGAAGGCAGCAGTGCGGCAGACGTTAATGAAATCCTTACCGAAGCTCTGCCGGTCGAGGGTCAAGAGGCCGCAAAATGGGAATACTACTGCACAGGGACCGATGGCTATTTAACAAACGACGCCTGGGGGTCCATTGAGGGCTTTACCAGTGAAAAGAAAGTTATCTTTACTCTCCATACCTACACCCACCCCGCCCTGGCTGCCAATGATGACGGCGAGTATCAGGTGCGCGTTGCCGGTACCTCCACTGAGTACACCATCCATAAAAAGGCCAAGCTTGACGCCCCCATCACGCTTGCGGAAGGTCAGACAGTCGCCCTGAATACCGACGATCTGAAATCCGCTCTTTTCAAGGCCGTGGTCACTGTTGACGATGGTCTGGCGCTGAGCGCTGAGAATGTGTCCATCCGGTACCAGACAAAGAATATTTTCGGGCAGACCACATGGACTGATGTAGCTGACCTGAAGAAGATCGGCCGCTACACCATTCAGGTCTTCTGGGCCGGAAATGATACCTATGGCAGCTATGAAGACACCGTAGAGGTTGAGATTGTCAGCGGCCTCCTGGCCTCCTCCATCCAACTGCGCAGCGGCGTCTCTGCAGAGCTGGTCTATGACGAGGATTCCGCTCTGGACTGCGCTGCCACCAAGCAGGCCATCTTCGCTGCCGTGGTGGAATCCATCGATCCCGAACTGACCGCAAACGACGTCACCATAGAGTATTATGCCACCGCCGTCAGCGGTTCCGTTGGCAGCCTCGGTAAGGACTGGATAGCTCTGAAGGGCGAAACAAAGAATTTGCTCACCTATCCCGCTATCTCTGCTGGTGAGCAGCAGATCCGCATCTCCTGGAACGGCAATGAAGAATATGAGGGCTTCTCCAAGGAGACTACCGTTGTCATGTCTGACCGTGAGGCCCTTCAATTCCATCTGAAGGCGGCTCCCTATGAGGTGGGTCTGGTCTTTGACGCCAAGCAGGGCTATGACTACGACGCCACGGCCAAGGCCATCTATCAGGCGGTAGTTGCCTCCACCTCCCCCATCGAAATCAGCGCCGATGACGTGACTGTGACATATGATGCCAGCCTGATCAGCTTGGCTACCAATTACAAGCCGCTGAACAACACCGATATCGCAACGCAGAAGTTCGGCGAGGGAACCTGGAGCATCAAGCTCTCCTGGGGCGGCAATCAGCAGTGTGCCGGCAACTCTGTGACCGTTGATGTCACGATGACCGACCGCCGTCTGGCTAGCGTTGTTGTGCTGAAGGAAGGCGTCTCCTTCACCTATAACAAAGACGTGGCCGTCATGAAGCAGGCCGTCCTCGACAGCGTGATTGACTGGGAGAATTCCACTCTGCCTGCCAGAGAGACCTTGTCCGTGGACGATTTCACCTTCACTTACAACGCCCAGCTCTCCCTGCTGGACGGCGCCAACGGCGATATGGCCGACAGCATCGTTGATAAGATCCTCGGTGATGAGAGCATCCAGAAGGCCTATGTACCTTTCGAGGGAAAGAGCTACGACGCCCTGGGCCAGACTTGGGGCAGCTATCCCCAGATCGGCGCAGGCGAGCAGCAGATCAGGGTCGCCTACAACGGCAACGCCGGCTATAAGCCCAGCGCTGAAGCCGATGGTACCGTAACCATCGACAAAGCCAGCGTGAAGGTGACCGTAAAGAGCGCCAGCATGTATGTCAGCGCGGCTCAGGACGGCCTGAATCTGGTCTCCACTGATCCCGAGGATGATTTCGACCTGTATGTCCTCTACTCCGGTATCACCAGCAATGTAACCACCGGCATTTATCTGGAGCTCCCTGCCCGCTATACCAGCAACAGCACCCTGATAAAAGTGCTGGATAAGGTTCTGGAGAGTCTTGGTCAGCCCACTCTGACCCAAATGATGCAGAACGGCATTACAGTTGGCCAGCTGCGGGAGCTGTTGAACGCCGCCGAGGTAATCGAGGCTCTGGAAAAGTTGGGTTTGGATACCGGGTCCCTTGGTCAGATCATTACGGTAATCAATAAGCTGCCTTCCATCGGTGATAATATCCGGATCGCCTTTGGCATCCCCAACCAGGCCGGTATCTATACTGTTGCAGCCATCACAGACAACAGCAACTACAAGACCGGTGTCGGTATGGGCGCGCTGGTGCTGAAGGCCGATAAAGCCGAACTGGTCTGGAACCAGGACATTGGAGGCAAACTCACCGCCGCAGAGGCTCAGAACACCGATTTTGGTGCATCCTTGAAGATTAATGGCGTGGCCGTTGAAGATCAGTCCAGCGTTCATGTCCTTTACTCCGGCCTGACCAGCAAGTGGAAAGTCTACTCCAGCACCACCACTCCTCCCACCGAGCCAGGCCGCTATACCATGACCGTGGTCATCTTGGGCGGCAACTATTTGGCCTCTCCCATAACCCGATCCTTCCAGATCACAAAGTAACTGGGATCGACTCCCTCCCCTTACGCGGTACCATTTATGCGCATTCCAACAGAGCCTTTCCGGCATGACAGGTTGCAATTCGGACCACACCCCACTTTTGATGCGTATCAGCGCAATGGGTTGATCTTCCGTTTTGCCACCGCTCAGGCCGCCATCAAAAACCCGAGGAATTAACATCCCTTCAGGATTAACAGCATAAAACGAATAAGGAGCTGATGCAGAACAAGTTTTCTGCATCAGCTCCTTTTTATTCACTCAGCTAAGGCGGGTCATGAAGATAGTACTTACCGCTTTCTCCTGTGGTGCCGTCAAGAGTTGGACCTGTTGACAAAAGCAAAAATTCTGCCGAAACCCACAGGTTTTCAGGCAGAACATTGGAACTGGAGATAGAAATAGACGG
>OLFT01002112.1_pt1 | contig 18078 bp, 9 predicted proteins | sample 1604921 | NCBI WGS metagenome assembly OLFT01 (sample SAMEA3888897, study PRJEB22519) | human gut metagenome | biome: human gut; feature: human-associated habitat; material: faeces | place: Denmark | collected 2013 | reverse complement strand
CATATTTCTCAAAGAACATGGAGTAGTTACCACGTCCCTGAGTTCTGGAACGAAGATCTGTTGCATATCCGAACATTTCGGAAAGCGGAACAAATCCACGGATCATCTTACCGCCGCCGATATCATCCATACCTTCGATACGACCACGACGGGAGTTGATATCACCGATAACATCACCCATGTAATCCTCTGGTGTGGTTACCTCAACCTTCATGATAGGCTCCAGAAGAATTGGGGAAGCCTTCTGCATAGCATCCTTGAATGCAAGGGAACCTGCGATGTGGAATGCCATCTCAGAAGAATCGACTTCATGATAAGATCCATCGTATACATTTGCATGTACACCAACAACCGGATATCCACCAAGGATACCAGCCTTCATAGCCTCTTCGATACCTTCTCCTACAGCCGGGATATATTCCTTCGGAATAGCACCGCCGACAACAGTAGACTCGAACTTGTACAGTTCTTCGCCGTTGGCATCCATAGGCTCGAATTTAACTTTACAGTGACCATACTGTCCACGACCACCGGACTGTTTAGCATACTTGCTGTCTACATCAACAGCCTTGGTGATTGTCTCTTTGTAAGCAACCTGAGGAGCACCTACGTTAGCCTCTACGTGGAACTCACGAAGAAGACGGTCAACGATGATCTCAAGGTGAAGCTCACCCATACCAGCGATAATGGTCTGTCCTGTTTCCTGATCTGTATGTGCACGGAAGGTCGGATCCTCTTCTGCAAGTTTTGCAAGAGCCTCACCAAGTTTGCCCTGTCCTGCTTTTGTCTTAGGCTCGATAGCCAGCTCGATAACTGGTTCCGGGAACTCCATGGACTCGAGGATTACTGGATGCTGCTCATCACAGATTGTATCACCAGTTGTGGTGAATTTGAATCCGATAGCTGCAGCAATATCACCGGAGTAAACCTTATCAAGCTCCATACGCTTGTTAGCATGCATCTGAAGGATACGGCCAACACGCTCTTTTTTGCCCTTTGTAGAGTTATATACATAGGATCCGGAATTCATTGTTCCTGAATATACACGGAAATATGCAAGTTTTCCAACGAATGGGTCTGTCATGATCTTGAATGCCAGAGCGGAGAACGGCTCTTCATCAGAAGAATGTCTCACGGTCGGGTTTCCATCCATGTCAACACCATCAATTGGTGGAATATCTGTTGGAGCAGGCATGTACTCCAGGATAGCGTCCAGAAGTTTCTGAACACCTTTGTTTCTATATGCAGAACCGCAGCATACCGGAACAGCTGTACACTCGCATGTACCTTTTCTCAGAGCTGCTTTCAGTCTGTCTGTGCTTGGCTCTTCGCCCTCAAGATATTCCATCATGAGATCGTCATCCAGCTCACAGATCTTCTCGATCAGTTCTGTATGATAAAGCTCAGCATCCTCTTTCATGTCTTCCGGGATATCGGTGATAGTAATATCATCGCCCTTCTCGTCATTGTAGATGTAAGCTTTCATTTCGAATAAGTCAATGATTCCCTTGAAGTCATCTTCTTTTCCGATTGGCAGCTGCAGGCAGATTGCATTTTTACCAAGACGAGTCTTGATCTGCTCTACTGCGCCGTAGAAGTTTGCACCAAGGATGTCCATCTTATTGATGAATGCCATACGTGGTACATTGTAGGTATCAGCCTGACGCCAAACGTTCTCAGACTGTGGCTCAACACCACCCTTTGCACAGAATACGCCGACAGCGCCATCCAGTACACGAAGGGAACGCTCAACCTCAACAGTAAAGTCTACGTGACCTGGGGTATCAATGATGTTGATACGATGCTCCAAAGCGCCTGGCTTCGGTTTACAGTTCTCTTCCAGTGTCCAGTGACATGTTGTTGCAGCGGATGTGATTGTGATACCACGCTCCTGCTCCTGCTCCATCCAGTCCATGGTAGCAGTACCTTCATGAGTATCACCAATCTTGTAGTTGACACCTGTATAGTACAGAATTCGTTCTGTAAGAGTTGTCTTACCTGCATCGATATGAGCCATAATACCAATGTTTCTGGTTCTCTCGAGCGGATATTCTCTACCTTCTTTTCCAGCCAATGGATTTTCCTCCTTGATTAGAAGCGATAGTGAGCAAATGCTTTATTTGCTTCAGCCATCTTGTGCATGTCTTCTTTCCTCTTTACAGATGCTCCGGTGTTATTGGCTGCATCCATAAGCTCGTTAGCCAGTTTCTCTTCCATGGTCTTCTCGCCTCTCTTACGGGAGAACATGGTGATCCAGCGAAGAGCCAGAGCCTGACGTCTGTCAGCTCTTACCTCGATCGGAACCTGATAAGTAGCTCCACCGATACGTCTTGCTTTAACTTCAAGCTGAGGCATTACGTTGTTCATTGCCTCTTCAAATACTTCAATTGCTGGCTTGCCAGATTTTTCTTCCATTCTGGCGAATGCTCCGTAAACAATTTTCTGTGCAACACCTTTCTTACCGTCTAACATGATGTTATTGATAAGCTTTGTAACAACTTTATTGTTGTACATCGGGTCTGCCAGAACGTCTCTTTTCTGAGTATGTCCTTTACGTGGCACGTTACTTCCCTCCTTAATCATCCTGATTATCTCATCGGTACTCACGCAGTAAACTATTGCATGTTCGCACTGGTAATGGTCCTATATTTACCCCGCAACCGACAGGGTATATGGAATACCGTACAAATCTCTATAGTCTCCGCAGCAATACGGATGGATTATTTTTTAACTTTCGGTCTCTTAGCGCCGTATTTGGAACGGGCCTGTTTTCTGTTAGCAACACCTGCGGTATCAAGAGTACCTCTGATGATGTGGTATCTTGTACCAGGTAAGTCCTTAACCCTTCCTCCACGGATCAGAACAACGCTATGCTCCTGAAGGTTGTGACCTTCTCCTGGGATGTAGCTTGTTACTTCGATTCCGTTGGAAAGACGAACTCTGGCGATTTTTCTAAGAGCTGAGTTAGGCTTCTTAGGAGTAGCTGTTTTAACAGCTGTGCAAACGCCACGTTTCTGTGGTGCAGACTGCTCAACTGCTTTCTTTCTTAAAGAGTTATAAGTTCTCTGCAGAGCCGGAGCTGTAGATTTCTTAACAGCTGTCTGGCGTCCTTTTCTTACTAACTGGTTGAATGTTGGCATTCCATTTCACCTCCCGATTTATTTCTCCATAGATTGTTCTATGGGGTTTCCTTGCGGTTGCTATTATCTTAGTAAGCGCGGAAAAAAATGCCTTATTTCGCACGCTTTTTGATTATATCCTGTCTGCATATCTCTGTCAAGGTGTTTTTCATCAATTTTTCCTTATTTTTCAAGGTTTTTACAATTTATCACGGTGAATTATAAATAGGTTTCTTCTTATTATAATGTATTTTTTACTGCTGTTCTGGAGCGTGTAAAAAAATCATTCCCGTGATCTGCATCACAATTTGTGGGAGATTTCGCTCGGATGAGGGCGCCTTAGCGGGCTACGGCAACCGAATTCGGGTAAAATATACCGCAAATTGTGACGCACATCTTGCAGAAAGCCTTTTTCAAACACGCTCTAGGAAAACTTAACTTTACATTGCATTCACAGCTTCACATTATTATAATAAGAAACAAGAACTTTTCAGCACCTCTACAGTACCTGCTTTTCGAAATACAATCTGCTGAATAGTCGAAAAAAAAATTAACATGAACAGGAGTATACATATGTGTTTCAAAAAAGCAGTGGCTAAATCCAGTAGATTCTCCCGGATTTTTGCATTTGGCCTCATGATTTTTTCCGGAGCAGGACTTATAAATCTGTGCACTGTCTGTGCTGAGACCACTGACGATCTTCAGGGACCGCCTGTAGCCCAGTCACATATAATCGGTATTGATCCCGGTCATCAGGGTCCAAATGTGGATATGAGTGACCTTGAACCTCTTGGTCCAGGTTCCACAGAAATGAAAGCCAAAGCCTCAACAGGAACCCAGGGAACTTTTTCAGGTCTGCCTGAATACCAGCTAAATCTGGATGTTTCTTTAAAGCTGCAGCAGATTCTGGAAGACCGTGGCTATCAGACAGTTCTCACCAGAACGGATAATGATACTGCCATCAGCAATAAAGAGCGAGCTGAATATGTAGCCGGTCAGGGGGCTGATATTTGCGTGCGCATCCACGCCAATGGTGCTGAGTCTTCCTCTGCTGCCGGTGCACTTACCATTTCCCCCTCCTCTTCCAATCCTTATGTATCCCAGCTCTATGATGATTCCAACATCCTTTCCCAGTTCATTCTGGATGCCTATTGTGACGCAACCGGATTTGAAAACCGCGGCGTAACATATGCCGACAATATGACTGGAATTAATTGGAGCACCATTCCGGTAACTATTGTGGAAATGGGATTTATGACCAATGAATCTGACGATCTGAAAATGAGCGATCCGGATTTTCAGGACACAATGGCATCCGGAATCGCAGATGGGATTGATGCATATTTTGCGGAAAAATAAATCTGGATTTATTGCCATAAAATAATGTCTCTTCCAGATATTTCATTGATTCGAAAGGAGAACTTATGAAAAATAATAGAAAGAAACAAACCTCTTCTTATCTGCTGATTTTTCTTGGCATTGTCGCTGCTTTACTGATTCTTATCATTCTTTACCTTACTTTCTTCAGAAAGGACAGCCAGAGCAGTATTAATCTGGCAAAAAATGATTCAGCAACAGATCAGACTGAAGATTTCACTGACAGTGAAACTTTCAGTTTTACCTCTGGTGATGAGACTTCTGATGACGCCGACCAGAGCGGCTTTGTTTCTGATGATGGAAGTTCCGACAGCGAAGCTTCTACTGATGCTTCTTCTGTCCAGGGACCTTCCCGGAAAGAAAGTGCAGGTCCTGTGCAGTCTTCTCCAGCTCCGGAGGAAGTAACTGTTCCTTATCAGACTCCTGCTGCCAATGCAGAACCAGTAGGTCCTTCCCAGTCATCCGGTTCCGACTCCGCGCAAACAACAGATGGCACTTCCCAGGAAAAAGAAGATTCTTCCATGACTGCTATTACCCCCGAACTTTCTGACGATGATGGCACCATCTCTCCCTCCCACGGAAGTTCTGCTTTTGACAACAAATCCGATGAAAAGATGGATACTCTGGTCACTCAGATCCAATCCCAGCTTCCTGGGGCAAACGGTTCCTGGAGTGTTTATATTTGTGACCTTGCAGGCGGCTCAGAGGCTACGATCAATGATTCTCCAATGCAGGCAGCCAGCCTGATCAAGCTTTTCATTATGGGTGCAGTATATGAGAATTATGATTCTTTGTCCCAGCAGTATGGTTCTGCCACCCTGGATTCCTATCTGACACCAATGATCACCGTCAGTGACAATGACGCGGCAAACAGTCTGGTTTCCTGCCTGGGAGGTGGCGACAGCACTGCAGGTATGCAGAAAGTAAACAGTTTCTGTCAGTCTCACGGCTACACAAATACTTCCATGGGACGACTGCTTCTTGCCAGCAACGAATTCGGAGATAATTACACTTCTGCCTATGACTGTGGAAAATTCCTAAAAGAAATTTACCAGATCTGCTCTGGTACTACTCAGACGCCAAGCCTTTTACATGCAGAAGAAATGTATTCCCTTCTGAAACAGCAGCAACGTACCAACAAGATTCCTGCTGCCCTGCCAGAGGGCGTCAGCGTTGCCAACAAAACCGGCGAGCTTTCCGATGTAGAAAATGATGCCGGAATCCTGTACAACGCACAGGGCGGAAATGATCTGGTCATCGTCTTCCTTTCCCAGAACCTCTCCAGCCCGGGAGAAGCCCAGAATACAATTGCACAGCTTAGCCGCAGTATTTATCTCTACTATAATGATTAACCTTAATTGCTATTAAAAATGCGCAGTGCCTCCAAACAACACTGCGCATTTCTATATTAAGAAACTGCTTACTCCTCGTCCCCATTCTCTTCATATGACATTTCCCATATCTCCGAAAAAACAGCCAGCGGACAATCCGTCAAAAGACACATCAGCAGGAAACATTCGTATGGGTTCACAATATAAATCTCGCTCATTCCACACTTCTTCAGAATTCTCTGCGCTTCCTCTATGAAATGATGGTATCTGTCATAGGGATCATCATCCTCCATCTCCTGAGACACAATAAAGAACTCCAGCGTAAGAAGATCAAACCGCTCTACCGGGAACTTGTGATTCAGAATATTGGTAATTCTCTGTCTGCTGAACCTCTTCTGGCTGAAATGTTTCGCCAGGATAGAGGCTGACATTTTTTTCAGATTTCCCATTTTATTGATAGGAATACCATTGCAGATTACCTTCTCCAGATCAGAAGGAGTAATATTCTCCGGTTTCCAGACCTTAGCCCGGCCTTTCTCCTCCTCATCCTTCTGATACATGGCCGCAATGATCTGCTTCGCATGTTCCAGAAGGCGCAGGAACTCCTGAAATGCCTGGCTCTTCTCATTCATTGGATCATCCCAGCCAGCTTTCAGGCATGCCAGATATTTCAGCAATTTTTCCTCTGTATCTATGGTAAAATCGCCGCTGATTACTTCCGCCACTTTGCCTTTATCTGCTGCAGGTTCCGTGGATTTGTAATTCTCTTTATATTCCTCTGCCTTGCTGTAAGGAAGCTGCTTACTATAACAATACCAGTAGATCACTTCCTCTGGATTATGGAAATCAAAATCCTGCTCCTTCAGCACCCTTGTCAGAAAGTCTGAAACATCCTCCGCGCTCATGCGAAGCCCGAAGCCCAGCAGAAATACAGTCTCGCGTTTTACTGAGGCCTGTGTAAGCCAGTTGTTCACCAACGCAGGAAGCTTAGTTGAAGTAGGATTCATAGACTTGGGTGTATAGGTTTCCCGGAAAGAATCAACTGCAATATCTCTGTATACCTCCTGAGGCACTTCCCCAAACGGTTCCTCAATCCCGGCTCTTTCATAGATATATCTCTTCAAATGATCTCCGAACGAAACCAGCTCCATCTCTTTATATAAATAATGAAAAATAACGTCCGCATCTTCATCCTCAAATCCGTCCAGACTGACTACCTGACGAAATCTCTGGGCGGCCCTTCTGGTAAATTCAAAATCCTTTACGGAATCAAATGCCACTGTCTGTTCAAAATCAAGATCCTGCATACGATTTTTCATCATAAATCACCTTCATTTTCCTATAATCAACTACTTAAATTGTGAAAAATTTTGCCCTCTGATTTATCCCTTCTTCTGCAAAAGCCAGGTTTTGAACGGCCGATTCTCTGCTCTTACCTCGCAGAGAATGATCGTAGTATTATCTCTGGCCCCTTTATCCAGTACCCTTGTTAAAAGAGCATGGGCAATATCACGAATTGAGTCCTCCAGCTTCATAATTTCTTCAATCTCGCGATCAGATAACATATCTGTTACCCCGTCTGAGCAAAGCAGATAACGGTCCCTATCCTGATAAGGAACTGCCGCAATGGCAGGTTCCAGCTTCATCTCGGTCTCCTCCACTCCCAGAAACTGAGTCAGTGGTGCTTTCCCAAATCTGCAGCTTTTCAACACATGATCTCTGGAAATCTGTGAAAAATTCCCCTTGGAAAACCGATAAATCCTGCTGTCTCCCAGATTACAGATATACGCTTCTTTTTTTCCAAAAGCAATCATCGCCATAGTAGTTCCCATGGCACTGATCCGTTGTTCCCGACCATAATCACATACAGCCTGATTCATATTCTTACAGGCTTCCGTAAGAAAAAGTTCTGGTGCTTTACGAAGCATCCCCTTATTTTCCCTATAAAAATGCTCCAGGCTGTCAGAAGCAAGCCAGGCAGCCATTTCCCCCTGGCTCTCCCCTCCCATGCCGTCAAAAACAGCCATTACCGGAAGGCTCTCCCGAAGCCTGATACCTGTACGGATTTCTTCTGTTCCATGATTACTCACTGGAAGGTGCTCTCCGCAGCACCAGAAATTGTCCTCGTTATTTGGTCGCACTTTCCCTGCATGGCAGGTATATGCATAATCAATATGATATGTCATTCTATTCCTCTTCGTCTGTCTGTCGATATTCCAAAGAATCACAGCCACTTCTTATATGACCGGTATCATCATTCATCTAACTGCTCCAGCGCATTTTTCCAGTATTTCTCGCCACGCTTGGTGTACTCAGTACTGTCATTCTCCTTATTGTGGACAGTTCCGTCTGTATCGATCCAGCGGATCAGTTTGCCACGCTTGTCATAATAATATAATTCCTTCTTATTACCAGTCCATACATATGCAAAAAACAGACGTTCATCCCAGTAATAATACTCCTCATAAACTCCATCTTCGGATGTCTCCGGATAAATCAGCGCTTTCACCAGTTTCCCATTGCTGTCATAGTAGCGAAGCCGATCGCCTTCCTTGCCAACTTCCTTGCAGTCCGGAAGTTCGCTTACAATTGTATTCGCCTGCTCCTTAATTGTCTGAATTGAAGTAGAAAATTCATCAATTTGAGCAGTACTGTTATCATTAGCTTCCAGAACTTCCATAACGTTCTCCGTATTTTGAGCCTTGCGATTCTCATCATGGATTAATTTCATATAAACACCAATAATAATGCATGCCGCAAGCGCCACTACAATAAGGGAAACTGTCCATGGTGAAATCTGTCTTTCCTGGTCCCACCCGCTTCTCTGCTGCTTCTTTTGCTTAGTGGAAGAGACATTTACTGACTGTTTCTCATAATTTTTCACTGCATTTTTCGCAGGCTTTCTGAGCTGTGCCTCTTCTTCCCGGACAGCTTTCTCAATCTGAGGGTCTTCTGCCACATGGGTGCGCTCCATACAGTCTTCCGGCTTCTGAGGGGCATATCTTCTCTGATCCCGCTCAAGTTCTGCCGAATTTGTCAGCTCCCACTGGGACTTCTCCCACTCTTTCTCTGCATTTACCGGTGCCAGACGAAGCTTCTCCAAATCCCGCAGCATATCTTCTGGTTTCCTGTAACGTTTCCCTGGCTCATATGCACACGCTTTTAATATAATGTGGGAAAAAGAAGCACTGGCATTAACTGGTGCCGGCATTTTCTCCCCTGCCATTCTCCGTGCAAGGGCAGTCTCTTTATCTCTGTATGTAATCAGCTGCTTATCCAGCGAAAGAAAAGGCAGCCTGTTCTGATTCATCAGTTTATATAATACAATTCCAAGGGAATAGATATCAATACTGCTGTCGTACTTCTCTCCCTTGTAAATCTCCGGTGCCATGTAGGAATAGGTACCTTTCTTGGACATATTGCTCATGGTATGTGCCTGTTCCCTGGCAATTCCAAAATCGCCCAGCTTAAAATCACCGAATCTGGACACAAAAATATTCTCCGGTTTCACATCACGGTGAATAATATTCAATTTCCTGCAATAAATCAATGCCATAGCCAGGTCACAGCCAAGTTTGATCACTTCCTTCTCAGTAAGCTCCTTGCCTGTGCAGTAATCCATAAAGCTGGTAAGATATTCCATTCTTATGGAAATGTCCCAGCCGATCTCATCCAAATATTCCACCACTTTGAAATCTTCAAATGAAACCACATGGGAATTTCCGCAAAAATGCTCCATAGTATATATTTCCTGAATACAGTCTTCTACCAGATTTCGAAAATATTCCCTGGTAGACTGCTCATTATTCATCTCTGAGCGTACGCTATCAAGTTCTCCCTTACTTGCCGGTATGGATATGATCTTGATTGCGGAGTAAAAAGAACGGCCTCGTTCTGTCCGCTTTGCTTTATACACTTTCCCAAAGGATCCTTCGCCTATTTTCTCTATAAGTTCCCATTCTGGCCAGACGGAAACCGGAACATCTTTATCCATGTATGTTCTCCCTCCTCGAACGGGTAATGACTTTTTAAATGGACTGGCAAGTCTTCCCCGTAACGATGCACAGAAATCATGGTTTACGTGATTTCGCACCGCTATTCTCGGGTTTTCTGTGAACTACTTTTCCCCCAGAACACCTCGCGGAATACTGCCTTCTGAATAGTTACATAAAACATTATACAGGAATCTTACCACAAATGATAGACCAGGTTGTATTTTCCTCTATCCATATTTTTCCTTACCCTCGCCTACGGCAGATTGTCTCGAGCAGCATTTCCCTTGCTGCTGCAGTGTGTTCCTGCCGGGCTGCACTTTTTTGTGTAACAGTAAGTTCCATAGAATTCTCTGTTACGCAAAAATCCCCCAAAGCAACATTTCTGTCACCCTGGGGGATTTCATATTTTATCGTTTATTCTTCACTGTCTTCAGAAGAATCCTCATCCTCAAATGTATCCTCATCCTCATCCACTGCAAGATCTGCCTCATCAGCAGTTTCCAGCTCTTCTGAGTCTTCCGCTACATCCAGCACATCCTGATCCTCGTCGTCCATTTCATCGAATTCGATTTCTTCTGGCTCTTCCGGCATTCCTGTATCAAGCTCTACATCGCTGTAGCACTTCATACCTGTACCAGCTGGAATCAATTTACCGATGATTACATTCTCTTTCAGACCGATCAGATGGTCAACCTTACCCTTGATAGCAGCTTCGGTCAGAACCTTGGTAGTCTCCTGGAAGGAAGCAGCTGACAAGAAGGAATCAGTTGCCAAAGATGCCTTGGTAATACCAAGCATTCCCTGTTTTCCAATTGCAGGACGTAATCCCTCAGCTTCCAGTTTCTCATTTACTTCCTCATACTCAAGGAAGTCAACAAGTGTACCTGGCAGGAACTCAGAATCTCCGTTATCCTCGATACGGATTTTTTTCAGCATCTGATGAACGATAACCTCGATATGTTTATCGTTGATCTCAACACCCTGAAGACGGTATACACGCTGAACCTCACGGATCATGTAATCCTGAACTGCACGAACACCCTTGATTCGAAGAATATCATGCGGGTTTACACTACCTTCTGTAAGCTCATCACCAGCCTCCATAACCTGTCCGTCCATGATCTTGATACGGGAACCGTATGGGATCAGGTAAGTCTTGGAATCACCAGTCTCCGGATCTGTTACGATGATCTCTCTCTTCTTCTTGGTGTCATTGATTGTAGCAACACCCTTGATTTCAGTGATAACAGCAAGTCCTTTCGGCTTTCTTGCCTCAAAAAGCTCCTCGACACGAGGAAGACCCTGTGTGATATCTCCACCGGCAACACCACCTGTATGGAAAGTACGCATGGTCAGCTGTGTACCTGGCTCACCGATAGACTGTGCAGCGATGATACCGATGGACTCACCAACCTGTACCGGCTCACCGGTAGCCATGTTTGCGCCATAGCACTTCGCACACACACCAACCTTACACTTACAGCTCAGGATGGTACGGATCTTAACCTGCTCAACAGCACCTCCGGTAATGTTGTCTACACCCTCTTTCATGATACGTGCAGCACGCTTCGGAGTAATCATGTGGTTTGCTTTTACAAGGACTTCGCCCTCTTTATTCTTAATGGTCTCGCAGGAGAAACGACCTGTAATACGATCCTGAAGGCTCTCGATCTCCTCCTTGCCATCCATGAAACCTTTTACATACATACCGGAAATCTCTGCTCTGTTCTCACAGCAGTCCATCTCACGTACGATCAGATCCTGAGATACGTCAACAAGACGTCTTGTCAGGTAACCGGAATCGGCTGTACGAAGAGCGGTATCAGAAAGTCCTTTACGCGCTCCATGAGCGGACATGAAGTATTCCAGTACGTCCAGACCTTCACGGAAGTTTGACTTGATAGGAAGCTCGATTGTATGTCCGGTTGTATCGGCCATCAATCCACGCATACCTGCAAGCTGTTTGATCTGTTTATCAGATCCACGGGCACCAGAGTCAGCCATCATGAAGATGTTGTTGTACTTATCAAGTCCGGAAAGAAGTGCATGAGTAAGCTCATCGTCAGTCTTCTTCCAGGTATCCACAACCTCTTTATAACGCTCTTCCTCAGTAATAAGACCACGTTTATAGTTCTTTGTGATCTTATCTACAGTATCCTGTGCAGCCTTGATCATCTCAGGCTTCTGCGGCGGCACGGTCATATCAGAAATAGATACAGTCATGGCAGCTCTTGTAGAATACTTGTAACCCATAGCTTTGATAGAGTCCAGAACCTCAGCAGTCTTGGTTGCTCCGTGAGTATTAATAACTTTTTCAAGGATCTGTTTCAGCTGTTTCTTACCAACCAGGAAGTCAACCTCAAGAAGAAGTTCATTTCCCGGAATGCTTCTGTCAACAAATCCAAGATCCTGTGGCAGGATCTCATTGAACAGGAAACGTCCCAGTGTAGACTGCACGTTGCCTGTGAAAGTGCTTCCATCCGGCATTACCTTGCTGCAGCGGACAAGAATCTTGGACTGCAGAGTAATTACCTGATTCTCATATGCCAGAATTGCCTCATTTACGCTCTTGAAGAACTTTCCTTCTCCCTTATTTCCAGGTCTTTCCTGTGTCAGATAGTAAATACCAAGGACCATATCCTGTGAAGGAACGGCTACAGGACCACCATCAGAAGGTTTCAGCAGGTTGTTCGGTGATAACAGAAGGAAACGGCACTCTGCCTGTGCTTCCTGGGAAAGCGGAAGATGTACAGCCATCTGGTCACCATCGAAGTCAGCGTTGAACGCAGTACATACTAATGGGTGAAGACGCATTGCACGTCCTTCTACTAATTTAGGCAAGAAGGCCTGAATACCCAAACGGTGTAATGTAGGTGCACGGTTCATTAATACAGGATATCCGTCGATTACTGTTTCAACAACGTCCCAGATCCGAGGATCACGACGTTCGATTAATTTTTCTGCATTTTTAGGATTTTGTGCTAATCCTTGGTTTACGATTTCATTAATGATAAATGGTTTAAACAAGTTAACTGCCATTTCACGTGGAATACCACATTGGTACATTTTCAAATCTGGTCCAACGGCAATTACAGAACGACCAGAGAAGTCAACACGCTTACCTAACAAGTTCTGACGGAAACGACCTTGTTTACCCTTCAAACTGTCGGAAAGAGACTTCAACGGACGGTTAGCATCAGTCTTAACAGCACTCGATTTACGAGAATTGTCAAACAGAGAGTCCACAGCTTCTTGAAGCATACGTTTTTCATTACGCAAAATAACCTCGGGAGCTTTGATATCAATTAACCGCTTCAGACGGTTATTACGAATAATAACACGACGATACAAGTCATTCAAATCGGAAGTCGCAAAACGTCCACCATCCAGCGGAACCAACGGACGCAGTTCAGGCGGGATAACAGGGACAACCTTCACGATCATCCATTCCGGTTTGTTACGACCTCTGGATGCACGGAAAGATTCAACAACCTGCAAACGCTTTAATGCTTCGTTCTTACGCTGTTGCGAACCGTCTGTGCTTGCGCGGTGACGCAATTCGTAAGACAAAGAATCCAAGTCCAGACGAGCCAGCAAATCATAGATAGCTTCAGCCCCCATCTTTGCAACAAATTTGTTCGGATCATTATCTTCAAGATATTGATTGTCTTTTGGAAGTGTATCCAAAATATCCAGATATTCTTCTTCAGAGAGCAAATCATATTCAGCTACACCGTCTTCAGCTTTTACACCCGGCTGAATAACAACGTAACGTTCGTAGTATATAATCGAATCCAGTTTCTTCGTCGGCAGTCCGAGCAAATAACCGATTTTATTAGGGAGCGAACGGAAATACCAGATGTGAGCCACCGGCACAACCAACTGGATATGTCCCATACGTTCACGGCGTACTTTCTTTTCAGTAACTTCCACACCACAACGGTCGCAGACGATACCTTTATAACGGATACGCTTGTATTTACCGCAATGACATTCATAATCCTTGATAGGACCAAAAATGCGCTCGCAGAACAAACCATCACGTTCGGGTTTGTACGTACGGTAATTAATGGTTTCAGGCTTCAAAACTTCACCACTCGAATTCTCAAGGATTTCTTCCGGAGAAGCCAGACCAATTGAGATCTTCGAGAAATTACTTTTCGTCTTATTTTCTTTTCTAAAAGCCATACTCTATATAATTGAGATTTGATAATTGAATCATTGGAAATTGAAGAAGATGCGAATGTCAACAGACCTTCATCGGCCTATTGACATCCTGCATTCTTTCATTATTTTATTCTAGGTTGATACTCAAACCTAAACCTCTCAACTCGTGCAACAATACGTTCAAGGATTCCGGAATACCAGGTTGCGGCATCGGTTCACCTTTCACAATTGCTTCATAAGCTTTCGAACGTCCTACCACGTCATCAGACTTGATAGTAAGGATTTCCTGCAGGATATGAGCAGCACCAAAACCTTCGAGTGCCCAAACCTCCATTTCTCCGAAACGCTGACCACCGAACTGTGCTTTACCACCAAGAGGTTGCTGAGTAATCAATGAGTACGGACCGATAGAACGAGCGTGCATCTTGTCTTCAACCATGTGCCCCAGCTTCAGCATATAAGTCACACCTACGGTTGCTGCCTGGTCAAATTGCTCACCTGTACCACCATCACAAAGATAAGTTTTACAGTAACGAGGCAATCCTGCCTTGTCTGTCCACTGATCCAGATCTTCCATTGTAGCACCGTCAAAAATAGGAGTTGCAAATTTCACACCCAATGTTTTTCCGGCACGCCCTAATACAGCTTCGAAAATCTGACCAATGTTCATACGAGAAGGCACACCCAACGGATTCAATACGATGTCAACCGGAGTACCATCGGACAAGAACGGCATATCTTCCTGACGAACAACACGGGATACAATACCCTTGTTACCGTGGCGACCTGCCATCTTATCACCCACACCAATCTTACGCTTCTTAGCAATATATACTTTTGCCATCTGGATAATACCAGCTGGAAGTTCATCACCAATTGTAATAGCAAACTTCTTACGTTTCAATTCTGCATCCAGCTCTTTGTATTTCTTAATGAAATTCATTACCAGATCACGAATCATACCGTTAATATGATCATCACTAGTCCAGTTGCTCAATTGAATAGAAGTAAAGTCGAGTGAATCAAAATCAGAAACACTGAACTTAGAACCTTTCGCAATTACTTCCGCACCCAGATAATCCTTCACACCTTGAGAAACCTTGCCTTCAGTCAAAGTCATCAGTTTCTTAACCAGGATACGTTTCAGGTCAGCTACCTTAGCTTCAAATTCATCATCAATCTTAGGCAACAATGCTTTATCGGCCAGTTTAGAGCTACGATTCTTAATCACACGTGAGAAAAGTTTCTTATCGATCACAACACCTTTCAAAGAAGGAGAAGCTTTCAAGGAAGCATCTTTCACGTCACCTGCCTTATCACCAAAGATGGCACGAAGCAATTTTTCTTCCGGAGAAGGATCAGATTCACCCTTCGGTGTAATCTTACCAATCATTATATCACCCGGCTCAATACGAGCACCGATTCTTACGATACCATTTTCGTCGAGGTCTTTTGTAGCTTCTTCACTTACATTCGGGATATCAGAAGTCAACTCTTCCATACCACGTTTTGTTTCACGAACTTCCAGAGAATATTCCTCTACGTGAACCGAAGTCAACAAGTCTTCGCGCACCACACGTTCGTTCAATACGATAGCATCCTCATAGTTGTAACCTTTCCAAGGCATGTAAGCAACCAACAAGTTCTTACCCAATGCCAATTCACCCTTTTCTGTAGAATAACCTTCGGTCAAGATGTCACCTTTCTTCACACGCTGGCCTCTGTCACAAATCGGACGCAGGTCAATCGTCATGTTCTGGTTAGTCTTACGGAACTTAGGTATTCTATATTCTTTCAAAGCAGGTTCGAAACTTACGAACTCTTCGTCTTCTGTACGGTCATACAAAATACGGATAGTAGTAGCATCAACGTAGTCAACAACACCATCTCCTTCTGCAGTAATCTGCGTACGAGAGTCTCTTACCAACTGACGTTCGATACCTGTACCTACGATCGGCGCTTCACTTCTCAACAAAGGAACCGCCTGACGCATCATGTTTGATCCCATCAATGCACGGTTAGCATCATCATGTTCCAGGAACGGAATCAATGAAGCAGCAATTGATGCAATCTGCTGAGGAGAAACGTCCATCAAATCAACCTCTGTCGGTTCAACAACCGGGAAATCAGCATCCTGACGAGATTTAACTTTGTTACGCACAAATGTACCGTCATCATTCAACGGAGCATTTCCCTGTGCAATAACCTTTTCTTCCTCTTCTTCAGCAGTCAGATAAATCAGACCGTTATCAGAAAGATCCACTTTCCCGTTTTCGACCTTACGATACGGAGTTTCAATGAATCCCAGATCATTAATCTTAGCAAATACACACAATGAAGAAATCAAACCGATGTTCGGACCTTCAGGAGTTTCAATCGGACAAAGACGACCATAGTGTGTGTAGTGAACGTCACGAACCTCAAATCCGGCACGTTCACGGGAAAGACCACCAGGACCAAGGGCAGACATACGACGCTTGTGCGTAATTTCAGCCAAGGGGTTTGTCTGGTCCATGAACTGAGACAATGCGTTCGTTCCGAAGAATGAGTTGATTACAGAAGAGATTGTCTTCGCATTAATCAAATCAATCGGAGTAAACACTTCATTGTCACGAACGTTCATACGTTCGCGAATCGTACGAGACATACGAGCCAGACCAACAGCAAACTGATTAGAAAGCTGCTCACCTACCGTACGTACACGACGGTTACTCAAGTGGTCAATATCATCCACATCTGCTTTTGAGTTGATCAACTCAATCAGATATTTGATGATTTCAATGATATCTTCCTTCGTGAGGACACGAACGTCCATATCAGTCGTCAGATTCAACTTTTTGTTGATTCTGTAACGACCTACATCACCAAGGTCATATCGTTTTTCAGAGAAGAACAAGTTGTTGATAACCTCCCTTGCACTTGCGTCATCAGCCGGATCGGCATTACGCAACTGACGGTAGATATACAACACAGCTTCTTTTTCCGAGTTACTCGGGTCCTTCTGCAGCGTATTATATATGATAGAGAAATCGGACTGGTTCGGTTCATCTTTATGTAAAAGGATGTTCTGAACTCCCGACTCCAAAATTTCATCAATATGCACCTCTTCCAGTACGGTTTCACGGTCGATAATAACTTCGTTACGCTCAATAGAAACCACTTCACCGGTATCTTCATCAACGAAATCTTCAATCCATGTTTTCAAAACACGTGCAGCTAACTTACGACCCAGAACTCTCTTCAGATTTGTTTTGTTTACCTTAACATCTTCTGCAAGGTTGAAAATCTCAAGAATATCCTTATCGTTCTCGAAACCAATCGCGCGTAACAAAGTAGTTACCGGCAATTTCTTCTTACGGTCGATGTATGCGTACATCACATTATTGATGTCAGTAGCAAACTCAATCCACGAACCTTTAAACGGAATAATACGAGCCGAATAAAGTTTCGTACCATTGGCATGTACACTCTGACCGAAGAACACACCCGGAGAACGGTGAAGCTGTGACACAACTACACGTTCGGCACCGTTAATGACGAAAGTAGCCTTGTCAGTCATATAAGGAATCGGGCCGAGGAATACGTCCTGAATAACTGTATCAAAATCCTCATGATCGGGGTCAGTACAGTACAGCTTAAGTTTCGCTTTCAAAGGAACACTATATGTGAGCCCACGCTCTATACAATCATCGATGGTATAGCGCGGCGGATCAATATAATAATCCAAAAACTCAAGAACAAAATTGTTTCTTGTATCGGCAATAGGGAAGTTTTCAGCAAATACTTTATACAAACCCTCATTCTTGCGCTTTTCAGGTGGGGTATCTAATTGTAGAAAGTCTTGGAATGACTTCAATTGTACTTCCAGGAAATCCGGATATTCAAGCGGATTCTTAGTCGAAGCAAAATTAACTCTTTGATTTACAGTATTTGAAGACATCTGTGAATGAATTTGGAGAACTTAATTTGAAATATATACACAAAAAGGTTAAGAATCCTCTTGCGAAGGATTCCTAACCGAATTACCTGATTACCAGGCTAATGTTATTTAAGTTCAACTTCAGCTCCAGCTTCTTCCAATGTTTTCTT
>OLFT01002104.1_pt1 | contig 18117 bp, 9 predicted proteins | sample 1604921 | NCBI WGS metagenome assembly OLFT01 (sample SAMEA3888897, study PRJEB22519) | human gut metagenome | biome: human gut; feature: human-associated habitat; material: faeces | place: Denmark | collected 2013 | reverse complement strand
CATTTGTATTAGACTGCAAAGTTGCAAAATCAAGTCCGTTTCATTTCAAAAAACCATGTAATTGGCTATATTTCAATAATTTCAAAGAACTATTCATCCACTTTTACGGGACAGTAGTGATAAATTTTCTATCCTCATTCACCCGTTTAAGAAGAAATGTCGTCTTTTATATAAATGATGTCAAAAAAGGCGTCGGTGTAAAAGTGAAAATTTATGGATGATTTACAACATCGTTTACTGGTTTCTCAATGGATAGCCGAGGAATTTGCCGGAATTATCGATGAGGACCGCCGGGCGAAACTGGAGGCCTGGAGGAAAGAATCGGCCGGCAATGAACAGGAATATCAGGAGCTTTTGCAAGAATTCCGCTCAGGCGATATTCTGGAGCCTTATCCGGAAGAAGAAATCGGTCGGCAATGGAAAAAATTCAGTAAACGAAACCGGACTATTCATCCTGTTTTTAGATACTGGTATCGTTATGTGGCTTTGATCGTGTTATTATTGGGAGCTGCGGGAGTGTTGAAGTGGCAGTTGGATGAGACTCGTAAAACGAGTGAAAGGACTACTCAGACGATTAGTTTGGCTCAGGGAAGTCCTTTGTTGGTATTGGCCGATGGCAGAACAATGTTGTTGAACGATTCGGTGGGTTGGGGCCGGGAAGCTGATTTGCAACAGGTCCGGCTCGATGAGCAGGGCATTACTTATCAGCAATCGGATAGTCTGGAAAAGGAAGAAGTATTCAATACCCTGATTATCCCTAAAGGCGGAGAATTTCAGATTCAGCTGGCCGATGGGAGCCGGGTGTGGTTGAATTCGGAAACCGAGTTGCGTTATCCGGTCAATTTTACCGCTGAGAAACGCCGGGTATTTCTGAAAGGAGAAGCTTATTTCGAAGTGGCGAAGAATGCACAAATCCCTTTTGTGGTAACCACTTCCGCCGGTATAGACGTGAAAGTATTGGGAACGAAATTTAATGTGGCTTCTTACGAAAACGATGAGCAGGTTACGACAACGTTGGCGGAAGGGAGTGTCGAAGTGGGAGATGAGAAAGGTTCTGTACGGCTGAAACCGGAAGAACAAGCTCTGTTTTGTAAAGGCGATCGGTCGCTTCGGGGACAAAAAGTAGATGTCGGTATGTATCTGGCTTGGAAAGACGGGAAGTTTATATTCGAAGAACAGTCGTTGGAGCAAATTATGAAACAATTGCAGCGTTGGTATGAAATGTCTGTGTTTTATACCAATGAAGAAGTAAAACAATATACCTTCAGTGGTGATTTGAAAAAATATGATGATTTTGACAAAATTATCCGGATGCTCGAGGAAGTGTCCGGTATAAAAATCTCTATAAAAGAGAATTGTGTTGTGATAGGGACGAAATAAAGAACGGAAGGCATCCTACCTCCTTCCGTTCCCTGTGAACTTTCGTCCACATTATTAATTAAATATATACAAATCTATGAAAAAAAATCGAATGTATGCTCTTCGTCCCGGAGAGTATGTGTTAAAATTCCTAAAGATTATGCGACTTGGGATTTACTTGGTTTTACTGACAACATTTACAGTCAGTGCTAACGGCTTTTCTCAAAAAGTTAAGGTGACGCTCAATTTAGAGCAACGGTCGATACTGGAAATTATCAAAGAACTGCGAAAAGTTTCGGATTACCAGTTTTTGTACCGGGTGGATGAACTCAGGAAATGTGGGAAAAGAGACCTGAAGGTACAGGATGCAGGAGTCGAGGAAGTGATGAGACAATTGCTCGACGGTACTCATTTGACCTGGCGTTTGGACGATGATGTAATTCTGATTAAGACGGCACCGAAGACGGCGGCACCTGCAGTTCCCCAAAAGGTGAGAACGGTACAGGGAGTTGTGTCGGATACCAAAGGGGGAAAACTACCCGGGGTTACGGTGATATTGAAAGGAACTACGCTGGGAGGTGTGACGGATGCCGAAGGAAACTTTAAATTCGAAATTCCCGATCAGAAAGATATGATCCTGGTATTTTCGTTCGTCGGTATGAAAAAACAGGAAGTGAAGTATACCGGACAGGAAAATTTGCATATAGTCCTGGAAGACGATATTGCCGAAATGGAAGAGGTGGTGGTGAACGGTATTTTTACCCGTAAAAAGGAGAGTTTTACCGGATCGACGACTACTTTTACTTCGAAAGAACTCAAAATGGTCGGGAATCAGAGTGTATTACAGAGTTTAAAGACCCTCGATCCTTCATTTGCCATTATCGAAAACAATGAGTTCGGTTCCGACCCCAACCATTTGCCCAATATCGAGATTCGGGGTAAAAGTAGTATCGTAGGCTTAACCGATGAATATGAAACCGATCCGAATCAGCCTTTGTTTATTCTGGATGGATTCGAATCCGATTTGGAGACTATCAACGATTTGAGTATGGACCGGGTACAAAGTATCACCGTATTGAAAGATGCTGCAGCTACAGCCATTTATGGTTCGAAAGCAGCTAACGGTGTCGTGGTCGTCGAGACTAAATTACCTGCCATGGGATCGCTTCGGGTAAACTATAACGGTAATCTGCAGTTGACTTTTGCCGATCTGTCGGATTATAATCTGATGAATTCTTATGAGAAACTGACTTTCGAACGCCTGGCCGGTTGCTATCGTTTGATAGACGATGAGGGAAATATTTTAGACGAAGAACAGGATCAGATCTATAATGACCTGATGAAAGAAGTGGCTCGCGGAGTAGATACCTATTGGATGAACGAGCCTCTGCGTTTTGCTACTACGCATAAACATACGCTTTCGATTGAAGGGGGAGACGCTACTTTCCGGTATGGTGCCGGATTAAGCTATGGCAAGACCGAAGGGGTGATGAAAGGCTCTGACCGGGAAGTGATGAATGGAAATATCCGTTTGATCTACCGTAAGGGAAAATTATCTTTTACGAATAATCTGAATATCAATTATTCGAAAGCCGATCGGGAACCGGTTGCTTTTTCTGAATTTGCCAAGGCAAATCCTTATTTCCGGAAATACGATGAAAATGGTGAGTTAAAGAAAATATTGTTTCAAAACTATGCAGCAACTTACTATAATCCGCTGTATGATATGAACCAGACCAATTTCGAAGAAACCAAGACAACCGGTTTTACAAATAATTTTGAAGTAGACTGGAGAGTGATCGATGAGTTAAGGGTGCGGGGACGTTTCGGCTTGACCAAATCGAACGAACAGATGAAAAAATTCCGGTCTCCTTTCAATACAGAATTTAACAGTCAGGCAGATATTGCGAATAAAGGAAGTTATGAAGAGAGAAATACTCAAAACTTGAATTATGATGGTGATTTTAGTTTGACATATGGGAAATTATTTAATGAGAAACATATGGTAAATGTGGTCGGCGGAATGCGTCTGAGTCAGAATGGATCGAATAATAGTGCTTATAAAGTTCAGGGCTTTATCGATGATGAATTTTCCAACCCTGCTTTTGCATTAGGTTATCAGAAAGACGGTAACGCTACTTATCAGGATTCTAAAAAACGGGCAGTCAGTTATTACCTGAATTTCGGATATGCTTATGACGACCGTTATTTGCTGGATGTGAATTACCGTTCGGACGGTTCTTCCGTGTTCGGTTCGGACAGGCAGTTTACGAATACCTGGTCTGTGGGTTTGGGGTGGAATATTCATAAAGAAGCTTTTTTCAGTGATATAGAGGGTATTAGTTTGTTGAAATTGCGGGCTTCTATCGGTAATCCCGGGAACCAGAATTTCGATGATTATATCTCTACCCGGATTTATTCCTATAATACCGACAATATGAATATTTTCGGTTCGAGTGCAATCGTTTCGAATCTTGGTAACCGCAATCTGGAATGGCAGAAGACCTTGGACCGGAATATCGGTTTCGATATTATTTTCCTCGACAATCGTTTGAGGGTCAATTTCGATTATTTTAATAAAAGAACCGATCCGTTATTGGTACAGATAGGTACGGCTTCTTCGACCGGTGTAAAGACGCTTCCCCGCAATGTCGGAAAACAAATCACCGAGGGGATAACCCTGACGATGAATTATTCTATCATACGTAGAGAAGATATGTTTTGGTCCGTGAATATGAATTTGCGTCATCAGACATCGGAATATAAAGAGGTGAGCGAAGTATTGACGAAATATAATTTAGATAACCGGAACCGTAATCTGACCCGTTATTACGACGGTGGAAGTCCTTCCGATTTATGGGCAGTGAGATCTTGTGGTATCGATCCGGCAACCGGGCGTGAAATTTTCCTGGATAAGAACGGAGAACAGACTTTTGTGCATAATTACGATGATGAAGTCGTAGTCGGAAACAGTGATCCGAAAGTGGAGGGGGTGATCGGTACTTCTTTCTATTACAAAGGTTTTTCTGCTTCTATTAATTTACGCTATCGTTTGGGTGGACAGATTTTTATGCAGACCCTTTATGATAAAGTAGAAAATCTTTCTTCTTCAAAGAAATGGGAAAATCTGGATAAGCGGGCATTGTACGATCGTTGGAAACAACCCGGTGATCAGGCTAAATTCAAATCTATCGCCAGCAGTGAAGTGACGCCGATATCTTCCCGTTTTGTCGAAGATAATAATGTGTTGTCGGGAGAATCGATTTCGTTGGGATACGAAAGTACAGCTCCCTGGTTAAAACATATCGGAGCTTCTTCGATGTCTGTCCGGGCTTATATGAACGATATTTTCCGGATTTCGACCGTAAAAAATGAACGTGGTCTGAGTTATCCTTTTGCCCGTTCGGTGTCCTTTTCATTAGGTGTGACGTTCTAAAATGTAATATTAACTGATTGAGATATGAAAACGAAAATAAAATATGGTTGGCTTTTATGCCTGTTGGTTTTCAGTGCCTGTAATTCCTGGATAGATATAACGCCCTCCGATCGTTTGAATGAAGATATGCTTTTCGAAGATAGACAGGGATTTGAAAAAGCGATTAACGGTGTATATGTGGGATTGGTCGATCGTTCACTTTATGGCCGGAATTTGAGTGCCGGGGTGATCGATTTGATGGCTCAGTATTATAAATACGGGAATGGGTCTGATTTTAATTCCATGCTCGGCGCTTATAAATATGAGGAGCAGAATGTCAAAGATGTATTTCAGGTTATCTGGGAAAAGGCTTATGCGCTGATATTGAATTGTAATATCATTATCGAAAAATGTGATGAACGGCAAGACGTTTTACCCGGTGTATATTACGGTTTGTATAAAGGTGAAGCGTTGGCTTTAAGGGCGATGCTCCATTTGGATATGTTGCGTCTGTTCGGACCTGTTTACGATGAAACTTCTAAAACGGCCGAATGTATCCCCTACGTAACCAATACCGATGCTCAGATTTCTCCTTTACTGTCTGCTGAAGTTGTTTTGGAGTCGGTGATCGGAGATTTGAAAACTGCTCTGAATTTACTGAAAGAGTCCGATCCGGTTTTGACGGATGGGGTACGGAACGAGGGAAACAGTATCGGAGATAATGCATTGAATTACCGTCAGTTCCGGTTGAATTATTATGCTGTAAAAGCTTTGTTGGTCCGGGCTTATGCCTGGGGACACGATGAAAGTAATGCGTTGGTTACTGCCGAAGAGATTCTGCGTGAAGTACAGGTGGAAGGGGCGGAGATATTCCCTTTTGTAACCCATGCGGCAGCTACCGATGTTTCTAAACCTGACCGGGTATTTTCTTCGGAAGTGATGTTTTCGTTATATGATTCCTACCGGGGTACAGAGATTCAGGATAAGTTGTTCCTGCCGACCCTGGACCAGATATATACTTTCACGGGTAAACGTTTGGAATTGGGGAAAGACTATTCTTTTTACGCTTCTGAAAACGATTATCGTCGTAATATTTGGGCAAGTTATAGCAATGCCGGAAAACTGATCGACTATCATCGGAAATATGAAGATATAACAACGAGTGGGGCTGAGTTATTGAATAAGATGGTTCCTTTGATCCGGTTGAGTGAGATTTATTTGTTGGCTGCTGAATATACCGATGACTTTGTAACCGCCAAAGGGTATTTGGATCGGATACGGAATAGCCGGAATTGTCCTAGCTCGGTGGCAACCGAGCCGACCTTGATGGAGGAGATTACAAAAGAATGCCGGCGGGAATTTTTAGGGGAAGGACAAATGTTTTTCTTCTATAAACGGAGGGCTGAGCAACAGCTTCCGAACGGAAGATTCGAGACAGATAACGATAAACAGTGGATCGATATGTCGATGAGTAATTATGTGATCCCACTTCCTGATAGTGAAACCGATATGAGATTGAACTAAAATAATGAATTATGAGAAAATTATTATATATCTGGATATTGCTTCCCTTATGTATCGCTTGTGAGCGGGATTTAATGTCGTACGAGGGAGAAGAAGCTATTTATTTTGCTGTACAGAGTGGTCATTCCTATGCCTCGGAAAAGGATTGGCCCTATATGCCTTACACGCTGGCTGAATTCGGTAAAGTTCAGGAAGATACTATGGTCGTTAATATCAAAGTGATGATTACCGGTCCTGAAAAAGATTATCCGCGTCCTTTCAGAGTCGTAGTCAATCCGGATAGTACGACTGCCCGGGAAGGAATCGATTATAGGGCGCTTGTAGATGAATATACGGTAGAAGCGAATCGTTCCTATGCTTATATTCCGGTATTGTTTTACCGTCAGCCTGAAATGAAAAACGATACGGTAACCTTAGGACTGAAACTGGTCGCTAATGATCATTTTTCTTTGACTTTTAAGGAATTCGACAAAATGGAAGGTTTTACTAGCGGGAGTGTTGTGTTTGAACAATTCGACGCTACAATGCATAAAATCTTAGTAACGGATATTATGCCTAAGCCTTCACAGTGGTCGGATTGGGAATTCGGCACCTTTACTCCCGAAAAGTTGAACCGGATATGTCTGGAATTGGGCTATACCTATGCTGATTTTCAGAATCCCCAAAAAATAACTATGGTGGAACAAATGGTGATCTCAAGGAAATTCTCGGAGATATTGAATAAAGCTTATTACGATAAAAAACCAATTTTGGAAAACGATGGTCGGTTAATGTGGGTCAGTGGTTGTGTTTATGCGAACGGGGCATATCCCGAAACGAATGAATAGTAAGTTTGACCGTGATAAAAATGAATATGATGAAACAAATTTTATATATATTGCTGGGAATTATGCTTTTAAGTATAGTTTCCTGTTATGATGATGAAGGTAATTACGATTATCATGATATCAACGAGGTGACCTTTGGAGAGATCAATACCATGTACAATGTATTGTTGAATATTGATACGCTAAAAATTGATGTCGGAGATTTTGTAGAGATGAGTCAGGGAGACCTTACCGATACAGATCGTTTTGAATATTTGTGGGTGATTTTTTCTCCGTCTGATAGCCATGTGAAAGATACGATTTCTACGGATCGGGTACTCAGTTATCCGGTTACTTTGGCTCCCGGAACTTATAATTTGTATTTGAAAATCCGGGATAGAGTAACAGAGGTACAGTGGAAAAAGCAATTTACGGTGACTGTCGGGACTCCTTATTCCCGGGGAATTTTACTGATGGGAGAAGATGCAAATGGGAATGCAGATGCACAGATGATTTCTATGGCGGGTATAGATACACTGATTCTTAAGGATATTCTGAAAAACAGTGGATTACCTACTTTGCATGGTCCTGTTTCGTTCTTGCATACTGGTAAGCAAGGTGAAGATTACAGACAGATTTGGGTACTTACTGAATCGGGTTCTTATTATTTAGACCGGGAAACCTTACAGGGTTCCGAGTCCAATGTATTCGATAATTTTTTACTGGAGTCTTACAATGAACCTATGATTCCGGTTACAATCGTTCCGCAGCCGAGTGATATAGATGGAAAAGTTGAAAGTCAAAGAGCTGTTGTATGTAGTAACGGTAAGTTGTTTTACACCTCTTTATCTATCCTGGCATATGGTATGTATTCTTTTCCTTTGAACTGTTTGAAGACTGATATGACTAAATACATTCCTGCCAGTGAATATCTTTTTTATAGTATTCAATCTTTTAAAAAGTTTATTTGGTATTCCGGAGAGACCAATCGTTTTTATAAGACAGAGAGTTATTTATATCCTTATTCTGATACATTGGAACAGAAAAGTACGGATGCATTCCCTTGGGATCAAAAAGGTACAGGGCGTACATTGATATATGGGGAAAATACCTGGAATGAAGCGAAAGCGTGGGTATGCGACGGAAATTCATTCGCACTTATGGGGGATGGAACGAATGCGTATATCTACAAGTTTTATGTGAACAATATGGAGGCTAAGAGTATGTATGAGATAACTTCTAATGTCGCTTCGGATATTTTGACGGCAGATTTCTATGCTTTCTCTTCGACCCGTTCGGTTTTGTTTTATGTAAAGAACAATGTTTTATATGCTTATAATTACGACAAGGGGAATGAACGGGTAGAAACCATCCCTTTGGAAACAACGGATCAGATTACGATGTTGAAATTCGATCTGACGATGGAACCGATGAAAGATGCCTTGTTTATCGCTACTTACAATACTGCCGAAGGAGGAACTTTACGGAAATATTATGTGGGCAATAATCCGGATAAGGTAGAGTTGAAAGCAGATCCGACGGCAGTTTGGAAAGGTTTGACCAAAGTGAAAAATATGAGTTGGAGGGCAGTTTTGTAAATGCGTCGGTGGGGGGCTTTTGAGGACATGAATTAAAATTCTGCCGTGTCGTTTCCGGTACCGATGGTGTATTGGAGGTTGGGATTTGAGGTTTGTGGATCGATAAACTGTCGGATACCGGAAACATAGTATAATGGTATAGATGAAAAATAGTATGAAAAAAATATTCCTTTTTATTGCATTTTTATGGATAAGCTTGGTTAGCTTTGCGCAGGATGGGGTGAATTTTGAACACCTGAGTTTTAGGGAAGCGTTGGACAAGGCGAAGAGTGAGCAGAAGTACGTGTTTATGGATTGTTATACTTCCTGGTGTGGGCCTTGTAAGAATATGACTCAAAATGTGTTTCCGCAGAAAAAAGCCGGAGATTATTTCAATCCGAAGTTTATCTGTGTAAAGTATGATATGGAAAAAGGAGAGGGGCCTGAATTGGGGAAACGGTTTGAGGTACGGGCTTATCCGACTTTTTTGGTGTTGGATGCAGAAGGCCGGTTGCTTCATAAAGTAATCGGTTCGTATAGTGTGGACGAGATCATCGAACGTATAGAAGAGAGTTTCGATGAAGAGAAAGCTTATGGTTCTTTGAAAGCGAAGTATGAAAGCGGTAACCGGGAACAAGTATTTATGGTGAAGTACCTGAAAATGCTGATTCGGTATTATGATCCGGCGATGGAGGCCGTTGCTGCCGAGTTGATAAATACGCTGAGTGATAAAGAGAAGGTGGAAGAGGCCTATTGGTTTGTTTTCAGCAATCCGAAACTGACTCCGGAAGGTTCGGCTAATGAAGCCTGGCTGTTGAAAAATCACAAGCGTTTCAATAAAACGGTCGGTAAGGAAAAGGTGGAACAGGAATTGGATAAACGGTATACCGAAAAGCTTTTGAAAGTCCTTTCGCAGAAAGAAAAAATATGGACTGAAAAACAGCTTACCGCTTTGGGACGTGAGATTGCAGCTTTGAAGCTGAACACGAACGAGGAATTGCAAGCCTATGTAACGGTGGCGAAAACGGCTTTGAAGAAGGGGGTGGAAGAGTTGATTTCGGTTTGTGAAACTGAATTTCCGAAATTCAAGACCAAGGAAATTCCTTATATTCAGTTTTGCGACCGGATTGTAGCCGAGGCTTCGCCGGCCGATAGGGCGAGATACATTGCTTTGGGAGAAAAACTATATGCTCAGGCGAAAGACGAACCGGCAAAAAACACCTTCAAATTTGTTTTGGAATATTTGAAACATCATAATAAACAAAACTGAAATAATTTTTGATAGATGAATAGAAACTTACTTACAATGGCGTTATTGATATGCGGATTATCGGTAAACGGTCAGAAGAAAATCGATTATGTGGATCCGTTGATCGGCACGAACGGTATGGGGCATACTTTCCCGGGGGCCTGCGTACCTCATGGGTTGGTACAGCTCAGTCCGGATACCGATACGATTCCGCATAATATAAACGGAACCTATCAACCGCGGGTATACGAGTATTGTGCCGGCTATCAGCACCGGGATAGTTCTATTGTAGGGTTTAGTCATACGCACTTTAACGGAACCGGGCATTCGGATTTAGGCGATATCCTGATTATGCCGGTAACCGGAGATATTAAATTTAACCCGGGAACGGCTGAAAACCCCGATAGCGGATATCGTTCCCGTTTTTCACATGCCACAGAAAAAGCCTGGCCGGGTTATTATTCCGTGATGCTCGAGGATTATGGGGTGAAGGCAGAATTGACAGCCACCGAACGGGTAGGGATACATAGATATACTTTTCCGAAAGGAGACGGACATATCCTCCTCGATCTGAAACATGGTATTTATAATTACGACGGAAAAGTGCTTTGGGCCAATCTGAGGGTAGAAAACGATACTTTGCTGACCGGTTACCGGATTACAAATGGTTGGGCCCGGGTGAACTACACCTATTTTGCGATTACTTTCTCAAAACCGATCCGGGGTTACGGATATAAAGAGATGAAACCGATGCTGTATAACGGAATGTGGCGGAAATTCGATATCTACCGCAATTTTCCCGAAATCGGAGGACGGAATGTCGTGGCTTATTTTGATTTCGACTTGTCGGACGGAACGCCTTTGGAGGTGAAAGTTGCGCTTTCGCCGGTGAGTGCCAGCGGTGCATTGAATAATCTGCGGATCGAGACTGCGGGTAAAAATTTCGGGCAGTTGTGTGCGCAGGCCGGACAGAAATGGGAAGATGCGTTGAGTGTGATCGATGTAAAGGGGGATTATGATCAGGTTTGTAATATTTATTCTTCCATGTATCACACCATGATCAATCCATCGGTGTATATGGATCATGACGGTTCTTACCGGGGATTGGATCAGGAGATCCATCAGGCGGATCAGTTCACGAATTATACGGTATTTTCTGTTTGGGATACCTACCGGGCTCTGCACCCTTTGTTCAATTTGTTCTATCCGTCACGTAGTAAAGATATCGTGGCATCGTTTCTGGCTCATTATCGGCAGAGTGTACATGGTTTGCTTCCTATCTGGTCGCATATGGCCAATGAAAACTGGTGTATGATCGGATATCATGGGGCTTCGGTCATAGCCGATGCTTACGTGAAAGGTATTCCGATGGATGAAAAACTGGCCCTGGAAGCTGTCGTGAGTACTTCTACCGTTCCATATCTCGAAGGATTGAAAGAGTATATGGAATTGGGGTATGTGCCGATGGAAAAGAGCGGTAGTTCGGCATCGGTCACCCTGGAGTATGGTTATGACGATTGGGCGATCTATCATATGGCGAAGAAAATGGGCGACCGGGAAGTAGCCGATACTTACCTGAAGCGGGCCGGAGCCTATAAACATCTGGTGGACGAGCGTTTGGGTTTTATCCGGCCGAAGAATGCTGCCGGACAGATGAAGGAAAAATTCGATGTGCTGGATACTCATGGCCAAGGGTTTATCGAAGGTAATTCCTGGAATTACTCTTTTTATGTACCTCAGGATGTGAATGGCCTGAAGGCTTTTATGGGAGGAGACAAACGCTTTATCGAGCGGTTGGATTCTTTGTTTACCATGGAATTGCCGGCAAAATACTACGAAAATACCGAGGATATTACCAAAGAAGGTTTGATGGGTAATTATGTGCATGGTAACGAACCTAGCCAGCATATTCCTTATCTGTATATGTGGACTTCTCAACCTTGGAAAACCCAATACCGCCTGCGGGAAATTATGGATCGGATGTATCGCAATAATATCGACGGGTTGTGTGGTAACGATGATTGCGGGCAGATGTCCGCCTGGTATATTTTTACGGCTATGGGATTCTATCCCGTATGTCCCGGATCCGACCAGTATGTACTGGGAGCTCCTTATCTGAAGGAAATGACCGTACATTTGGAAAATGGGAAAGATCTGGTGATCAAAGCTCCGAAAGTCAGTGCTAAAAACCGTTATGTCAAATCGGTGAAACTGAATGGACGGGAATACGATAAAGCTTATCTGACTCATCAGGATATTTGTAACGGTGGAGAGCTCTTTTTTGAAATGAGCAGTACGCCGAATAAGAAAAGAGTGTTCACCGAAGAACAAAAGCCCTATTCGATGACGAAATAGAAACGGATAAAATGTTTTATATGAAGAAAGTATTGCAATTTATGGTTACCGTCGGCGGATTGTTGGCTTTTGCGACGGTGAGTGCACAGCAACAGCCTTTGATTTCTTATGTACGGCCGCTGGTGGGTACTTCGGGGTATGGAAATACCTATCCCGGGGCACAAATTCCTTTCGGAGGTATTCAGATCAGCCCGGATACGGATGCCGATTATTACGATGCGGCAGCCGGATATAAATACGATCATAAAACGCTGTTGGGTTTTAGCCTGACTCACCTAAGCGGAACCGGTATCCCCGATTTGGGCGATTTTTTGTTCATGCCCGGGACCGGAAAGATTCATTTCACTCCGGGGACGCATGAAAATCCGGATACCGGTTATCGTTCCCGCTATAGCCATGAACAGGAATGGGCCAGTCCCGACTATTATGGCGTAGACCTGCTGGATTATGGGGTAAAAGCAGAAATGACTTCAGGGATTAGAAGCGGAATCCTGCAGTTTACCTATCCCGAGTCGGACAGTTCTTTTATCCTGCTGGACATGAACCATACCTTGTGGCAGAGTTGTCCCTGGAGCAATCTTCGGGTGGAGAACGATTCGACCCTTGTCGGTTATAAATTGGTAAAAGGGTGGGGACCGGAACGGCATGTTTATTTTACGGCTGTATTTTCTAAACCTTTCCGGGATTTTGGAATTATGCAGGATACTATTCCGGTGAAATACAATACTAACCGTTTCCGGAGTAGTCTCGAAGCCTGGGGAAAAGACCTGCGTTTCTGGATGCGTTTCCCGACCCGTCAGGGAGAAGTGGTTACGGTGAAGACCGCTGTCTCGGCAGTGAGCAGTGATGGGGCGAAACTGAATATGCAGGAATTGGAAGGAAAAACTTTTGCAAGCCTGAAAGCTGAAGGCGAAAAACTGTGGGAAGGGCAGTTGTCGAAATTTAAGATCGAGGCTACGCCCGAACAGAGGGAGACTTTTTATACGTCGGTCTATCATGCTTTCCTGCATCCCTTTATCTTTCAGGATGCAGACGGGAAGTTTAGAGAGTTGGATAAAAATATCGGTCAGGCAGAGGGTTTTACCAATTATACCGTCTTTTCTTTGTGGGATACTTACCGGGCATTACATCCCTTATTCAATCTGGTGCAACGGGATATCAATGCCGATATCGTCAACTCGATGCTGGCCCATTATGACAAGAGTGTCGAACATATGTTGCCGGTCTGGTCGTTTTATGGCAACGAAACCTGGTGTATGATCGGATATCATGCTGTATCGGTGATTGCCGATGCCATCATGAAAGATGTGAAGGGATTCGATTATGAACGGGCTTACGAGGCGATGAAGACTACGGCGACTAATCCCAACTATGATTGTCTGCCGGAATATACCGAGTTAGGTTGGGTCCCTTTCGATAAGGAGAAAGAATCGGTATCCAAGAGCCTCGAATATGCCTATGACGATTATTGTATTGCTCAGGTGGCTCAAAAGCTTGGAAAAACCGAAGATTATGAATTTTTCATGAAGCGGGCTTTATCTTATAAAAACCTGATCGATCCCGGGACGAAATATATGCGTGGCCGGGATAGTAAAGGCAACTGGCGCACTCCTTTCGCTCCGATCGCTTATCAAGGTCCGGGATCTGTCAATGGCTGGGGGGATATTACCGAAGGTTTCACCTTACAGTACACCTGGTATGTTCCTCATGATGTGCAGGGGTATATCAATGAAGCCGGAGAAGATTTGCTCCGGGAACGCCTCGATTCGATGTTCGTTACCCAGATGGCCGATAATATCCCCGGAGCACACGATATTCAGGGACGGGTAGGGGCTTACTGGCATGGTAATGAGCCTTGCCATCAGATCCTGTATTTCTATAATTACCTGAAACAACCCTGGAAATGCCAGGAGAAGGTGCGTTATATCATGGATACCTTTTATGGGAATAAGCCGGATGCACTCAGTGGAAATGACGATTGCGGACAGATGTCGGCCTGGTATATATTCAATACCATGGGATTCTATCCGACAGCTCCGTCCAGCAATGTGTATAATCTGGGTTCTCCCGGGCTTGCTGCGGTCGATATGAAGATGAGCAACGGTAAACATCTTCGGATGACTACCAAGAATTGGTCGGCTAAAAATGTGTTTGTGAAAGAAGTATATCTGAACGGGAAGAAGTACGATAAGTCGTATATAACCTATAATGATATTAAGGATGGAGCGGATTTACACTTTGTGATGAGCAGCCGTCCGAATTATAAACGAGGTGTGGCCGAACGGGCGGTCCCTCCCTCTGTTTCAGAAAAACGATAAAAGACAGAGGACGATGAAGATAGTATGGTTGCTTTGTCTGCTGTGCTTGGGAGGCAGTTTAAAGGCTCAGGTATTGTCGGATTCGGTCTCTTGCCGTTTATCGGGCAGAGTGGTCAGCGGAGAGGATGGGAAGCCTCTCCCTGGCGCTCATATTTTTTTAGGGATAAAGCGAATTTTGGTAGCTGTTACAGATTCGCTGGGAAAATTCGATGTCGGGAAATTACCGGCTGGCGAACAGTGGCTGAAAGTCTCTTTTGTCGGTTTCCGGCCGTTGGAACAAAAAGTTGTGTTGGAAGGACATACTGCTGTCGGGGACATTTCCCTGAAAGCACTTATTCTCGACGAAGTGGTGGTATCGGCACGGCCTCCGCTCACTGTGCAGAAAGGAGATACCTTACAGTTCAATGCGGCGGCTGTCCACTTGGCTGAAGATGCCGATCTGGAAAAACTGTTGAAGAAATTGCCGGGTTTCGAGATTGTAGACGGGAAAATTATGGCCCAGGGGCAGGAAGTGAAAAAAATCACCATCGATGGGATGGAATATGCGATCAATGATCCTGCTGCAGCTTTGAAGAATCTTCCGGCTAAACTCGTTGCCCGTATAAAAATGTACGATGATAAAAGTGAGGAGGCTAAATTCTCGGGTTATGACGATGGGAGTAAATCACGTACATTGAATATCGAAACCCGGAATCCCAACCAGATGAAGGTGTTCGGACGCGGCGAACTGGCTTATGGGCTGGAAAAGGTGAAAGATAAATCCTATTCTGCTTCTGTATCGTTGAATTTATTCGACCGGAAACGAAAGATTACTTTTAGCGGAAATGCCGGCCGGATGGCCTTGAACGACTTGCCGGATGCCCGTTACCGGGATGAAGGGAACAAAAATAAGAACCATGGACTTTGGGGTAATTATTCGTCACAGATCAATAAGAAACTGCAGGTGAGCGGAAATTACCGTTGGAACGCGAACGTAAATAATTCTGCTTCCCTTTCCCGTCAGGAATATTTGCCTACCGGGAATTATGAAAGCCGCGTGTACGATAATGAGAGTCATTCGAACTCGGATAATCAAAGTCATGGAATTAATTTTAGTCTGGATTACAAGATCAATGACAAGAACCGGATCCGGTTCAATCCTGATTTTACTATTTCCCGGGGAAATCAGGAGAGTTTGTCCTGGAATAGCAGTATGGAAAACGGGGATACCTTAAATCGAACAGAAACGAAAGCCATCAATAAAAACGATAGTAAACGGGCAGGAGGTAATTTCTCGTGGATGCATGCTTTTAAAAAGACAGGACGTACCTTGACGTTTCAATTCAGTGGAGGGTATAATGAATCGAATTCCGGCGATTATCAGCATATACACGAGAAAATAACCGAGCGGGGAGATAGTTTGCGTTTTCAGAAAAACGATAATGAACGGATAAACTATTCAATGGGTACCGGATTGTCTTATTCCGAGCCTTTGACGAAGTTTGCGCGTATTAGCTTCAATTATCATTTCCTGACGAGTAAAGATCAGTCGGACCGGCATAGCCTGGCTTACCGGGATGCCGTATTCGAAGAGCTGATCGGGATAGATACGGCCTTAACGAATAAATCGATCAATAAACAAGTCAGTCAGAATTTCGGGGTAAATTATAATTATCATAAAGAGAAAGTTACGCTGAACGGGGGTGGTTCGTTGCGTCTGATGCAGATGGAAAACCGGAACAGGTTTATCGGGAAGCCCGATTCTTTGGTCGGATCCAACTATCTCGATATTTCACCCCGGGCAGAACTATCCTACCGGATGAGTGAAAAACGGAATGTCAGTGTCAACTACAATGGAAATACTTCTTCTCCGTCGGCCGTGCAATTGCAGGATGTATTGAATGTCAGCAATCCTTTACAAGTATCTAAGGGAAATCCTGGATTGAAAAAGTCTTATTCGCATCATCTTTCGATGAGGTATACCAGTTCGGAACCGATGAATTCCCGGTTTTTCTGGGCTAATTTCGATGTACAGCAGACGATCAATCAGATCTCTTCCAATGTAAAATTTATCGGTAAAGACACCTTGATCGATGGATATTTGGTGTCGAAGGGAGGTTCGTTGACCATGCCGGTGAATTTGAATGGGATGTGGAGTATGAATGTACATACCAATTATTCGATGCCGGTGAAAAAAATCCATTTGGATTTCGGGGGAGATTACAGTTATTCGCATCAACCCTCGATTTACGATGATCAGCAGAATGTCACTCAGATGCATCGGGGACAAATCAGTATCGGCGTCAATACCGACTTATCGGAGAATTTCGACTTTTATTGCCGGCATGCTACAAGCTATTCCCATTCCCGGAATTCATCCACCGGTAAAGCTCAGAATCTCGAAGAGACGGTAATGGCCAATTGCAGGTGGCTTTTCTGGAAAGGTTTTTTTGTGGGAGGAGACTATTTTTATACTTATTATTGGAACAAAACAGGGACAGTGACCATCCAGTCGAATAATCGTCTGAACCTTGAATTGGGTAAGAAATTCGGTAAAAAGAAACAGGCCGAATTGGTATTCCGGGCCAACGATATCTTCCGTGACCGGAGCCAGGTGCACTATTCCGTAACCGATTTGTACACCCGGATGGATAGTTCGACTAGTACGCAGGATTATTATATGCTTTCCTTCTCTTACCGTTTTAACCGGATGGGGGATTAGTAATCAATATATGATATTCGTTTTTTTCTGTCTGCCCTTCCTGGATACCATGGCCAGGATAGAAGTAATCATATAATTTTCGGTAAAAGTAACAATTTCCCCAAGTCTATGAAAAACAAAAGTTAAACGTAGACGTGGCCCCATCGACAATAAAGTCGATCGGTGTTTGAGGGCATCCGGACAGAGGTTCCGGGTAATGCTACTAAGTTTTGGTATAGATAAATGTTTCTTGTTCAAAGAAAAAGTATACTTTTGTCTGTGAGGGTCAAAAATTCGTGGTGTTATGAAGCAAAATGCTTTGTTAGCGAAATCCATAAAGGAGGGGGATGAAGCGGCATTCGAACTTTTCTTTCGGGCAGAATATAATAATGTCGTAACCTTTCTAAATCGGTATCTGAGGAATAGTTTGCTTGCGCAAGATGTTGCTCAGGAATCTTTTATTGCATTGTGGCAAAAAAGAGAACAGATAGATGCTGCAGGGAATATACGGGCATATATTTTTACCATTGCCAGAAACAGGGCTTTAAATGAAATGGCATTGAAAATTAATCAAACCCGGACTGAATGGGAGAAGAACGAGTTGGCAATTGCAATTGAAGCAATGAATGATCCGGATTTGGTGCAGGATATTCAAGCTTTGGAATTAAAGGAGTTGATCAGAAAAGTGTACCTCGAATTACCTGAAAAAGTAGCTGAAAGTTTTATATTAAGCCGGGAAAGTGGTTTGAGTTATGAGGAAATTGCTCAAAAAAAAGGAATTACCAAAAAAATAGTGGAATATCGCATTAAAATAGCTTTACAAGTGTTTAAAAA
>OLFT01002093.1_pt1 | contig 18206 bp, 16 predicted proteins | sample 1604921 | NCBI WGS metagenome assembly OLFT01 (sample SAMEA3888897, study PRJEB22519) | human gut metagenome | biome: human gut; feature: human-associated habitat; material: faeces | place: Denmark | collected 2013 | reverse complement strand
GCGGCCACAGGCCGCCCCTACTAAAACAATCGAACCTGGATGTAGGGGCGGCCTGTGGCCGCCCGCCTCCACTAGGTTTGGAAGATAGAAAGGTGAATGAAACCATGAAAGTATTAGTAGTCGGCGGCGGTGGCCGCGAGCACGCCATCTGCTGGAAGCTGGCCCAGTCCCCCAAGGTGACCGAGCTCTACTGTGCCCCGGGCAACGCGGGCATCGCCCAGGTGGCCACCTGTGTGCCCGTCAGCGCCACGGACGTGGAGGGCATGGTGAAGTGGGCCAAGGACAACGCCATGGACTTTGTCATGGTGGCCCCGGACGATCCCCTGGCTCTGGGCATGGTAGACGCCATGGAGGCCGCCGGTATCCCCGCCTTTGGCCCCCACGCCAACGCCGCCATCATCGAGGCCAGCAAGGCCTTCTCCAAGTCCCTGATGAAGAAGTATCACATCCCCACCGCCAAGTACGAGACCTTCACCGACCTGGACGCCGCCCTGGCCTATATCCGCCGGGAGGGCGCCCCCATCGTGGTCAAGGCCGACGGCCTGGCCCTGGGCAAGGGCGTTGTGGTCGCCGCCACCGTGGAGGAGGCGGAAAAGGCCGTGCGGGAGATGATGGAGGACCACAAGTTCGGCGCCTCCGGCTCCACCGTGGTCATCGAGGAGTGCATGGTTGGCCCCGAGGTCACCGTGCTGGCCTTCTGTGACGGCGAGCACCTGGTGCCCATGCTGTCCAGCCAGGACCACAAGCGGGCCTACGACGGCAACCAGGGCCCCAACACCGGCGGCATGGGCGCTTTCTGCCCCTCCCCCAACTATACCCCCGACATCGCCGCCCGGTGCGAGAAAGAGATCTTCCAACCCACCGTGGCCGCCCTTCAGGCGGAGGGCCGTCCCTTTAAGGGCGTCATCTACTTCGGCCTGATGCTCACCGCCGACGGCCCCAAGGTGGTGGAGTACAACGCCCGCTTCGGTGACCCGGAGACCCAGCCCATCCTGTCCATGCTGGACACCGACCTGATGGACATCTTCCAGGCCTGTGTAGACGGCACCCTGGACCAGGTGGACGTGAAGTGGAAGCCAGGCGCGGCCTGCTGCATCGTGCTGGCCTCCGGCGGCTACCCCGTGGAGTATAAGAAGGGCTATCCCATCTCCGGTCTGGAGGAGGCGGGCAAGTCCGCCGTGGTCTTCCACGCCGGGACCAAAAAGGCCGACAATGGCGACATCCTCACCAACGGGGGCCGTGTTCTGGGCGTCACCGCCACCGGCGACACCCTCCCCCAGGCCATCGCCAACGCCTATGCCGCTGCCAAGCCCATCTCCTTCCAGGATATGCACTTCCGCACCGACATCGGCAAGGTGTAACGCCCCGCAACTCCCCCTTGTGCAACCCCGGTCCTTTGTGGTAAAATACGTTAGAATACGACAAAGTTGCCGCTCAGGCAGTGTTTTAACGAGGTGTCACCATGGATCATCCCTTCCGCAGCGCCATGTTCGGCGGCTTTAACCGCCAGGACGTATTAGAATATCTGGAGAACTCCGCCCAGCAGGCGGCCCAGCAGCAGCAGGAGCTTCAGGCCCAGCTGGACCAGGCCCGTCAAGAACTGACTGACCGCCAGAGCCAGGAGAGCGACGGCCAGGAGCAGCTGGAGAAAGCCCAGCAGGAGGCCGAAGCCCTCCAGAGCCAGCTGGACCAGGCCAACGCCGACCTCACCATCAGCCGGGAGACCGTCTCCCGCCTGTCTGAGGAGCTGGAGCAGGCCCGGCAGGAGCTTCAGACCTGGAAGGACAAGGCCGCCGCCTTAGAGCCGGACGCCCAGGCCTATGCCGCCCTGAAGGAGCGGGCCGCCGGGCTGGAGCTGGACGCCCACCGCCGGGCCCAGCTGGTCCAGGACCAGGCCGAGGGCCAGGTGCGCCAGCTCCACGAGCAGATGGCACAGTGGTCCAACCAGGTCCGCCTGGAGTACGAGGCCCTGCGGGCCGAGGTGGAGTCCACCGTGACCCACGCCGCCCGCCAGCTGGAGCAGGCGGGCAAGGCCCTGGACCAGGTGAACGCCCTGATGGAGCGCCAGGAGGCCGTGATGACCACCATCGCCGCCGAAAGCCAGAAGCAGCCGGAGGAATAAACCGCCAGGGGGCGGACAGAGCCATTTTCTGTCCGCCCTCTGTTTTTTTGCATATTCCACCGGTTTTTCGGGTATATTTCCCCGGACGCCTTGCACTTTTCTCTCTGGGCGCTTATAATAAGACCACAAATTGACTTATCAATTCTCTTGAACGATGATCGAGGTGCCTTGTTATGGATTTGAAGATACAGGACTATATCTGTCCCGGAAAGCGGGCCCATCTGGTGGGCGTGGGCGGGGTGTCCATGTCCCCCCTGGCTCAGGTGCTCCACGGCGCGGGGGTGGTGGTCACCGGCTCTGACATGCACGAGAGCGCAGAGGTGGCCCATCTGCGCGCCCTGGGCATCCCCGTGACCATCGGCCACCTGCCCCAGAGCGTGGCCGGGGCCGACTGCGTCATCCGCACCGCCGCCGTCCACGACGACAACCCGGAGATCGCCGCCGCCCGCGCCGCCGGTATCCCCGTGTTCGAGCGGGCCCAGGCCTGGGGCGCCCTGATGCGCCACTATGAAAACGCCCTGTGCGTGGCCGGGACCCACGGAAAGACCACCACCACCTCTATGTGCGCCCACATCTTCCTGGCCGCCCAGCGGGACCCCTCCATTATGATCGGCGGGGTGCTGCCCGCCCTGGGGGCCGGCCACCGGGTGGGCCACGGGGACACCATCATTCTGGAGTCCTGCGAATACTGCAACTCCTTCCTGTCCTTCTTCCCCACCGTGGCTGTCATCCTCAACGTGGACGCCGACCACCTGGACTTCTTCAAGGACCTGGAGGATGTGAAGCACTCCTTCCGCCGCTTTGCCGAGCTGGTGCCCGAAACCGGCTTTGTGGTGGCGGACCGGGATGACGCCAACACCATGGACGCCCTGGCGGGCCTGGACCGGTCCACCATCACCTTCGGCCTGGAGGATGGGGACGTCCACGCCGCTGATCTCACCTGGCACGGGGGCTTTGCCGACTTTGACGCCATGGTCAACGGCCAGTGTTATGCCCACGTGAGCCTGTCCGTCCCCGGCGTCCACAACGTGCGCAACGCCCTGGCCGCCTGCGCCGCTGCCCACTGTCTGGGCATTCCCGCCGCCGCCGTGGAGGAGGGCCTGCGGGCTTTCCACGGGGCGGGCCGCCGGTTCGAGAAGAAGGGGGAGTTCCACGGGGCCATGGTCTATGATGACTATGCCCACCACCCCCACGAGCTGCAGGCGCTGCTGACCACCGCCAAGGGCCTGGGCTATCAGCGGATCATCTGCGCCTTCCAGCCCCACACCTATTCCCGCACCCACGAGCTGTTCCACGACTTTGTAGAGGTGCTCAAGCTGCCCGACATCACCCTGCTGGCGGAGATCTATGCCGCCCGTGAGACCAACACCCTGGGCATCTCCTCCAACGACCTGGCCCGGGAGATCCCCGGCTCCATCTACTGCCCCACCCTGGCCGACGTGACAGAGCAGCTCCGCCGCCTGGCCCAGCCCGGCGACCTGATCCTGACTGTAGGGGCCGGGGACATCTACCAGGCGGGCGAGGCCCTGCTGAAAACGGACAACTAAATTTTGACCACAAAAATCACAACCCCGCAGCACAAGGCTGCGGGGTTGTTCTGTTCTCCTGGAGCTTATGCGTTTTCATCCAGCACCTGGGTGAAGACCTGGGGGGGCATGACGCCCACCTTGCGGTCGATCTCCTGGCCGTCCTTGAAGAAGATGACGGTGGGGATGGACATGACGCCATAGCGGATGGCCAGCTCCTGCTCGTCGTCCACGTTCACCTTGCCCACAGTGACCCGGCCCTCATATTCCTTGTCCAGGCTCTCGATGAGGGGGGCAAGCATCTTACAGGGGCCGCACCAGTCGGCCCAAAAGTCCACCATCAGCAGGCCCTTCTGCGCCAGGGCCTTGTCCAGTCCGTCCTTGGTAAAATGGATCATGATATGATCTCCTTTCTGTTTCTGTCGTTGTATCTCTTACTTCTGCTCCTCCAGCCAGGCGCAGGCGGACAGGGCGGCCACGTGGCCCTCCCCCACCGCCTTGGCCACTTGCAGAGGTCCGCCGGTGCAGTCTCCGGCGGCGAACACCCCGGGCAGATTGGTCGCCATGGTCCGGTCCACCCGGATGGTACCCCCGTCCGTCTCCAGCTGGGGCAGCAGGTCGGTGGGGGCCACCGCCTGGCGCAGGATGAACACCCCGGCACAGGGCAGCTTGGCTCCGTCCACCTCCAGGGCCGTTACTGCCTGCTCGCCAATGACGGCAAGGCGGCTGCCCTGGACAAAGGGGACGTCCCCGTCCAGGCCCTCCGGCCGCTGACCAGCCACATAGGTCACCTGACAGCCCAAGCTCTTCAGATAGTTGGCCTCTAAGGGCGCGTCCGGGCTGCGGCCCACGACGATCACCGGCTTACCCCGGTAGAGCATCCCGTCGCAGGTGGCGCAATAGCTCACGCCCCGGCCCAGATAGGTCTCCTCCCCGGGATATTTGGCCTGGCGCTGCACCCCGGGGGCCAGGATCAGGGCCTTTCCGTCGTATACCTGACTGCCCACGGTGGCGAACACGCCGCCATAGACCATCATGGACACGGCCCGCCCGGTGACAAAGTCCACCCCGGCCTTGGCCGCGTGGTCATAGAACTGCTCCAGCAGCGCTTTCCCGCTGCTGGCGGGCAGGCCAAGATAGTTGTCCACCCGCTCGGCCCGGGCCAGGGGGCTGTCCTGCCAGCGGTTGCCGATGACCAGGACGGACTTGCCCCGGCCCCGGGCCGCCACGGCGGCGGCCAGTCCCGCCGGACCGCTGCCCAGCACCAGAATATCGTGGCTCATGGTCTCGCCTCCGTTTCATGTTCCCTCTTCACACCGCTATTATACCCGATTTTTCGTCTTTGACAAGGACTGCTTTTTCCATTTCTCCACACTTTCCCCCAGCGTGGGGAAAATGCCCCGGAAATCCTTGCATACCACCATCTTGGTGGTGTATAATGATTCAGTTAAGATATCGCGGTTCTTCATCGCCGCGCACCCATCAAAACAGGAGGCTTCATCTATGTCGGAAGAGACGAAAACCACCGTCGCCGGAGCAGAGGGCGAGGCTGTGGAGAGCCAGAACTTTATCCACCAGTTCATCAAAGAGGACATCGCTCCCGGCGGACAGTTCGCCGGGATGCAGGTCCACACCCGTTTTCCGCCTGAGCCCAACGGCTATCTGCACATCGGCCACTGCAAGGCCCTGATCATCGACTTCGGCTCCGCCGAAAAGTTCGGCGGCATCTGCAACCTGCGCATGGACGACACCAACCCCGCCAAGGAGGACACCGAGTTTGTGGACGCCATCAAAGAGGACATCCACTGGCTGGGCTTTGACTGGGGGGACCGCTTCTTCTATGGCTCCGACTACTTTGAGGAGGACTATCGCCAGGCGGTGGGTCTCATCAAAAAGGGCCTGGCCTATGTGTGCGAGCTGACCCCCGAGCAGTTCAAGGAGTATCGCGGCGACGTGAACACCCCCGCCCGCTCCCCCTTCCGGGACCGCCCCATTGAGGAGTCTCTGGATCTGTTCCAGCGGATGCGCAGCGGCGAGTTCCCCGAGGGCAAGTATACCCTGCGGGCCAAGATCGACCTGACCTCCGGCAACTTCAACATGCGCGACCCGGTGCTCTACCGCATCCGCTATATCCACCACCACCGCCAGGGGGACAAGTGGTGCATCTATCCCATGTACGACTTTGCCCACCCCATCCAGGACGCTCTGGAGGGCATCACCCACTCCCTGTGCTCCCTGGAGTATGAGGACCACCGCCCCCTGTACAACTGGGTGGTGGAGAACTGCGACCTGCCCTCTCACCCCCGGCAGATCGAGTTCGCCCGCCTGGGCATCGACCACACCGTCATGTCCAAGCGCAAGCTGCGCCAGCTGGTGGAGGAGGGCCGGGTGTCCGGCTGGGACGACCCCCGTATGCCCACCCTGTGCGGCCTGCGCCGTCGGGGCTATACCCCCACCTCCATCCGCAACTTCTGTGACCGCATCGGCGTTGCCAAGAACCCCTCCACCGTGGAGTATTCTTTCCTGGAGCACTGCCTGCGGGAGGACCTGAACGACCACGCCCAGCGGGCCATGGCCGTGCTGCGCCCGGTGAAGCTGGTCATCACCAACTACCCTGCGGGGCAGAGCGAGACCCTGACCATCGAAAATAACCCCCTGGACCCCGCCGCCGGGACCCGGGAGGTCACCTTCTCCCGGGAGCTGTGGGTGGAGGCCGACGACTTCCTCCCCGAGCCCGTGCCCAAGTATAAGCGCCTGTACCCCGGCGGGCCCGAGTGCCGCCTGAAGGGGGCCTATCTCATCAAGTGCGTGGGCTATGAGACGGACGAGAACGGCAACGTCACCGAGATCGCCGCCGAGTATGACCCCGACAGCCGTGGCGGCGACCCCGCCGATGGCCGCAAGGTGAAGGGGGCCACCATCCACTGGGTGGACGCCGCCACCGCCGTGAACGCCGAGGTGCGGCTGTATGACAACCTGTTCTCCGACGCCGACCCCGACGGCGGCGACAAGAACTTTTTGGACTGCCTGAACCCCGCCTCTCTGGAGGTGCTCACCGGCTGCAAGCTGGAGGCCTCTCTGGCCAACGCCCAGCCCTCTGACCGGTTCCAGTTCATGCGGGTGGGCTATTTCTGCGCCGACTCCAGAGACTCCAAGCCCGGCGCCCTGGTCTTTAACCGCGCCGTGTCCCTGAAGGACAGCTTCAAGCCCAAAAAGTAACTTCGTCTCACACGCGCTGCGGGTCCTCGCTTCCCGCAGCGCGCTTTTTTATCAACAGACAGGAGGAATTTGCTATGATCTCTCTGCAAGACGTGAAGGACGCCCAGGCCCGCATCGCCCCCTATGTGGTGCGCACCCCCCTGCTGCGCATCCCCGCTCTGGACGCCCCCCTGGGCTGCCAGGTCTATCTGAAGTTCGAGGGGTTCCAGGTCATGGGCGCGTTCAAAATTCGCGGCGCCATGAACAAGGCCCTCGCTCTCACCCCCCAGCAGCGCTCCCACGGCCTGGTGTGCGCCTCCTCGGGCAACCACGCCCAAGGGGTGGCCTGCGCCGCCCAGCGGCTGGGCGTCCGCTCCGTCATCGTCATGCCCACCAACGCCAACCCGGTGAAGCTGGCCGGGGTCAAGTCCTTCGGCGGCGAAGTGGAGCTGGTGGGTACCCTGTCCTCCCAGCGGGAGGCCCGGGCGGAGGAGCTGTCCCGGGAGGAGGGCATGGTGAACATCCACCCCTATGCCGACCCCTATGTGGCCGCGGGCCAGGGGACCATCGGCCTGGAGATCGTGGCCGACCTGCCTGACGCGGCGGCGGTGGCCGTGCCCATCGGCGGCGGCGGACTGATCTCCGGCGTGGCCACGGCGGTGAAGGGCCTCTCCCCCAGCATCCGCACCATCGGCGTGGAACCTGCCGGGGCCCCCCGCTATGGCAAGAGCCGGGCCGCCGGGGAGCCTGTGGCCCTGGAAAAAGTAGAGACCATCGCCGACGGCACCCGCACCGACCACGCCAACCCGGACAACTTCCAGATGATCCAGGCCCGGGTGGACGACCTGTGCGCCGTGGACGACGCCCACATCCGCCAGGCCATCCGCCTGCTCATGGACAAGGCCAAGCTGACGGTGGAGCCCTCCGGCACCCTGCCCGTGGCCGCCGCCCTAGCGGGAGCGCTGCCCGTCAAGCCAAAGGACAAGGTGGTCTTTGTCCTGTCCGGCGGTAATTTAGACCCCGCCCTGGCCGCCCAGCTGCTCCAGGAGTGACCTTTTCACAGATGACATAAAATCGTCCGCACCTGACGCTGTTGTTCAGGCGCGGACGATTTTTCATATGAAGATCAGTTCATATTGATCCAGGTCATAAGCGTTGGCGAAGAAGGAGCGCAGGATGGTCTCTCCGTTGGTCCGGGCGCTGTCCAGGATGCCGTTGGCGATGGCGTCGGCCCGGGCCTGCTCCTTCAGCTCGGTCATGGCCTGGTTGTTCTCCGCCAGGGAGAAGCGCTGGAAGATGCTCTCTGCCTCATAATAGACCTTGAAGGAGTCCAGCTTCAGCTCGGTGCTGAGCACCTGGACCTGGGGCAGCTTCACCCGGATGGTCTTCCGGTCCCGGTCCACGCTCCAGGTGATGGCCCCGAAGTCAAAGCCCGCCTTCACCTCCACGTCATAGCTGTAGATATACTTGCTCTGGGTGAAGGGGATGGTCAGGCCCCACAGCTCCGCCGACTTCTCCGCCACCTTCACCTCGGTGCAATAGGCCGCCTGGGTGGCCAGCTGGCCGATGTCCTCAAAGCCCAGGCGGGTGGTCTTGCCGTCGGTGCTGAACAGGCTCTTCAGCCCAAAGGCCCCGGCGGACAGCACCGCCGCCGCGATGAGCACCAGCGCCGCCACGCGCACCGCGTGCCGGGACCAAAAGCCAAGGGCTCGTCTCTTTTTCTCGCTCATGGCGTCTTCTCCTTTGCCTTTTTCGCCTTAAGTATCCTCACCCGCCAACCGTGCCCTCAGACCGGAATAGCGGCGGGTCTGGCGGTCATTGGCGACCATATAGGCCACCGTCTGGTCGTCGCCCACGATGATAAATAACTCTTTGGCCCGGGTGATGGCGGTGTACAGCACGCTGCGGGACAGGAGCATGGGGGCCCCGTCCAGGGCGGCCAAGATCACCGCCCGATACTCCGCCCCCTGGGCCTTGTGGACCGTGACGGCGAAGGCGGGCTCCAGCTCCCCCAGCATGTCCGGGGTGTACTCCACCACCCGCCCGTCAAAGTCCACCGTGACGATCTCCCGGTCGATCATGCGGACCACGCCGATGTCCCCGTTGAACATGCCCATGCCGGAGGCAGTGCCCCCGTCCTCCCGCCAGAGCACGTCGTAGTTGTTCTTCACCTGCATCACCCGGTCCCCGGTGCGGAAGACCCAGTCGCCAAAGCGCCGCTCCCCCTTCCCGTCCAGAGGCGGGTTCAGGGCGGCCTGGAGGGCCTGGTTCAGGGCCTTGGTCCCTGTTGAGCGCCGCCGTGTGGGGGAGAGCACCTGGATCTGGTCTGCCGGGATGCCCATCCGCTCGGGCAGACGGCGGCGGCACAGGTCCACGATGGTGTCCACCGCGCTCTGTCCGTCCCGCCGGGTGAGGAAGAAGAAGTCGTTGTCGTTGCGCTTTAAGTCGGGCAGCTGGCCGCAGTCCACCATGTGGGCGTTGCGGATGATGGCGCTCTGGGCCGCCTGGCGGAAGATCTCCGTCAGCCGGACGGTGGGCACCGTCCCGCTGCGGATGAGATCAGAGAACAGGTTGCCCGGCCCCACCGACGGCAGCTGGTCCGGGTCGCCCACCAGCACCAGGCGGCAGTCCCCCCGCAGGGCCTGGAGCAGGGCGGCCATCAGGGTCACGTCTACCATGGACGCCTCGTCCACGATGACCGCGTCGGCACTCAGGGGTTCGTCGGCGTCGTGGGTGAAGACCAGCTTGCCCGTGTGGGGGTCAAAGGCGGTCTCCAACAGGCGGTGGATGGTGGAGGCCTCCGTCCCGCACAGCTCCCCCAGGCGCTTGGCCGCCCGGCCTGTGGGGGCGGCCAGGGCGGTGTCCAGGCCCATGGCCTCGAACAGGGCCAGCACGCCCCGGAGACAGGTGGTCTTGCCCGTGCCCGGCCCGCCGGTGAGCAGCATCACCTGGCGCTGGGCGGCCAGCTCCACCGCCTGGCGCTGCTGGGGGGCATAGGTGATGCCCTGCTCCCGCTGGATGCGCCGCCCCAGCCCCTCCATGTCGCTGGGGGGCAGCAGTTCGTTCTCGCTCATCTCCCGGATGCGCCAGGCGATGAGCGTCTCCGCCTCGTACAGGCTGGGGAGATAGACCCCGTCCTGTCCGGCCACCCGCTCCCGCTCCACGCAGCCCCGGGCGGCCAGGTCATCCAGGCAGTCCTCCAGCTCCTCCCCGGGCACGCTGAGCAACTGGGCGGTGGCCCCCACCAGCTTGCCCTGGGGCAGAAACGTGTGGCCGTTGTTCAGGTTGTGGGCCAGCTCGAACAGCAGGCCGGCCTCCAGCCGCTGGGGGTCCTCCGTCTCCACCCCCAGGGACAGGGCCAGGGCGTCGGCCTGGGCAAAGTCCACGCCGAATTCCTCCCCCACCAGCAGATAGGGGTTGGCCTTCAGGGCCTCCAACGCCACGTCGCCATAGCACCGGCGCAGCTGGGGCACCAGCTCCAGGGGCAGGCCGTGCTCCCCCAAGAACTCCGCCAGACGCTGCATACCCATCTGCTGACGGAACACGTCCCCGATCTGCCGGGCCCGCTTGGGGGAGATGCCCCGGATGCGGGTGAGCTGCTCCGGGTCGTCCTCGATGACCTGGAACACGTCCTCTCCGAACTCCTCCACCAGCAGCCGGGCGGTGGCCTTGCCCACCCCCTTCACGGCCCCGGAGGCCAGGTAGTGATATATCTCCTTCAGGCCCTGGGGCAGGCGGCGCTCCACCACCTCCGCCTTGAACTGGGGGCCATAGGTGGGGTGCCGGGTCCAGCGGCCCCGCACGGACAGATACTCCCCCGGGGAGACGCCGGGCATGGAGCCCACCACGGTGGTCTCCTCCTCCCCACAGTCCAGGCGCAGGATGGTATAGCCGTTCTCCTCGTTCTGATAGATGACGGCGGAGACCGTCCCCTCCAGCACCTGTGCTTCTGTTGTAACTTCCTCCAAGGGACAAGCCCCCTTTTCTCTGGTGTTATTGGCCGTAGGCCCTCTCCGCCCAGTGTGCACACTGGGCACCTCCCCCATAGGGGGAGGCAAGTTGGGACGAAGAACGGATTGCCACGTCAGGCTTCGCCTTCCTCGCAATGACAGTGGGGTGAATCTTGGCTCCCCCCGTGGGGGAGCTGGCACGGCGCAGCCGTGACTGAGAGGGCTAACTCCTAACTCCTAATTCCTAACTTGGCAAATGTATTCTTCCAACGCCGACACCGGCCACAGGACTACTCCAGGCCAGCGGGTGGTGAGACGCAGGGCCAGCTCCCAGCCCTGGGGCGTCAGGTCCACGTCGGCGATGACCACCGGGCAGGACAGCAGCCCCAGCCCCCGCAGCCACATCAGCCCCCGCACCGTCTGCTCCAGGTCCTCCCCCGCTCCCCGTCCGGCGATGACCAGCCGGACATTCCGGGCGGGGATGGGCCGCAGCAGCCGCCCCAGCAGCACCCAGGCCAAAGCGCACAGGCCCAGCACACACAGGACGCACAGCGTTCCCTCCATCCAAAGCTCCATTGGGCAGCACCTCCGGGCCATTCTATGCCCGGGGCCGCCGCCCCCGTTACACCGCGCCGGAGAACAGGTTCACGCCCACGTGGGTCAGCCCCAGCATGATGCACCCGGCGGTGAGTACCCCCAGCACCACGGCGGGCAGGGCGTTCTTCAGCCGCATGTCCAGAAAGGCCGCCGCCAGCGAACCCGTCCAGGCCCCCGTCCCCGGCAGGGGGATGGCCACGAACAGCCACAGCCCCAGGGACTGATAGCGCCGGACTTTCTCCCCCTTCAGGTGGGCTTTCTTTTCTAAGCGGTCAATAAACCCGTTCATCCGGGGAAAGTACCGCCGCAGGATGAGAAACACCCGGCGTATGTACACGATGATGAAGGGGGTGGGGATCAGGTTGCCGATAACGGCTGCGGGGAAGGCCAGATAATAGGGCAGGCCCATGGCCACCCCAAAGGGCAGCCCGCCCCGCAGCTCCACAATGGGGATCATGGACACCAGCATGGTAAACATGCATTTGCCCGGAGTCGTTGCCGTGAGCCAATTCAAAAGTTCCATTTGTTGACCTCGTTTGTTGATGGTTAGCCGGTCACCCCAGCATCTTCTTCAAATACTGTCCCGTATAGGAGGCGGGGCAGGCCGCCACCTCCTCCGGGGTGCCGGTGCAGACGATGGTGCCGCCGCCGTCGCCCCCCTCGGGGCCCAGGTCGATGAGGTGGTCGGCGGTTTTGATCACATCCAGGTTGTGCTCAATGACCACCACGGTGTTGCCCGTGTCCACCAGCTTTTGCAGCACCTCGATGAGCTTGTGGACGTCGGCGGTGTGCAGGCCGGTGGTGGGCTCGTCCAGGATATAGATGGTCTTGCCCGTGGATCGCTTGGACAGCTCCGTGGCCAGCTTGATGCGCTGGGCCTCGCCGCCGGACAGCTCGGTGGAGGGCTGGCCCAGCTTCACATAGCCCAGGCCCACCTCCTCCAGGGTTTTCAGGCGGTTATAGATGCGGGGCAGGTTCTCGAAGAAGGGCAGAGCCTCGTCCACCGTCATCTCCAGCACGTCATAGATGCTCTTGCCCTTATAGCGCACCTCCAGGGTCTCCCGGTTATACCGGCGGCCCTTACACACCTCGCAGGGCACATAGATGTCGGGCAAAAAGTGCATCTCGATCTTGATGAGGCCGTCGCCGGTGCAGGCCTCGCACCGGCCACCCCGGGTGTTGAAGGAGAACCGGCCAGGGCCATAGCCCCGGCTCTTGGCGTCGGGGGTGGAGGCAAACAGGTCCCGGATGTCGTTGAACAGCCCGGTATAGGTGGCGGGGTTAGACCGGGGGGTGCGGCCAATGGGGCTCTGGTCGATGTTGATGACCTTGTCCAGATACTCCTCCCCCTCGATGCGGTCGTGCTTGCCCGGGCGGACCTTCACCCGGTTCAGGTCGGCCCCCAGCTTCTTATACAGGATCTCGTTGACCAGGGAGGACTTGCCGCTGCCCGACACGCCGGTGACGCAGGTGAAGGTGCCCAGGGGGATGGCCACGTCCACGTGGCGCAGGTTGTTTTCCGCCGCGCCGAATATCTTCAAATAGTGCCCGTTCCCGCTCCGCCGCTGGGTGGGGACGGGGATCTTCTTTCTGCCGGACAGATAGTCCCCGGTGATAGAGCCGGGGGTGTTCATCACCTCTTCCGGCGTTCCGGCGGCCACCACCCGGCCCCCGTTCACCCCGGCGCCGGGGCCGATGTCCACGATATAGTCGGCCTGGCGCATGGTGTCCTCGTCGTGCTCCACCACCAGCAGGGTGTTGCCCAGGTCCCGCAGCTTTTTCAGCGTGGCCAGCAGCTTGTCGTTGTCCCGCTGGTGCAGGCCGATAGACGGCTCGTCCAGAATATACAGCACCCCCATGAGGGAGGAGCCGATCTGGGTGGCCAGGCGGATACGCTGGCTCTCGCCGCCGGACAGGGTACCCGCCTCCCGGGACAGGGTGAGGTATTGCAGCCCCACAGAGCGCAGAAAGCCCAGGCGATTTTTGATCTCTTTCAAGATCTGGGCGGCGATCATGGTCTGGGTGGGGTTCAGCTCCAGATGGTCCATAAAGTCCAGGGCATCGCTGACGCTCTTGCGGCAATAGCTGTCGATGTCCAGCCCGCCCACGGTGACGGCCAGGGACTCCCGCTTCAGGCGGCGGCCCCGGCAGGTGGGACAGGGGCACTCGCTCATGCACTCCTCCAGCTCCCGCTTCACGCTGTCCGACTGGGTCTCCCGATAGCGGCGCTCCAGATTGTTCACGATGCCCTCAAAGGGCTGATACAGGGTCCCCTGGCCCCGGGGCTGGTCATAGTGCAATGTCAGCTTCTCTCCCCCGGTGCCGTACAGGATCACGTCCATGATCTCCTTCGGCAGGTCCTTTACCGGGGTGTTCAGCTTGAACTTATATTTCTTGGACAGGGCGTCGAAGTACATGCGGGAGATACCGTCCCCCTTCACGTTGTTCCAGCCCGAGGCGGTGATGGCCCCCTCCACAATGGACAGGTCCTTGTTGGGGATAATGAGCTCCGGGTCGATCTTCATCTGAGAACCTAAACCCATGCAGGTGGGGCAGGCCCCGAAGGGGTTGTTGAAGGAGAACATCCGGGGGGTCAACTCCTCCATGGACACGCCGCAGTCCTCGCAGGCGTAGTTCTGGGAGAACAGGATGTCCCGGTCCTCCCCCACCACGTTCACCACCACCAGGCCCCCGGCCAGGTTGGCGGCGATCTCCACGCTGTCGGTGAGGCGGCGGGTGATGTCGGGCCGGATGACCAGCCGGTCCACCACCACGTCGATCTCGTGCTTTTTGTTCTTCTCCAGCTTGATCTCTTCCGACAGGTCATAGGCGATGCCGTCCACCCGGCAGCGGACATAGCCCGACTTGCGGGCGTCCTCGAACACTTTGGTGTGCTCGCCCTTCTTCCCCCGGATCACCGGGGCCATGACCTGGATGCGGGCGCCCTCGGGCAGGGCAAGCACCTGGTCGATGATCTGGTCCACCGTCTGCTGTTTGATCTCTTTGCCGCAGATGGGGCAGTGGGGCGTGCCCACCCTGGCCCACAGCAGACGGAGATAGTCATAGATCTCCGTCACGGTGCCCACGGTGGACCGGGGGTTCTTGCTGGTGGTCTTCTGGTCGATGGAGATGGCGGGGGACAGGCCGTCGATATAGTCCACGTCCGGCTTCTCCATCTGGCCCAGGAACATGCGGGCATAGGAGCTGAGGGACTCCACATACCGCCGCTGTCCCTCGGCATAGATGGTGTCAAAGGCCAGGGAGGACTTACCCGAACCGGACAGCCCCGTGAGCACCACCAGCTTGTCCCGGGGGATGCTCACGTCGATGTTCTTCAGGTTGTTCACCCGCGCGCCTTTGACTGTGATATGAGTGTGCATTGGTCTTCTCCTTTTCCCCGTCAGGGGAGTCGTTTCAACATATTAAACCGGGGTCAGCTTGGTCAGGGGGAGCAGATAGCAGAGCAGCACGGCCCCGGTCAGCAGCAGCATGGCCACCAGGGCGGCCGCCACCGAGACGTCTGAGGGCTGGGCCTGCTCCCTGTCCTTCACCAGCCAGTTCATCCTGGCCTGGAGCAGCTGCTTGTAAAGCAGCACATACAGCACGGTGAAGACGGCCAGGGCCGTGGTCTTGATATAGTCGGTCCAGCTCCCCCGCTGGGACAGCCGGGGGCCCATGGCCACCTGAATGACGGTGTACAGCTGGGGCTGGTGGACGGTTCGATTCGCCGCCGAACCGGTGAGCCCGATGATCTCCCCGGTGGAGGTGGTGGCATAGATGCCCGGGGTCCAGTCGTCATAGTCGGTACCGTCCTCCCACACCAGATTTCTGGCCCAATAGTCGTTCAGCATCCGGCCTGGGGAGGCATAGCCGCCCCGAAAGACCACCGTGCCCTCCCGGCGCACCTCCACCCCGATCTGGCCGCTGGGCCAGGGGTCCTCCGGGTCGTAGGGTGGCCGGGCCGTGGGGTCCCGCTTCACCTGATAGGGGCCATAGGTCTCCTCCCCCCAGCGGTAGTTGACGGTGTCTCCGGTGACGGAGAACTCCGCGCTCTGTCCGTCCAGCTTGCCGGAGTAGCGGACGGTCTCCCCCGCCTGTGACCGGACCAGCAGGGCCTCTTTGCCCTCCAGGCCGATGCAGACCAGCCCCGGGTGGCTCTGAAACCAGAACGCCAGACCGGTAAAGGCCGCGATCATCACGAGCAGCAAAAACAGAAGGATGCGCTGATAGACGCTCAGGGCCGAAAACGTGCTCTTCTTTTCCCACGGTTCTCTCTTTTCCATGGTACACCCTCCTGTTCTGTTGTTGATACGCCCCGGTCACCCGGTTTGGTTTACACGGTGAGGTCCGCCGTCTTTCCCCCTACTAAGGCGATGAGGTCGGCAGGGGCCAGCTCCACCTGATAGCCGATCTTCCCGGCGGAGACGGTGATGGTGTCGAGGATCTCCGCCGTCTCGTGGAAGACGGTGGGGAACTGCTTCTTCATGCCCACTGGGGAGCAGCCCCCGTGGACGTAGCCGGTGAGGGGCAGCAGCTCCTTCTGATGGATCATGGCGATGGACTTCTCCCCCACCGCCTTGGCCGCCTTTTTCAGGTCCAGGGTGTCCCCCACGGGGATGTCGAACACATAATATCCCCCGGAGGCCCCACGGGCCACCAGCGTCTTGAACACGCACTCCGGGTCCTGGCCCATAGACCGGGCCACGGTGACGCCGTCCACCGCCACCCCCTCCTCGTGGGGATAGGTGTGGGCGGTATAGGCCACCTTCTTCTGCTCCAAAACCCGCATCACATTGGTCTTCTCGTCTTTTTGCTTTGCCATGGTATTCCCTCTGTTTCTGAAAAAAATTTTACTTCTCGCTCCTGAGCTGGATTCGTATCAATATAGTCCCAAATGTCCAGATAGTCCTGTTCATTTCGTATCACATGGTCGTAATAACCCTTCTGCCAGATAGGGCGGCCCACCGCTTTCGTCACGGCTCCTTTGAATTGGTTGATGATGCGTGATATCGTAGGGGCGGCCTGTGGCCGCCCGGCCTCCCGTTGGCTGATTGTGATTATCATGTGGATATGGTCTGGCATAATCACATATTTATCTACGCATACAAATTCATACACGGTGGACAAATTTTGTATCTCCCGGTCTAGTTTTACCCCAATTTCCGATAACGGCGGGCGGCCACAGGCCGCCCCTACAGACGTCCCCCCTGGCTCGCAGTTCTTTTCGTCGGCTTTCCAAAACAGTTTTTCCCGTCCAGCGGTACAGATGGTGATGAAATATGCCCCTGGATGGCTGTAATCGTAATGGGTCAGGCGGATCTGCTTTCGCTTTTCCCCACCCATATTATTTCCCCCGCAGTTCGATGATCTGGTCGCGCAGGGCGGCGGCAAGCTCGAATTCCAGCATTTTGGCGGCCTCTTTCATCTGCTTTTCCAGCGCGGCGATCTTGGCGGTCTTTTGCTGCTTGGTCAGGGCGGGGGCGCTGCCCTTGCGGGCCTGGGAGTCTGTCTCGTCGGCCTGGGCGGAGATGTCCAGCAGGTCCCGCACCGACTTGATGACCGTTTTGGGCACGATGCCGTGCTGTTTATTATAGGCCGCCTGCTTTTCCCGGCGGCGCTGGGTCTCGTCCATGGCCCGCCGCATGGACGGGGTGACGGTGTCTGCGTACATGATGACCTGCCCCCCGGCGTTTCGGGCGGCCCGGCCGATGGTCTGGATGAGGGCGGTCTCGCTGCGCAGGAATCCCTCCTTGTCTGCGTCCAGGATGGCCACCAGAGACACCTCCGGCAGATCCAGCCCCTCCCGCAGCAGGTTGATGCCGATGAGCACATGGAAGGTGCCCAGGCGCAGGTCCCGGATAATCTCCATGCGCTCCATGGCGTCGATGTCGTGGTGCATATACCGGACCTTGATGCCAGCCCCCTGGAGATAGGCGGTCAGGTCCTCGGCCATGCGCTTGGTCAGGGTGGTCACCAGCACCCGCTCATTTCTGGCGGTGCGGGCGTTGATCTCCCCGATCAGGTCATCGATCTGGCCCTCCACCGGGCGGACCTGGATCTCCGGGTCCAGCAGGCCGGTGGGCCGGATGACCTGCTCCACGATCTGGCCGGACCGGGTGCGCTCATACTCCCCGGGGGTGGCGGAGACATAGACCACCTGGTTCACCCGCCGCTCAAACTCCTCAAACTTCAGGGGCCGGTTGTCATAGGCGCAGGGCAGGCGGAAGCCATAGTCCACCAGGGTGGTCTTTCTGGCCCGGTCCCCGTTGTACATGGCCCGGACCTGGGGCAGGGTCACGTGGCTCTCGTCGATGAACAGCACAAAGTCCTTGGGGAAGTAGTCCAGCAGGGTGTGGGGGGGCGAACCCACAGGGCGGCCCTCGATGACCCGGGAATAGTTCTCGATGCCGGAGCAATAGCCCAGCTCCTGCATCATCTCCACGTCGTACATGGTGCGCTGCTTGATGCGCTGGGCCTCGATGAGCTTGTTCTGGCTCTCGAAAAAGGCCACCCGCTCCTCCAGCTCCTTATAGATCTCCTGAATGGCCGCGTCCATCTTGTCCTTGGGGGTGACATAGTGGGTGGCGGGCCAGATGGGGATGTTGGTCAGCCGCCGGATGGGGGAGCCGGTGACCACGTTGATCTCGCTGATGCGGTCGATCTCGTCCCCGAAGAACTCCACCCGGATGGCGGTGTCCTTCCAATAGGCGGGCCACACTTCCACCGTGTCCCCCCGGACCCGGAACATGTTCCGCTCGAAGGCGATGTCGTTGCGCTCATACCGGATGGCCACCAGCTTTTTCAGCAGCTCGT
>OLFT01002090.1_pt1 | contig 18263 bp, 15 predicted proteins | sample 1604921 | NCBI WGS metagenome assembly OLFT01 (sample SAMEA3888897, study PRJEB22519) | human gut metagenome | biome: human gut; feature: human-associated habitat; material: faeces | place: Denmark | collected 2013 | reverse complement strand
TTGTTGGACACCAAGGTCAGCCTCAATCGGAGCAGCTTGCCCAATAGATTGCGTAATGATATTACGTTGTGGGTGAACTGCTGCTTCTTCTTCGGTCAACTGACCAGCCTTGATAAGAGCATTGACCAAAGAATGGTCATTCGTCAATTGCTTATACTCACCATTACGGATAAGGGCAATACGTGAATCCCCAACATGGGCGAAAATCACAGCATTATCAACAAAGGCAAGAACCTCGATAGTTGTTCCCATTCCCTTATATTCTTCGTTTTGGCCAAGCTCATAGATTTTACGATTTTCTGCATCAATGGCAGCAATCATCCAATCACGAATTTGACTCAACTCACGAAAATCAGTGTTAATCCAGTCACGACCAAGGTCAGTCACTGACATCTCACTGGCAATATTTCCAGCACGGTGTCCACCCATTCCATCTGCAACAACGACAAGGGTAACACCAGCTTGGTTGACAAATTTATTAACAAAATCTTGGTTGTTTGACCGTTTTTGGCCAATGTCCGTTAATAATGATATTTCCATAGTTTTCTTTCTGACTTGCGTCAGCATTTCCTCCTCTGTAACCCTAAGCTTTTTTACGCAACTGTGCGATGAAAAAACCATCAGTTAGATACTGTTCGGGGGTAATTGCCAAACAGCCATTGACCACGATGTCTTTACATGGATGGTCTAAGGCAACTTGCTCAAAATCAGGATGGCTCTCAAGAAAGGCTTGAATCACCTCTTGATTTTCTTCTGCTATGATGGTGCAAGTACTATATGTTATTATACCACCTTTTCGTAGGGTTTGACAAACGCTGGATAGGATATCCAACTGCACAGCCTTAAGGGACTCAAAGTCTTGGAGGTCCTTGTTATATTTAATATCAGGTTTCCGACGAATGAGGCCAATCCCTGAACAAGGAGCATCCACTAAAATCTTGTCAAAACTATCAGCCGGAAAGACTTGATGTACCTGACTAGCATCCAGTTTCTGTGTCTTAACCTTATCAGCTAGGCCAAGACGTTGGGCATTTTCTTCGATGAGGGCAAGCTTATGATCATAAAGGTCCAATGCCGTCACATGTCCACTCGTCAAATAAGAGGCCATATGAACCGTCTTACCACCAGGTGCCGCACAGGCATCCAGGATTTCTTCCTCACCTTGAATACCTAAAGTTGGCGCAACCAGTTGACTGGTCTCATCCTGAATGGTCAACAAGCCCTCTTTAAAATAATCTGTTCCAGCAAAGTAACCTGAAGACTTAACAAGCCCAACTGGTGATAGGACTGAACGATCAGCCCTAGTGGTCTTCGCAATCTCTTCCAAACGTGACGCATCCGTTACACGTACACTAGCCTTATTTCTCACAAAGAGGCTTTGGAAAAAAGCAAGGGCACGGTCTTCCCCGTACTGGTCGATAAGTTTTTTAACCAACCATACAGGTAGAGAATACTGAACAGAATAGCGTTTATTGACACGTTTAATCTGGCTTGGATCTGGCAAAGGCTGGCTTGATAGTTTACGAAGAACCGCATTTACTAACTTCTCAGCACCTTTTTTATTCCCACGATTTTTGGCAATAGCAACAGCATCGTTAACTACTGCATGGGCTGGAATCTTATCTAAATAGGCTAGCTGATAGAGACTTAAAAGTAATAAGTCATATACCCAAGGTTCAAGCTTATCACGGTCCTCAATAACATGGGCTAGAATCCACTCCAAAGTAATCTTACGAGCCACAGTCCCATAGACAATCTCCGTCACCAAGGCCTTGTCCTTATCTGTCAGCTGCGACTTGCTCAGATGTGCATTGAGAGCAATATTTGAGTAAGCTCCTTCCTGGAAGACTTCTTCTAAGACTTCAAGTGCCTGTCCACGGGATGTTTTTTTCCAATCATTGGCCAAATGCATCACCTACTTCAAGATTGCGTCCGACCCCATTAAGGAAATCAGCAATAGCCATACGAGGTTTTCCTGCAGGTTGAACTGTCTTAAGCGAAATGGCTCCTTGACCAGTCGCAACTACCAAACTCTTCTTGGTTTTTTCAATAATATGACCCGCCTGTCCTTGACCTTCTGCCAAGTCCGCCTCATAAATTTTGAAACGTTTGCCATCAAGCAAGGTATGGGCCACAGGCCATGGGTACATACCACGTATTTGATTGAAGATGTCACGAGCTGGCTTATTCCAATCAAGACGCTCCTCTTCTGGGCTAATATTTGGCGAAAACGTTACCTGACTGGCATCTTGAGGAACAGGTTTGATTTCTCCAGCGATATAAGCAGGCAAGGTTTCAAGCAAGAGGTCACGACCCAAGACTGCCAATTTTTCAAACATGGTACCAACATTATCCTCGTCAAGAATTGGCAAGGCCTTTTGGCTAACCATGTCACCAGCATCCATTTCCTTGACCATTTCCATAATGGTCACACCTGCTTCTGCATCACCATTGATAATGGCATAATGAATAGGTGCTCCACCACGGTATTTGGGCAGGAGTGAAGCGTGGACATTCACTGCAAAATCCATGCTATCAAGTAACTTGCTTGGCAAGAATTGTCCATAAGCCGCAGTAACAATTCCATCAGCACCAAGCGCCATAAGCTGTGCCATTTCCTCAGAACCTGACAACTTTTCAGGTTGATAAATTGGCAAGTCATGCGCCAAAGCTACTTCCTTGACTGGTGTCATGCGGATTTCTTTTTTACGGCCGACAGCACGGTCTGGTTGCGTCACCACAGCGACAATATCATAACGCTCATCGGTCAAAAGTCCTTCCAGCACTGTCGCTGAAAAGGCAGGCGTTCCCATAAATACTAATTTTGTCATATTCTTCCTTTTCTAGATTAGGTAAAATTCTGAGGTTCGTGATCAATAATCAAACGCAGGTCCTTGTTTTCAGGTTCCTGGGTCATGTCAAGGACCCTATTAAGCGTTTCTTCCAAGTTATCCTCAAAACGGTATTTGATAATAATCTGATAGTGATAAAGGTTATGTGTTCGGGCAATTGGCTTAGGCGTAGGCCCTAGGAAGGTCACCTTGTCTGACAGGTGCTCTCTTAAATAAGCCATAACCTCATAGCTCTTGCGAACCACAAACTCTTCATCCTTGTGAGAAAGCGTAATTCCTACCGTATAGAAATAAGGCGGATAGGCCAACTGACGTCGAATCCCCATTTCATAGGCGTAGAAACCTTCATAATCCTGTTGCTGTGCAAAACGAATGGCATAATGACTAGGATTATAGGTTTGAATAATAACTTCCCCTTCCTTGTCAGCACGACCAGCACGACCGGCCACCTGAGTCAACAGTTGGAAGGTACGCTCAGCTGAACGAAAATCTGGTAAATTTAGCGACGTATCTGCATTCAAGACCCCTACCAAGGTAACATTTGGAAAATCCAAGCCCTTGGCAATCATCTGAGTTCCAAGCAAAATGTCGGCCTTACCACTTCCAAAGGCCTCTAAGAGTTTCTCGTGAGCCCCTTTCTTACGTGTCGTATCAACATCCATACGAATCACTTTAGCTTCTGGCAAAAGTTCCGTCAATTGGTCATAAGCCTTCTGTGTCCCAGTCCCATAATAACGAATCTGACGACTCTGACAGTTAGGGCAGACATGTGGTATTGCTTTTTGAAAATCACAATAGTGGCAATTCATGGTCTTAGTATCCATGTGCAAGGTCAATGAAATATCACAGTTGGGACAATCATCCACATAGCCACAGTCACGACACATGACAAAAGAGGAATAGCCACGACGGTTCAACATTAGCACGACTTGTTCCTTACGTGCCAAGCGTTCTCGGATTTTCTCTAAGAGAGGTGGCGTAAAATCACTCGCCTCTTGACGGCCCACAAAGTCCTTAAAGTCCACCACTTCCACCTGAGGAATTTTGGCATTAGGATTAGCCCTCTGAGTCAACTCAAGAAAATGGTAAACCCCTTTCTGAGCTCTCGCCCGTGTCTCAATAGAGGGTGTTGCTGACCCAAGGACAAGCACAGCTCTATGACTCTTAGCCCTAAGCAAGGCCACATCTCTAGCATGGTATCGAGGATTGGATTCTTGTTTATAAGTAGCCTCATGTTCCTCATCGATAATGATAGCTCCGATATTGTCCAAGGGAGCAAAGACAGCCGAACGCGCTCCTACGACAACCTTGGCCTGGCCAGATCTAACCTTACGCCACTCGTCAAATTTCTCACCGTCTGACAAGCCTGAATGCATGATGGCCACCAAGTCACCAAACCGTGAAATGAAACGATTGGTCATTTGGGGCGTCAGGGAAATCTCTGGCACCAAGACAATAGCTGTTTTCCCCATAGCCAAGGTCCTCTCGATAAGATGTAGATAGACCTCTGTCTTACCTGATCCCGTTACCCCTTCCAATAAGAATGGTTTGCCGCCTTGTCCAATTTGGCGCGTCATTTCTTCAACCGCATGCGCCTGTTGAACATTAAGCTCAAGAAAATCCGTCTTTTCTACCTTCTCAAAGTAGCTGTCGGCACGATTGACCTCAACTTCAGTGATGACCAAGGCACCAGCTTCAATGAAAAACTTAACCACATCTCGTGAAAAAAGCTTGTGGAGGTCTGCCACCTTCCCTGACTCACTCTTCTCGAGCAAGAAGTCTCGCATCTCCAAACGCCTCTTAGCCCGCTGCGAAATAGCCAAAGTCTCGAGAATGCCCTTTTGAACACTATAGTGCTTCTCAGTCTTAATGTTCTGCTTATCCTTAGCAAGGTAATCAACCGTTACACGCCCAGACTGGACCAGACGAGGAATAGATTGACGCTGCTCCTCTGACAACTGCGAGAAAAGAACATGATCCTTCCCCTGAAGAAAAGTCTGTTTATCTTCTTCACCTAGTTTATCAGTCGCCATGATAACCTTATCGTACTGAGAATTAAGGAGACCAGGTAGCATTGACTTCAAGATGGAAATCTTATAGGAAAAGACCGTATGTCGCATCTGATCAGCCAAGTCCAGTTGATCCTGATTAAGGACTGGCTCATAATCTAAAAGCTCAGCAATAGGTTTTAATTCAGGAAAGTCTCTTAAATCCTCCTGCTCCTCTAAGCCAATAACAAAGCCTTGCAATAGACGATTTCCTTTACCGAAAGGTACATGCACTCGCATACCAATGGCAATTTGACCTTGCATAGCTTCAGGGATAAGGTAACTATAAGGTCTGTCCGTCTGCATCAGAGGAACGTCTACAATAATTTGTGCTACTAAAACCATAAATTTCCTCCTGTCACTCCCTTAAAACCAGTTTATTTCAAACTCAAGAAAAGCTGAGCTCTTGATTATCATCATAAAGAAGGAAGCTGAGACACTATGCCTCAGCTCCCCTCTCCTCATAAACCAAAGCATGACTTTGATTTTAGATTTTATCGCCTTCTTCTTTTTCTTTAGCGATTTGTTCTTTGATTTTACGTTCTTCTTCCTCAGCAGCAAGACGTGCTTGGATCACTTTCAAACGTGCCAATTCACGTTTAGATTCTGGATCTGGGTGAATAGTCACATTACCAGATTCAATTTCTTCAAGGGCTTGAAGGGTTGGTTTTACTGACGTAAACTCTTGAGTTGGTTCAGCACCAGCAGCCAATTCATGGGCGCGTTTTGCTTGCAAAATAACCAATGAATATTTTGAAGGCACTTTATCCAAAAGTTTGTCAATAGAGGGTTTCAACATCATAATTCTATACCTATTTCTAATTTATTTATCTGATAATTTCTTTTCTGAAATCATATTACGATAGCGGCCAATCACACGGTCAACGCGAAAGTGTTCTGCTTCAATGACACGTTTGACACGCTCAGCAGCTAGAGGCACTTCGTCATTAACAATGGCATAATCGTATTCGCTCATGAGAGCAATTTCTTCACGCGCACGCTCGATACGTTGAGCAATAACTTCCTCAGAATCTGTTCCACGACCAACCAAACGTTCTTGAAGCTCGTTCAAATCCGGTGGTGTCAAAAAGATGAAGACAGCATCTGGGACCTTTTTCTTAACCTGAAGGGCACCTTGAACCTCGATTTCAAGGAAAACATCAATACCTTTATCCAAGGTTTCATTGACATAAGTCAAAGGTGTTCCGTAGTAGTTACCTACATACTCAGCATATTCCAACATTTGACCATTACGAATAAGCTCTTCAAATTCCTCACGCGAACGGAAGAAATAATCCTTCCCATCAACTTCACCAGGACGTTGAGCACGCGTGGTCATTGATACTGAGTATTCAAATTTGTGGTCAGGTGTTGAAAAAATCTCCTGACGAACAGTTCCTTTTCCGACACCAGAAGGCCCTGAAAAAACAATCAAAAGTCCACGTTCAGACATGTCTTCTCCTTAAACTAAGATTAAAAATCTTCTTATGACTCACCTTAAAAAAAGAGAAAGCAATCATCTCTTTTTTAAGGCTTAGGGGTTGTTCAGTGATTAAGTTACAGCTCACTTTTCAAAGCATGCGTTTTTCCTTACTATTTTACCAATAAAAGTGACTTTTTTCAAGGTGAGGACACCATTAAAAAGAGTGAATCCCTTTTCCCAGTACTCACTCTTTTTAAACACTCTTTTAAACCAAACCAGTCAAGAGACCTTGCATGAATTCTTCTGAATGGAACTCACCGATATCATCAATTTTCTCACCAAAACCAATTAATTTAACTGGAATATCCAACTCTTGACGAATGGCTAGAACCACACCACCCTTAGCACTACCATCCAACTTAGTCAAGACAAGGCCTGTAAGAGGTGTGATTTTTGAAAATTCCTTAGCCTGACTAAGGGCATTTTGACCTGTTGAGGCATCCAAGGCCAAGAGGGTTTCATGAGGTGCTTCTGGAACCACACGTTTGATAATACGACCAATCTTTTCAAGCTCTGCCATAAGATTGTCTTTATTTTGCAAACGACCCGCAGTATCAATCATAAGGACATCAACTCCTTCAGCAAGGGCCTTTTCCATACCGTCAAAGACCACTGAAGCTGGGTCAGCCTTCTCAGCACCAGTCACTACTGGCACATCAACACGACGCCCCCACTCAACCAACTGAGCGACAGCTCCCGCACGGAAGGTATCAGCAGCTACCAACATAACTTTTTTGCCTTCTTGTTTGTATTTATGCGCCAACTTACCGATAGACGTTGTCTTACCAACCCCGTTGACACCAACGAAAAGCATGACTGTCAAACCATCTTGGAAATTAATCTGCTCCTTGTAGACATCATCCTTCTCGTAGATATCCACAAGTTTTTCGATAATCAAGCGTTGCAAATCTTCAGTCTTTTTGACATTTTCAAGGCGGGCTTCATAACGTAAGTCTTCCGTTAATTGCGTTGCAACATTAACACCCACATCGGAAAGAATCAGCATTTCTTCCAATTCTTCGAAGAACTCCTCATCAACACGACGGAAATTCGCAAAGAATTCATTCAAGCGGGCAGCAAAACCTGTTCGCGTCTTCTTAAGGGTACGATTGTATTTTTCTTGTTCTGTTTCAGTTTTTAAAGCCTGAACTTCTTCAGGTTTTTCCTCAACTTTACGGGTTTGAACAGCCTCAAAAGTAACCGTTTCACCTTTTTCTGCAGCAGCAGCTACCTGAGCCTTTTTAGCATAGTAATCAGCCATGACATCCGCAAAGTGGTTATCCACAGCGACTTGGCTTTCTTCTGACTTTGATACGCCTTCTGCTTCGCTTGAGGCCTGATCATCAACAGATAGGTCCTCATCAGACGCTACTTCACTTTCTTCTGTCACTGTAGATTCGCTTTCTTCAACAGATTCTGTAGACGAAATCTCTTCTACTTGAGTCTCTGACTCACTGAGCTGTTCTGCTTGACTTTCACTTGTTTCTTCACTTGTTGACAAGTCTTGATTATCAAGAGCCTCAGTTTCTGAAATTTCCTGTTTTGCTACAGTTTCCTGTGACTGGTTCTCCTCTTGTCCAAATAATCGATCAAATAGACCCATTTGGTTCTCCTTATTTCTCTAGAATATACTTGTGGATGGCCTCAGCCACTCCAGATTCCTCATTAGTTTTTGCCGTTACTGCCTTGGCAACAGCCTTAACCTTAGGAACAGCATTTGCCATAGCCACACCTAGACCAGCCCACTCCAACATGGTCAAGTCATTTTCCTCATCTCCCATAGCCATAACCTGACTTTTATCAAGGGCAAGATAATCAGACAAAAGTTTCAAGCCTACAGCCTTATGAACCCCTTTCGGCATGACTTCAAGGATAATTTCACGAGACTTAAAAACTTCAAAATTCTGGTATAGCTGTTTAGGTAGTTTTTGAATTTGGCCATCCAAAAATGCTTCCTCACAGACCGTAACTACCTTATTATAGACGATATTTTCAGGAATGTCATCAATACTCTCCACATCGACGAAGGTCAAGGTAGGATTAGCCTGACGATAGAGAGAATGATTGCCTTTACTTGGCACACCATAGACAATGCCATCACTGATAACATCCATAGGGAGCCCTAGAGGTTCAAAGACAGCATAAATCTGCTTTAAATCTTCTCGACTCATCTCTTTCTTTATGAGGATATCCCCATTATTACGCTGAACCAAGCCACCATTGAAGGTCACACTATAGTGCTTATCATCTAACAAGCCCAAATCTTCCAAGATATGAGTAATAGCTGGCAGAGGACGACCAGTCGTAATGACCACATGAACTCCCTTAGCTTCTGCCGCCTTCAGAGCAGCTCTATTTTCAGCTGTTACTTGCTTATCCTTAGTAAAGAGGGTCCCATCTAGGTCCAAGGCCAATAATTTAATCTCAGACATCTGAGCCCACCAATCCTTCCATGTAGTCAAAGACTGCACCATCTTTATGGTGACCAATCACCTCATCTGCTACTACCTTAATCTCATCACGCGCATTTTCCGTAGCAACCGCACGACCAGCAAAGGTCAACATCTCCATATCGTTGAGGTTATCACCAAAGGCTACAACATCTGAAGCCTGACGTCCCAACTCTTGACAAAGATGGTAGAGACCAAAGCCCTTGTCCACACCTTTAAGGATGATATCCATAGAATCAAAGCCAGTTGTCACAGCTGTCATATCCTCAAAAATCGTGTTGAGGTAGTCACCACGTTCCATGATGGTATCTCCTTGGAACTTAGCAGTTACCTTGAAAATATCATCTGTCACCGCTTCAAGGTCCGTTGCCATAACATTTTCATAGTAACGTTCCATGGCCTTAAGATAGGCTGGATCTGCATCGTTTGGTGCATAGGCACCTCGACGTCCCGACAAAAGAATTCCCTCACAAGTTGGCAAAGCTAGGGTTGTATCTGCAATTTCCAAATAATCCTTAGGGTCTAGCTTGGACTCAAACAAGACTTCACCCTTGTACTGAACCAAGGCACCATTTTCCGCAATAATCGCAATGCGGTCCACAAACCCATCAAAAAGCTCTTCCAAAGCCAAGAGGGCTCGGCCAGAAGCTACGGTAAAAACGTAATCTTTAGCTTCACAAGCATCCAAAAGGTTATCCAAACGTGCTTTGTCATAGGCACCAAGATGGTCTAGAAAGGTACCATCCATATCTGTTGCTAAAATTTTCAAAATAATCTCCCTTCAGGTCGAATATACTTGCCCCTATTGTACCAAAAATAGGAATATAAGTTTGGGAAAAGCCAAAGAAATTAGAGAAAATATGGCATTTTACTTGCAAATTCATCATTTTAGTTGTATTATTACGGTAGTACAAGAATAATACTATTATACTTTTAGAAAGGAGTCTCTTATGGCTTGGACATTTGATGAAAAATCGCCAATCTATCTCCAAATCGCCTATCGCGTCAAGCTGAAGATAGCTTCCAAGGAATTGAGTATGGGACAACAACTCCTACCTGTAAGGGAATTTGCTCAGGAAGCCGGGGTCAATCCCAACACCGTACAAAGAGCCTTCCAAGAACTTGAAAAAGAGGGGCTGGTCTATTCTGCCCGTACCTCTGGTCGCTTTGTTACTGAAGATGAAAAACTTATTGATCAAAAACGACATGAGATTGCCCAAAGTCTCATGAAAAACTTTGTCACTGAGATGGCAGCCATTGGTTTTAGCTCAGCTGAAATCAAAGCCATCATTACTGACTACATCGAACAAACAGGAAAGGACTTATAGACCGATGACTGATATTGTAACTCTAACAAATCTCACCAAGACCTATAATGGTATTCCAGCCCTTAGAGATGTGACCATGTCCATTCCTTCTGGTAAAATCATTGGTCTCTTAGGACCAAACGGTAGTGGTAAAACAACTCTCATCAAGATTTTGAATGGCCTCCTCCAACCAACTTCTGGTTTAGTAACCATTAATGGATTTCAGCCATCACCTATCACCAAAGCTCAAGTAGCATATCTACCTGATACAACTTATTTAGATGAAAGTAAGACTATCCAATACTACTTGGACTTCTTCCAAGATTTCTATGCTGACTTTCGCTATCCTCTTGCCTTGCAACTCTTGCAGGATTTAAAGCTCCAGCCTGATTTGCGCCTTAAAGACCTTTCAAAAGGAAACAAAGAAAAAGTTCAGTTGATTTTGGTTATGAGTCGTGAAGCTAAACTCTATCTCCTTGATGAACCTATCGGTGGGGTCGATCCCGCGTCACGTGACTACATCCTTAAAACCATCATCAACCAATACTCTGAAGATGCTTCTGTGATCATTTCAACTCATTTGATTGCAGACATTGAATCTGTTCTAGATGAAGTTGTCTTCCTAAAATACGGTCAGATTGAACTTCAGGGTGATGCTGATAATATTCGTCAAGCCCATGGCAAATCTATCGACAAACTCTTTAGAGAGATGTTCCACAACTAGGAGGTATGAGCATGTTTTGGAAATTAGTTAAGTATGAATTACAATCGATCCGTAAATGGTATCTCGGCATCTATGGTATTGCCATCCTACTCTCAATCCCCTTGGGTTTAATGCTTCGAAAATCTATTTTTGTAACTGAACAGAGCCACCAAGAACCTAGTCTACTCTTTTTTGCTTTCTTCACACTGATGGTTTTTGCTACCATTATTGTATGGGGAACTATTTATATAGCGACAATAGTCCTCATTGTCAGACGCTTTGCAAAGACTGTCTTTGGGAGAGAAGGTTATCTAACCAATACACTCCCAGTTTCTGCTCACCAATTAATCTTGTCGAAACTCTTGGTAGCCTTTATTTTAGATATCATTTCATCACTCGTTATACTCCTTTCGATTGGAATTATAGCTGCTTTCTGCCTTGATATGAAAGATATCCTCCTAGCTACCAGCTACTTTGGCCAGATCCTAAAAGAGATAGGCGCTTTCTACCTCTTCATCCCTTCTACAATCTTGTCAATGATTGCTGGTATCCTTTTCTATTACCTCTGTATTAGTATCGGAAACCTCTTCAATACTAACAAAGTTCTTATGGGGTTTGTCGCCTTTTTCGCCATTCAGGCTATCCTATTCTTTATTGGTTTCTTCTTTGGACTCGGTGCAGCCTTGACTGGAGATGCAACATATACTGCAATTAATAACTCGTCATATATCATTAGTCTAGTTCAGTCTCTCATTCTCATCGCAGCAAGTTACTTTGGTACCTACTATATCATGACCAAACGCTTAAATTTGGACTAAAGAAAAACCGTGTTCCTTTTGGAACACGATTTTTTTGCATTTAAAAGACTTATTTACTTTGTTCTTTACGATAAGTCTCGTTCTCGGCCTTGTTACCCCAAACGAAGTGTCCTGGACGTACTTCAACCATTTCTGGTTTATCAACAGAATAGTCGTGTTGGTTTGGATCATAAACCTTCAAGACTTTCTTACGTTCCAAGATTGGGTCTGGAATAGGAACAGCAGACAAGAGTGACTTGGTGTAAGGGTGGATAGGATTGTTGTAGAGTTCTTCTGTCTCAGCAACTTCCACGATTGTCCCCTTGTAGATAACAGCGATACGGTCAGAAATGAAACGGACCACTGACAAGTCGTGAGCGATAAAGAGGTAGGTCAATCCCAACTCTTTTTGGAATTTCTTAAGCAGGTTCAAAATTTGGGCACGAACTGACACGTCAAGGGCTGAGATTGGTTCGTCAGCGATGACCAAGTCAGGTTGCATAACCAAGGAACGCGCAATACCGATACGTTGACGTTGTCCCCCAGAAAATTCGTGAGGGTAACGTGTCAAGTGCTCCTCAAGAAGTCCCACTTCTTTGATGATTTCCTTGATTTTAGCTTTACGATCTTCCTCATCCTTATAGAGATGGAAGTTATGCAAGCCCTCAGACAAGATATAATCAACTGTTGCACGTTCATTCAAACTAGCCGCAGGGTCTTGGAAAATCATCTGAATACGACGGATAAGGTCGTTTTTCTCAGAGTGAGATAAGTGTCCATTGATTTTCTTACCGTCAAAAATAATCTCACCATTACTTGTATCATTCAGACCAATAATGGCACGACCGATAGTAGTTTTACCACTACCAGACTCACCAACGAGGGAAAAGGTTTCACCCTTGTTGATGAAAAAATTAGCATTGTGGACAGCAACGAATTTCTTGCTTCCTTCACCGAAGGAAATCTCCACATCTTTTACTTCAACTAACTTCTCAGGCATTGCCTTCCTCCTCATCTCCTAAATGTGCAAATCCCATATTAGCACGGATTTTTTCATGTAGATTTTGGATAACCGCAGGTTTTTCAACTTTGGGTGCATCCTCATGTAAGAGCCAGGTCTTAGCCCAGTGAGTATCTGAAACTTGGAATTGTGGTGCTTTTTCCTCGAAGTCAATTTGCATAGCATAGTCTGAACGCAAGGCAAAGGCATCTCCAACAATTGGTGTATAAAGTGATGGTGGTGTCCCTGGAATTGAGAAAAGCTCACCCTTATCGTCAGCCAACTGTGGCAAGCTTGAAAGCAAGCTCCACGTGTATGGGTGACAAGGCTCATAGAAAATTTCCTCAACAGTTGCGTACTCGATGATTTCACCAGCATACATAACAGCAACCTTGTCAGCGATACTTGCTACCACACCAAGGTCATGGGTAATGAAAATCACTGAGAAACCGTACTCCTCTTTGAGCGATTTCAAGAGGTCAATGATTTGAGCTTGAATGGTCACATCAAGGGCAGTTGTTGGCTCGTCACAGATCAGTACATCAGGACGACAAGCCAAGGCAATGGCAATGACGATACGTTGACGCATCCCACCAGAGTATTGGAAAGGATATTCGTTGAAACGTTTTTCAGCATCAGGAATACCAACCTTGTCCATGTAATCAATGGCCATTTTTTTAGCTTCTTTGGCTGATTTTCCTTGGTGTTTGACAATGACTTCAACAATTTGGCTACCGATAGTCTTAATTGGGTCAAGACTGGTCATAGGATCTTGGAAGATAGTCGCAATCTTAGCCCCACGAATAGGTGCCCAATCTTGGTGACTCTTAAGTTTGGTCAAATCTTGGCCACGATAGTTAATAGAACCGCTAGCTACACGACCATTTTCTTCAAGCATCCCTGTGAAAGTTTTAGTCAATACTGATTTACCTGAACCAGACTCACCAACCAAGGCTAAAACTTCACCTTCAACCAAATCAAGGGAAACCCCTCGAATAGCTGTCAAAACACGGTCACGAACGTCAAATTCCACGACGATATCGCGAGCCGATAATATTACATTTTTATTTTCTGTCATATTGGACTCCTATCTATGCGTACGTGGGTCGCTGGCATCCGCCAAGTTTTGACCGACAATAAAGAGGGCAAGGGAAACGAGAATCAAGGTAGTCAATGGAATCCAGAAGAGATAAGCATTGACTGTAACGTTCTGTGCATAGTCTGAAATCAAACGACCAAGACTAGGCGTCGTAACGGGAAGCCCCAAACCAAAGTAAGAAAGGAAGGCTTCGTAAGAGATAAATCCTGGCAAGAGCTGACTAGCCATAGTCACGATAACTGATACAAGTTGTGGCATGATATTTTTAACCACAATCTTAGGAGTTGGTGTTCCCAAAGTACGAGAAGCCAAGTTGTACTCCAAATCACGGTAACGCATGATTTGAATACGGATAGTATAGGCAATACCAATCCAACCTGTGACAGTCATGGCAAAGATCATATTCCAGAAACCAGCACCCAATGAGTAAGTCAAGACGATAACGACAAGGAGGGCAGGAATGTTTGAGATGATGTTGTAGATTTCCATCATAATCATATCGAAGGTCTTAGAAATCCCCCAAACAGCACCAACGACTAAACCAATAGCAACGTTAAGGAAGGTAGCGATAACAGCAATAAGGATAGAATTACGAGCTCCAAACCAAACACTGTCAAAGAGAGACTTACCATTACTGTCTGTACCGAACCAGTATTGAGCATTTGGATGCACATAACGCACACTAAAGTCATTAACCTTAGACACGTCATTGAAGTCAAATTTTGAAAACATTGGGTAGATAAAGCTCATCAAAATTATAGCAATCAAGATACCCAACATAACAGTTGTTGACTTTTTCTTGAAGAACTGACGCATCACCGATTTCCAGTATGAATAGGCCGGCGCATCAATTGTTTCAGAGGCAAAATCATCGCGCTTTACAAATTGGAACTTACTTTTATCAATTGAAGCCATTATTTACCTCCTTTAGATGTCAATTTGATACGTGGGTCAATCATAGTCATAAGGATATCACCCACAAGCAATGAGAAGATGGTGAGGGCTGTGAAAATAAATACAAGCCCCACAACCATAGCGTTATTTGAAGCACGGACAGAGTCAATCAACATTTTACCCATACCAGGGTAGGCAAAGATTGTTTCTGTCAAGGTTGCCCCTGTGATAACACTAACGATAGATGCTGGGATCCCTGAAACCAAGGAAACCATAGCATTTTTGAAAATGTGTTTATTCGAAATTTCTTGTTCTGACAACCCTTTGGCACGTGCAAAACGAACGAAGTCTTGTGATTGCAAGTCAATCATGTAACGACGAATCCAAATGGCAAGACCTGGTGTAGACAAAAGACCGAGAATAACAGATGGCAAGACGTATGAACGCCAGTCACCCGCACCCAAGATAGGGAAGGAATCTGGAAGACCAATCTCAGAACCAATCAAACGAATGATATAAACCAAGGCGATGGTTGGTAGTGAAAGCAAGAAAGTCAAGACACCTGTTGATACACTATCAAAGAGCGTGTTTTTAAAGCGTGCCATGTATGATCCCAATGGAATTGCCAAAGCATAAGACAAGACCAAACCAATCAAACCAGCAATGGCAGAACTTGTCACCATTGATGGGTATTGGTAGCGACTCTTAGTAGATGTGTATGGGTCATCACCATAGTAAGAACGATCCCTAGCATCAGCCTGACTTGGTGATTTATAAGTACGAGAGTAGATATCTACTGAAGATATCTTCTTACCAGTAGGGAAGTTGACCTCAGAGCTTTGTGTTTGCCCTTGCCCTTGTGTAATAACATCAAGAACACCTTGCTCAGCATAGGTTGGGTAAGATGTACCAAGGTTCATCTTCACAAAGTTTTGGTGAACAAATGGGAACTGACTGTTAAAGTAAAGCAAATATTTATGCTTAGTCCCTGAACCAACCACTGACCAACCAATAGCTGGATCATTTTCAATTCGAATGTATCGTTTCAAGTTTGGATTTGTTTTATCTTTCACCCATCCCGTATTGTCAAATTCAAAGAGGTGCTTATAGAAGCCAAACACACGTTCAAGCACCGGCACATCACGTGTCGCATAGAATTGTTTACTTTGCTTGAATTGATGCAAACGCCAGCCACGTCCTAAACTATCCACATATTTTTGGTAGATAGCCTTATTTTCTTTTGTTGGCTTAGTGGTTACCGACTTATCAAGGGAGCTAGCTTTCTCCTGCAACTCCTTGGTGTCATAGTAATCAATATAACCCATTCGCTCATAGATTGTATTTTCATAGTTAGCCTTAGAATCGGCTGTTTTAGCAATCTTGTTGTAGTTAGGGTCCTGTCTGAAAATCAGACGCCTCGGCACCATGGTATAAATAATGGTGTAGGTCAAGGCCGTCACGACAAATATTGACAATAGAGAACGAAGGGTTCTCAATAAAATGTATTTTTTCATGTCTCTTCCTTTAACTCCAAAAGAACTTTCCCAATCTAATGAGAAAGTTCCATCGTCCTTTTATTTAACGTGTTTCTCAAGATCTTTTTGAGTTTTTTCGTTAGATGCTTTCTTTTCTTTAAGCCATTTTTCACGACTTTGTTCATATTCTTTCTTAGTAACTACTTTTTCTTGTGGTTTCACATATTTGAAGTAGTCTGATGAGTTCTTATCACCCACTTGCATGCTAGCACCCGTAAATGGTGTCAAGCGTGAGATAACTGGTGCTGCACCGTTACCAACAGTCAATGGAATGACAAGTGAGCTATCTTCCAACCAAGCTTGAGCTTGAGCATAACGGTCGTAACGAGCGTTGAGGTCTGTTGTTTCTGAAGCTGCTGAATCAAGCAAGGCATCATAATCTTTAAGACCTACTTGGGCTGCGGCCGCATTGTTTGGATCATCATAACCCATGAAAGTCTTGGTATTTTCACTTGAAGTTGTCTTAAAGATATCAAGGTAAGTTGATGGATCTTGATAGTCTGGACCCCAAACCACACCGTTTGAAATATCCCAGTCTTCTGCTGCCGCATTAGCCGCATTAAGAGTAGCATTTTGCATATCATCAGATGACAACTGGTTGATATCGATAACGACATTTTCACTGCCCAATGATTTTTCAATCGTTTGTTTCAATGATTGAGCTTGAGCAACATTAAGTTTAGAACTTTGATCAACTGGAAGGTCCAAGTGAATTGGGAATTGAACACCTTGTGCTTGGAGAGCTTCCTTAGCTTTATTAAATTCAGTCTTAGCCTTATCAGCGTTGAAGAGACCATCTTGACTGTCTTTAAGGTTAACACCTGACCACTCGTCACCATATGAAGGCATCTTTTCAGTTACCAAATCACCGAATGACTTGTCACCAGCATAAACAAAATCAGGTTTCACAAGAAGGTTACGAACAGCAAGTGCTGCACCCTTTTCACCATTAAGTTGTGCTGAATAAGCTGTACGGTCAATAGCAAAGTTAACTGATTGACGGAAGTCCTTGTTAAGAAGAGCTTTCTTAGTTGAATCTTTCTCAGCATCAGTCTTCTTAGATGTATGGTTGTAAGACTGACGGTCAATATTAACACCAACCCCACCAATATCTGCAGATGGTTGTGTATAGAAGATATTATCTTTATATTGTTTTTCTACAGAATTAAAGTTTGAGCTTGTTGGATATAGACGTGCTTGACTATAAGCGCCATCAGTGAAATTACGAACAAGCGATTCTTGGTCTGATGCATCATAGAAAGAAAGTTTAATGCCATCAAAGTGAACATTCTTCTTATCCCAATAGTTTTCATTTTTAGTCAACTCAATAGATGATTTAGCTGTCAATGACTTAAGGATGTACGGACCATTATAAAGGATAGATGATGGATCTGTTGATTTACCAAAGCTATCCCCTTTTGACTTAAGGAACTCTTCGTTAACAGGCCAGAAGAGAGAATAAGTCATCTTAGAATTCCAGTATGGTTCTGGTTGTTTAAGAGTGTACTGAAGAGTGTAGTCATCAAGTGCTTTAACACCAACTTTAGAGAAGTCTTTATCAGTACCGTTGAAATAATCAGCAAGACCTACTACAGAATCTTTTGCCAAGTAAATTGACTCTGTCTTTTTATCAGCAGCATGCTTAAGACCTGTTACGAAGTCTTTAGCTGTTACTTCTGCATACTCTTCACCGTCTGAAGTATACCATTTAACTCCTTTACGAAGTTTATAGGTATAAGTCAAACCATCTTTTGAGACAGACCAATCTTCAGCTACTGAAGGGACAAGATTTCCATATTTATCTGCTTCCATAAGACCATCTACACCATTTGTCACAGCATCAGTTGTTGAACCTTTATTGGAAATAAGGTAATCCAATGTCTCAGGGTCAGCAGTATAAACATAGTTGTATGTATTGCTTGAAGTGTTTGATTTTGATGAGCAAGCCACTAAAACCCCAACACTAAGGAGGGAAACACCCGCAAGGGCCAACCATTTACTTTTTTTCATAAGCGTTCTCCAAAAAATCTTTTTTTATATGCCTACATTATACCATAAAAAATAAGATGAGTACAATTTTCAGAATATTTTGTCT
>OLFT01002079.1_pt1 | contig 18307 bp, 16 predicted proteins | sample 1604921 | NCBI WGS metagenome assembly OLFT01 (sample SAMEA3888897, study PRJEB22519) | human gut metagenome | biome: human gut; feature: human-associated habitat; material: faeces | place: Denmark | collected 2013 | reverse complement strand
GTGGAGCGGCATTTCGCTGCAGGAAAAGCTGGCCAGCGGCCAGGCGATGAGCCTGTACGCCATCTCGATTCTGGTGGTGTTCCTGTGCCTGGCGGCGCTGTATGAGAGCTGGTCGGTGCCGTTCTCGGTGATCATGGTCATCCCGCTCGGCCTGCTCGGCGCGGCGCTGGCGGCGACGCTGCGAGGCTTAAGCAACGACGTCTACTTCCAGGTGGCGCTGCTGACCACCATCGGCCTGTCGTCGAAGAACGCCATCCTGATCGTGGAGTTCGCTGAATCCGCAGCGGATGAGGGTTATTCGCTCTCCCGGGCGGCGATCCGCGCCGCGCAGACCCGTCTGCGCCCAATTGTCATGACCTCGCTGGCGTTTATCGCCGGGGTGCTGCCGCTGGCCATCGCCACCGGCGCCGGGGCCAACAGCCGCGTGGCGATCGGCACCGGCATCATCGGCGGCACCCTGACGGCCACCCTGCTGGCGGTGTTCTTCGTACCGCTGTTCTTCGTGCTGGTGAAACGCTTCTTCACCCGCCAACGTCCTTCTCAGGAGTAAGGTATGTTTCGTTTGAGTTTTATGTTTATCGCGCTCCTGACCGCGGGCTGCGTCTCGCTTGACCCGCATTATGATCGCCCGGCCGCGCCGGTGCCGGCTACCCTCCCCGGGGCGCACGGCGAATCGACGGCGGTGGTCGGCGACTGGCAGAAAGTGGTCAATGACGCGCGGCTGAAAAAAGTGGTCAGTATCGCGCTGAACAGCAACCGCGATGTGCAAAAGGCGCTGGCCGATATCGAGGCCGCGCGCGCCCAGTACGGCGAGACGCGGGCGTCGCTGTTTCCCACCGTCGATGCCGAGCTGAGCCATACCCGCAGCAAAACGGTGGCCAGCGGCCTGAGCTCCGCTTCGCAGGCCGACGGGGCGGTCTCCAGCTTCGAGCTGGATCTGTTTGGCAAGAACCAGAGCCTGTCGCGCGCGGCGCGCGAAACCTGGCTTGCCAGCGAATTCACCGCGCAGAATACCCGGCTGACGATGATTGCCGATTTGACCACCGCCTGGGTGACCCTGGCGACGGATAACAGCAATCTGGCGCTGGCGCAGCAGACCATGGACAGCGCAGCAAACTCGCGCAACATCGTCGCCCGTCAGATGGCGGTGGGCACCGCCTCCGCCGGCGATTTAAGCTCGGCGGAAAGCGTCTATCAGCAGGCGCGCGCCAGCGTCGCCAGCTACCGCACGCTGGTGGCGCAGGATAAAAACGCTATTAACCTGCTGGCGGGGGAAACCGTGCCGGAGAGCCTGCTGCCCGGCACCCTCGACAGTCTCGGGGATAACTGCATCGCCCTGGTGCCGGCGGGGGTGTCATCGTCGGTGCTGCTGCGCCGGCCGGATATTCAGGAAGCGGAGCATAATCTGAAGAGCGCCAATGCCGATATCGGCGCGGCGCGGGCGAACTTCTTCCCGTCGATTTCCCTGACCGCCAGCGCCGGCGTCGGCAGCGACTCGCTGTCGTCGCTGTTCAGCCACGGGATGCAGGTATGGTCGTTCGCCCCCTCCATTAGCCTGCCGCTGTTCACCGGCGGCAGCAACCTGGCGCAGTTGCGCTATGCGGAAGCGGAGAAGAAGGGGCTGATCGCCACCTACGAGAAATCGATTCAGAGCGCCTTTAAGGACGTTGCCGATGCGCTGGCGCGCCGGGAAACGCTAAATGAAGAGCTCGATGCCCAGCAACAGTATGTCGCCGCCGAGCAGACCTCGCTGGATATCGCCATGAAGAGCTATCAGGCTGGGGTCGGCGATTATCTGTCGGTGCTCACCGCCCAGCGCACGCTGTGGTCGGCGAAGACGACGCTGCTATCCCTGCAGCAGACCGACCTCAATAACCGGATCACCCTCTGGCAGTCGCTGGGCGGCGGCGCCAGTTAATTTCACCCGTCGGGCGACCGCGCCCGGCTTCTGTAAGGAATCGTTATGCCACGTGTTTCCCTCTCCTGGGCGCTGATCCTCGGCCTGCTGTCGGGCATTGGGCCGCTGTGCACGGATTTTTATCTGCCGGCTCTGCCGGAGATCACTCAGCAGCTGCAGGCCACCAGCACCCAGACCCAGCTGTCGCTGACCGCCGCGCTGATTGGCCTCGGCCTGGGTCAGCTGTTTTTCGGCCCGCTGAGCGACCGCATTGGCCGCCTGAAACCGCTGGCGCTGTCCCTGCTGTTGTTTATCTTCTCTTCGGCGATGTGCGCCCTGACCCGGGATATCAACATGCTGATTGTCTGGCGCTTTTTACAGGGCTTCGCCGGCGCCGGCGGCTCGGTGCTGTCGCGCTCCATCGCCCGCGATAAATACCAGGGCACCCTGCTGACCCAGTTTTTCGCCCTGCTGATGACGGTGAACGGCATTGCGCCGGTCCTGTCCCCGGTGCTGGGCGGCTACGTGATCACCGCCTTCGACTGGCGAATTCTCTTCTGGACGATGGCCGCTATTGGCGGCGCGCTGCTGGTCATGAGCCTGACTATCCTGCGGGAAACGCGCCCGGCCGCGGCGACCCTTGCCGCCCGCCAGCGGCCCGGCCAGCCGGTGCTGAAGAATCGTCGTTTTCTGCGCTTCTGCCTGATTCAGGCGTTTATGATGGCCGGGCTGTTCTCCTACATCGGCTCCTCTTCCTTCGTAATGCAGAGCGAATACGGCATGAGCGCCATGCAGTTCAGCCTGCTGTTTGGTCTGAACGGTATCGGGCTGATTATCGCGGCGATGATCTTTTCCCGTCTGGCGCGCCGCTTCAGCGCCGAAGGCCTGCTGCGCGGCGGCCTGACGCTGGCGGTGGGCTGCGCGGCGATCATGCTGCTGTTTGCCTGGCTGCAGCTGCCGGTTCTGGCGCTGGTCGGCCTGTTTTTTACCGTGTCGCTGATGAGCGGCATCAGTACCGTCGCCGGCGCGGAAGCGATGAGCGCCGTCGACGCCGCCCAGTCCGGGACCGCGTCCGCGCTGATGGGCACCCTGATGTTTGTTTTCGGCGGCATCGCCGCGCCGTTGGCGGGCCTCGGCGGCGAAACGATGCTGAAGATGAGCCTCGCGATGGCGATCTGCTACCTGCTGGCGCTGCTGATGGGCCTCAGCCAGCCGCGCGGCGCGCGCTAAACGCCAGGTGCGGTAATAAAATATTCCACCTTGATTACCGCACTATTTCCCGCCATCTCTACCATTCTCATATTATTCTCCTCGAACTAATCGTGATACTCTTCACAGGCAAGGAATAAATAATTCCTTATACTGCGCACGACTGAGAATAACGAGGTTTCTATGAGTATTGACCTGAGCAAACTGCTGACCGAGCGACGCAACGCCAACAGCGCCAACATTGACACCCTTTCCACCCTCGAGATGCTGACGGTGATAAACCAGGAAGACCAGCAGGTGGCCCAGGCGATTACGCCCTATCTGCCGCAGATTGCCGAGGTGGTGGATAAGGTCGCGACGGCGCTGCAGGCCGGTGGCCGCTTGATTTATATCGGCGCTGGCACCTCAGGGCGTCTGGGGATCCTCGATGCCAGCGAATGCCCGCCGACTTTTGGCACCCGCCCGGAGCAGGTGGTGGGGATCATCGCCGGCGGACATAAAGCGATTCTCAGCGCCGTGGAAAACGTGGAAGACAACAAAGCGCAGGGGGCGATGGATCTGCAGAACCTGAACTTCAGCAACCGCGATGTACTGGTGGGGCTGGCGGCCAGCGGACGCACGCCGTACGTCATTGGCGCCATGGAGTATGCCCATCGTCAGAATGCCTTTGTCGCCATCGTCAGCTGTAACCCGCATGGCGAAATGGCTCAGTTGGCGGACGTCGCCATCACCCCGGTGGTCGGCCCGGAGGTAGTGACCGGCTCGACCCGCCTGAAAGCCGGCACCGCGCAGAAGCTGGTGCTGAACATGATCTCCACCGGGGCGATGATCCGCGTCGGCAAGGTCTACAGCAACCTGATGGTCGACGTCGAAGCGACCAACGCCAAGCTGATTGAGCGCCAGGTGTCCATCGTGATGGAGGCGACCGACTGCGATCGTCCCACTGCCCAGAAGGCGCTGGAGGCCTGCGGCCGCCACTGTAAAACGGCAATCGTGATGGTGCTGGCGGACTTAAGCGCCGAAGCGGCGCAGTCGCTGCTGGCGAAGAACAACGGCTATATCCGCAAGGCGCTCAGCAACACCTGAGCGCCGACAGACAGGTAACGGGCAATGGCAAAAATAACGAAAGAGATGATAGCGCGGATCCTCGCCCACGCAGGCGGCGCCGCTAACGTCGCGCAGGCAGGCAACTGCATGACGCGCCTGCGCTTGACCCTGCGCGATAAAGGCCTGGCCGACACCGCCGCCATCCGCCAGATTGACGGCGTGATGGGGGTGATCGTCAGCGACGAGCAGTTCCAGGTGGTGCTCGGCCCCGGCAAGGCGCAAACCGCCGCCGAGATGATGAACGGCCTGCTGGAGGAGGCGCCCGCCGCGCCGACGCTGGCCGACGTCGCGGCGGAGAAAAAACAGGCGCTGAAGGGCAAGCAGACCAGCGCGGTGCAGAAGTTTCTCGCCAAATTCGCCACCATTTTTACGCCGCTGATCCCCGGCTTTATCGCCGTCGGGCTGCTGCTGGGCTTCGCCACCCTGGCGGAACAGGTTTTCGTGCTGGAGAACGCCCATCCGAACGCCAGCCTGGTGGCGCTGATTGGCTATATGAAGGTATTCAGCAAAGGGATGTTCACCTTCCTGAGTATCCTGATTGGCTATAACGCCCAGAAGGCGTTCGGCGGCTCCGGCGTGAACGGCGCGATTATCGCCTCGCTGTTCGTGCTGGGCTACAACCCGGAGGCGACCAGCGGCGTCTACGCCGGGATCTCCACCTTCTTCGGCCACGGTATCGATCCGCGCGGCAATATCATCGGCGTATTGATCGCCGCCATCCTTGGGGCGTGGGTTGAACGCCAGGTGCGGCGGGTCATGCCGGCCAACCTCGATATGATCCTCACCTCGGCGGTGACGCTGCTGATCATGGGCGCGGTGACCTTTACGGTGATCATGCCGATTGGCGGCTGGTTGTTTACCGGCATGTCGTGGCTGTTCCTGCATCTTAACGGCAATCCGTTTGGCTCGGCGGTGCTGGCCGGCCTGTTCCTGCTGGCGGTGATGTTCGGCGTCCATCAGGGGTTTGTCCCGGTCTATTTTGCGCTGGTGGATGCCCAGGGCTTTAACTCGCTGTTCCCAATCCTGGCGATGGCCGGGGCCGGGCAGGTGGGGGCGGCGCTGGCGCTGTTCTGGCGGGCGAAGCGCGATTCGCTGCTGCGAACCCAGATTAAGGGGGCGATTATTCCGGGCTTCCTCGGGATTGGCGAGCCGCTAATCTACGGCGTCACCCTGCCGCGGATGAAGCCGTTTGTCACCGCCTGCCTCGGCGGCGCCTGCGGCGGCTTCTTCGTCGGGCTGATCGCCTGGCTGGGGCTGCCGGTCGGCCTGAACACGGTGTTTGGTCCGTCCGGCCTGGTGGCGCTGCCGCTGATGACCTCCGGCAGCGGGATTTACGCCGGGATGGCGGTCTACGCCGGCGGACTGGCGGTCTCCTACCTGTGCGGCTTTGCGCTCACCTGGCTGTTCGGCAGTAAAAATGTCGATTTAAGTTAGAGCGCGATTGTCGGTTAATGCCCGGCGGCGGCTTCGCCTTACCGGGCCTGCAAAATAGTTGTACCGCCGCGCCCGACTACCATTTCCTGCCCCGCCGCCCCGGGCGGGCGCATGCTATGATTCCCCTTTGTCATATTTAGCCAGAGGAAAAGATGGGCTCCAGCAAAAAAGGGATGCTGAACGTACTGATTGCCGCCGTGCTGTGGGGCAGTTCCGGGGTGTGCGCGCAGTTTATTATGCAGGAAAGCCAGATGTCGTCGCCGTTTCTGACCATGACGCGTCTGCTGTTCGCCGGGCTGATCCTGTTGATGCTCGGCTTTGTTCACGGCGACCGCATTTTCCGCGTGCTGCAAAACCGCCGCGACGCCGTCAGCCTGCTGTTTTTCTCGCTGTTTGGCGCGTTAACCGTGCAGTTCACCTTTCTGATGACCATTGAAAAATCGAATGCCGCCACGGCCACGGTGCTGCAGTTCCTGTCCCCGACGATCATCGTCGCCTGGTTCGCCCTCGCCCGTAAAGCGCGCCCCACTCCGCTGGTGCTGGGGGCTATCTGCACCTCGCTGGCAGGCACCTTTCTGCTGGTGACCCACGGCAACCCGACGACGCTGTCGATTTCGCCGGCGGCGCTGTTCTGGGGGATCGCCTCGGCGTTTGCCGCCGCGTTTTATACCACCTATCCCTCGACGCTGATTGCCCGCTACGGGACGCTGCCGATCGTGGGATGGAGCATGCTGTTCGGCGGCGCGATGCTGCTGCCGTTTTATGGCGGCCAGGGCACCGATTTTGTGGTTAACGGCAGCCTGCTGTTAGCCTTTTTCTACCTGGTGGTGATCGGTACTTCGCTGACCTTCAGCCTTTATCTTAACGGCGCGCAGAAGATTGGCGGCGCCAAAGCCGGGATCCTCAGCTGCGCCGAACCGCTGAGCAGCGCCCTGCTGTCGCTTCTGCTGCTGGGGATCACCTTCACGCTGCCGGACTGGCTGGGCACGCTGCTGATCCTGGCCTCGGTGGTGCTGATCGCCATCGACTCGCGGCGGCGGGTGAGAGCCGCCTGAGGCGATGATAACAAACGCCTTTTCAACAAGTTAAATTAACCGCTATTTGCGTGTTTGCCCGCCTGCGCATATAGTTGACGGAAGCGATTACGGAAGGAGAAGCCTGATGAAAGCATGTTGGATGGTATGCCTGGTCACCGCCCTGAGCGCCACGTCGGCGTGGGCTGAATCACCGCTGCAAAGCCTGCAGTTCGAACAGCAAAAGCAGCAGGTGCTTAAAGCGGTGAAGGAAAAATGCGCGCCAGCAAGCCACCTCAGCGACAACGATTTTGCCAATAACGTGCTGGCGACCGACGGCAACAAGAACGCGGTCCGCGAAGCAACGCTGGCGAAAGAGCGCAATAACCAGAAAAGCTACCAGGCCGCGATCGACAAAATCGTCTGTCCGGCCAAATAGCGACTATTTCAGCCTGGCGACCAGCGTTCTCCAGTCAAACGGCGTCAACTGCCTGTAGCTCAGGCTACGGGCAGCCATCTGGTGCGGAAGCTGGCGCTGGCTTTTCGCGATCGCCTTGCTCATGACCCCGCTGCTACCCACGTCACGCAGGGTTTTCACCACCTCTTCCATCTCTTCGCTGCGCCGAATTCCGTGTTCCGCCACCCGGCTGATCAGATAGTCGGGAAACGTCCCCGTCCAGCCCAGAGAGGGGAAACTATGATGCAAGGAGCTCAGCACCTCCTCCTCGACGCCATATTCACGGGCCGCGAACAGACATTCAGTGGTGAGCGCTTCAAGACCCTTGATCATCACGCTGCGGCACATTTTTATCGCCGACACCTGGCCCACCGTAATGGCGCCATAGCGGGCGTTCAGCCCCAGCCCCTGCAGACGCGGCGCCATCGCCTCCGCCTGCGGCCCGCCGATCAATAACGGTGTCTGCAATCGGGCCGGCGGCACCGGCGCCATCACCGCGACATCAATGTAAACGCCGGGCAGAAAATGGCCAGCCGCCTGCCGTTTCGTCTCCGGCGCCACGGAGTTGAGATCGAGGAAATATTGCCCCGGCTGCAGCAGCGCGGCGGCCTGCTGCGCGACCTTTAGCGCCTCACCGGCGGTCACAGTAGAAAAAACCAGCGTGGCGCTCTCCAGCGCCTGCGCCAGCGAACTCCCTACCTGAACGCCCGACTCACTGGCTTTCCTGACCATTGCCTCTCGCTCCGGGCCATTGAGCTTGCAATCCCAAATGGTCACCGCATGCTCACGGGCCAGATCTGCCGCCAGAATGCCACCCGCCTCGCCAAAACCAATAAACGCGATTGTCGTCATCATTACTCCTCACACGGCCAGACGCGGGCCGGAATAAAAACTTCGCCAGCAAACAGCAGTCGCGCCGTGCGTAACAGGCCGCAGCCTGCCAGGGCGCCATCAGCGTCAAGCTGAAGCGTCACGCTAAATTCACCTGTCGGATGCTCAACGCTGAGCAGCGGCGTCTCGCCTGGCGCGACCTGCGCCATGCCCTGCGCGACAGTGCCCGGGATCAGACAGGCGCTGGCGACACTCACCGCGCCAAAAACGCCGATCGACGCGTGGCAGCGATGCGGGATAAAGGTGCGGCTGCTGATGGCGCCGCCGTGTCGCGGCTCGGCGATCAGGGTCATCTTTGGCACCGTACGCTGGCTGACGTCACCCAACTGCATCAGTGGCCCGGCCTGCAGACGAATCGACTCGAGGCGACGTTTAAGCGCGTCATCATTATCCAGTTGTTCGCGTGTCTCATAGCCTGTGCATCCCAGATCGCAAGCGCGCAGCAGGATCACAGGCATCCCGTTATCGATGCAGGTCACCTCGACGCCATCAAAACGGTCGCGGACCCTGCCGGTCGGCAGCAGTGTCCCGCAGCTGGAGCCTGCCACATCAAGAAAATGGAGCAGGATTGGACTGGCGCTGCCCGGCACACCATCGATACGACTCTCGCCGACGTAGTTGACTCCCTCGGCATCGCAGGGGATCTCTGCCACCGCCAGTTGCCCCGTGTTCTCCATATAAATACGCACCCGAGTAAGCGGCGCATCGTGGGGAACGAGCCCACGCTCGATGGCGAAGGGGCCAACGGCGGCAAGAATATTCCCGCAATTTTGGCCGTAATCCACCGTGGCCCCCGCCACGTTCACCTGGGCAAACAGATAGTCCACATCGGCGTCAGGCCGTGCAGAGCGGCGAATAATCGCCACTTTACTGGTCAGCGGATCGGCGCCGCCGATCCCGTCAATTTGCCGAGGATCTGGCGAGCCCATCACCGCCAGCAGCACCGCATCACGTTGCGCCGGATCGGCAGGCAAATCGTCAGCAAGAAAACAGGCCGCCTTCGAGGTGCCGCCGCGCATCCACAGACAAGGGATCCCACGTTGCGCCATCTTACTCCTCCACCTCATCAGCACTGTCGTAATACCGCAGCCCCTTTTCCGCCAGACGCGGGCGCATAGCGTAAATATCGAGTCCCAACTCGCCATGGCGCATCCGCTCACGCTTCGCAAGTTCATTACTCATGCGGGCTTCCGCTTTATCAAGCACATCACGAACCTGAGCGTGCGGCAGCACCACGACTCCGTCGTCGTCAGCCACTACGACATCGCCCGGCTGCACAAGCTGGCCTGCGCAAATCACCGGCACGTTAACCGAACCGAGGCTCTCTTTCACTGTTCCTTGGGCATACACCTGACGAGACCAGACGGCGAATCCCATCTCCCGTAGCGTCTGCGAATCGCGAATGCCGATATCGCCCACCAGACCGACCACGCCGCGCGATTGTAGAGACGTCGCCAGCAGATCGCCGAAGAAGCCATCGCCGCACGGCGACGTCGGGGCCACCACCAGAATATCGCCGGCGCGGCACTGCTCGACCGCGACATGAAACATCCAGTTGTCACCTGGCGTCACCAGCACGGTTACCGCGTTGCCCGCCCGACTGACACCCTGCTGAATCGGACGGATTGTCGGCCCCATCAGCCCCTGACGATCCCAGGCCTCATGAAGCGTCGCCACCCCGGCCGCCTCACAGCGGCGCAAAACCGCCTCGTCATGGCGCGGCAGATGGCGGATCACAAGGCCTTTTTTATTTAACAGGTTCATGCCAGGTTCTCCGTTACGCGGGGGAAGATGCTCTGGAAGGCTTCGCCGTGAACGATATCGCGCGCGGCCGTGATGCCGATATTGCGCTTGGCCTGTACCCCGCGCTGCAGCGCCACGCGGGTGTAGTATTCCCACAGATGCTCCTGACCCTGCATGCACTGAATGGCCTGATACTTTTTCTCCCAGACGGCGGTGATGTCCAGTAACACATCGGGTTTCCAATTGCACTGCTCCGGCTGGTGCGGTTCGAAACAGTAAACCGGGGGAGCAGAGACAATTTTCTCACCGGGGCGATAGCCCTCTGCCTGGGCGATAATCCGTGCTTCCTGAGCCAGATGGGAGGCCAGCGGATGATCGTAGTTATAGGGATCGTGCAGGGAGTGCGTCAGGACAAAGTGGGGCTGGATACGGCGATACACATCCGCCAGACGAAATAGCGTCTCTTTATCGGCGCGCAGCGGATAGTCGCCGATATCAAAGAATTCGACGCTGGCGCCCAGGATCTCGGCAGCAGCCTGCGCCTCTTCGCGACGGACTTGCTTCACCGCCTCCTCCGTCATGTTGCCTTTACGCCATAGTTTGGCGGACTCGCCGCGCTCGCCAAAGGACAAACAGACCACATGGACCTGATAGCCCTGCAGGGCATGCAGGGCTATCGCACCGCCCGCGCGCCAAACGAAATCGGCCGAGTGGGCGCTGACGACAAGGGCACTTTTTTCGCTAACCGGATGAGACATGATGGCTTCCTCTGTTGTTTTTTTCAGCTTGTCATGTCCCGCCGTTGGGAGGTAATTCGTTAACTTGCGAAGGCTATGATTTTTATTTATGTTGTCGACTCACTCACTGTATCAGGCCTGACGAATAATGCTGAAGAGAATGCACAATAAAATCATAAATATCATGCAGCTGCGTTTTTTCTGTCAGGTCGCGCTGCGCGGAAGCGTTTCGCGTGCTGCCGATGACTTATTCCGCACGCAGTCAGCGATAACCCGGGCTATCCGCGATCTTGAAGCCGCGTTGAACGTCACGCTATTTGAACGCCATTACAGCGGCATGGTGCCCACCGAGTATGGCAAGTGCATCCTGCCGCGCGCCCGGCGGGCGATTGACGACCTGCAGGCCATTCCGGCGCTGTTGCAGAAACACCATACCCGCACCAGCGGCCCCCTGGCGGACGCCGGCTGGCTGTTCAATACCCGCCGGTTAGCCATTTTTATTCAGCTCTATCACGTCAACCATACCCAAACCGTCGCGCAACAGTTGGGGATCACCCAACCGGCGGTCAGCGCCGCGCTGAAGGTCCTGGAAAAAGGGGCGGATTCGGCGCTGTTTCGCCGAACGCCAGAAGGGGTACGCCCCACGCCTGCCGCAGAACTGCTCTATCCGCCGGTCAGCAGAGCGCTCAACGAACTGGAAAATATCTGGAGCGATCTCGCCGCCCGTCGTGGGGTACTGGAGGGCACCGTTCGTATTGGCGCTCTGCCGCTGAGTCGCACCCGGCTACTGCCCACCGCCATCGCCGCCTTTCTGGCACAGCACCCGGGCATTACTCTCATGACCAATGAAAGCCCGTATGAGTCGCTGGTCGCCGATATGCGGGCAGGTAATATCGATTTTATTATCGGTGCGCTGCGCCAGGATGAAGATCTACCGGACCTCTGTAGCGAGGCGTTATTCGAAGAGGATATGCTGATTTTACTGCGTAATAACCACCCACTGCTACGCCATCCAGACCCGCGTAGCCAGCTGGCGACAGCGCAATGGGTGCTACCGCGCGCAAACGCCCCGGCACGCCATTTGCTGGATAGGGCGTTTGTCACCTTAGGATTGCCGCTGCCTCAGCCGACGGTGGAGACCGGGGATGCGGCGATGGTGCGAGGGTTGCTGAGGGACTCAGACATGCTGGCGGCGGTTTCCGCCAGCCAGATGCGTTTTGAGACAGACAACGGGCTGCTCAGCGTGTTGCCGGTCCCCCTGCCTGATACCACCCGGCGTATCGGACTGACGTTTCGCGCCGGCAGCCTGCCCTCCCCGGCGACGCAGGCGCTGTTGCGTTTTATTTATCAGCAGGTTCAGGGCGGGACCGTTTAACGTTTACCCGCCACTGAGTAAGTTACCTGTTGGTTACGCGTTTGCTGAAACGCCTCCAGCGTCTGCCCGCGCATCGCGGCGTAAATATGCAGGTTGGATACGCCGACCACCGCGCCCATTTTCTCCAGCAGGAAGAAACTGGCGCCGTACTGAATCAATCCACGCCAGTCGCGTGCGTTGAGCAACTGCTTTTCCTCCTCACTCAGTCCAGCTTCGGCATAAAGCGACTGAGGCGACTGCAGAAAACGTTCGCGCCAGGCAGGCTCAATCAGCCGATGCAGGAAACGGTTAAGCCGCAAGCCATTCAGGCTGCGCTCGTGGGTAAAAGGATAGGTTCCCGGCAGTTTCTCCACCCCGGCCAACTGCTGCGCCATATGCTGGCGATGGCGCGTCAGGGTATCGACGGGGGGCATGCGCGCATTGTTCTCAAGGATCAGCGTAGCGATACCGGTCATCGACGGCAGGTAATAGTCGCGCCAGGTTTCGGTGACATTGGCTGATAGCGCGCCGCGCATCACCAGCCACATGATCACCTCAGACCCCTCCATTCCCCCCAGTTCGGCATATTCGCCAAGGGTCATTTCGGTAAGCTTTTCCGGGTCATTAACCAGCATGTCAACAAACTGGGCGTCCCACTCAGGATTATTAAATCCGCAGCGCTCGCCATGGACCTGATGAGAGAGCCCGCCGGTCGCGACAATCGCCACATTGATATCTTCCGGGAAACTTTCAATCGCCCGCCGCAGCGCCTGGCCGAGTTTGTAACAACGACGCGCGCTTGGTACCGGAAATTGCAGCACGCCGATCTGTAACGGGATCACCGCCGTCGGCCACCCCTGCTCTTCATCCCAGGGCAACAGCGCCGAAAGCGGCGAGAAAAGGCCGTGGTCGAGCTTTTTATCCATAAAGAACGACATATCAAACTCATCGGCCATCAGGCTGGCGCCTATGTGCCTTGAGAGCGCCGCGTTGCCCTGTACCGGGGGCAGGCAGCGCGGTCCGCCGCCCTCGTCGGCAACGTCATATTGATCGTCGATTCCCAGCGTAAAAGTCGAATAGTGATCGAAGAAAAAGGCGGTCACATGGTCATTAAAAATGTACACCAGCGCATCCGGTTTTTTCTCCTCCAGCCAGCGCTGCAGCGGTTCGAAGCTCTGGAAGATCGGCGACCATGCCGGGTCCTGCTGTTTATGATGATCGACCGCGAAGCCGATAGTCGGGGTATGAGAGACGGCGATACCGCCGAGAATGTTAGCCATCAGATAACTCCACTTATCGGTGTTCCAGGGGGGATGACAAAGCGTCCAGTTCTGCCTCTGTGAGTCGAGGCTTAGCGTGATTCATACGGTGCAACAAAATACAGATCCCCGCCAGGCAGGCCGGTAGCGCAAGCACTAAAAAGATCGAGGAGTGTCCCGGTACGGCCAGCATCAGCATCCCGCCCAGCGTGGAGCTGAGAATAGCGCCGGTACGGCCGATACCATGCATCCAGCTGACGCCGGTGGCGCGGATTTCGGTTTGATAATAGGCTGGCGAATAGGCCTGCAGACCGTTCTGCGCGCCGTTAATGCACATCCCGCTGATAAAAATCAGCACCGATAGCGCCGCCGATCCGAATTCCATCAACCCCTGGGACATCAAGCACAGGCAGCCGAGAAAATAGGTTGCCGCAATCACCGCTTTCGCCGAGGCACGATCCATCAGCATACCGACAAGGATCCCGCCCAGCGGGCCACCAAGCTGGAACAAGCCGGTCATCATCGCCGCCTGCTGCAGCGACAACCCGCCGGAGCGAAGAATGGTTGGCAGCCAGCCGTTCAGCAGATATATCACGAACAGGCCCATAAAATAGGTCAGCCACAGCGCTATCGTGCCGCGGGCATAGCCATGCCGGAACAGCTGCGCCACTTTACTGCTCCGCGTGATGGGCGGCGCATTCAGCTGGAAAACGGTTTCAGCCGTAAACTGGCCCCCAAGCCGGTTAAGCGCCCTGGCGATCTGCTCGCCAGGTAATCGGCGCGCCACCATGCTCATTGCCGACTCAGGTAACATCACGATCATAAAGGGAAGCACCACGAGCGGCAGCACGCCGCCAAAAATCAGCGCCGAATGCCAGCTGTAATGCGATAACAATCCGGCGGCGATAAAGCCGCCGAGGCCGGAACCCACGTTAAAACCGCTGTACATCAGGGTGATCATCACCCCTTTACGCCGCTCCGGCATATATTCCGCCACCAGCGTGACGCAGTTGGGCATCACCGCGCCAAGTCCAAGGCCAGTAAGAAAACGCATCAGCGCCAGTTGCGATGGGCTTTGCGCCACGGCGCCGGCCAGGCTGAACAGCGCAAACAACGCCACCGACCAGAGTAAAATGCGTTTTCGGCCGTAGCGGTCAGAAAGCGGGCCCGCCACCAGCGCGCCAATGGCGACGCCGAACATGGCCGCCCCAAGAATCGGCCCCATTTCAGCCCGGCTGATGCCCCAGTCCTCGATGAGCGCCGGGGCGACAAAGCCCATCACCGCGGCGTCATACCCATCCAGCATAATGATGATGAAACAGAGCAGCAGCACGTTCCATTGAAAGCGCGAGACCGGGCGGGCATCTATCCACGCTTTCACATCGACAACGTTCATGTGATTCATAGGGTGACTTCCTCAAGCAGGCGGTACGAATGTTCTGGTTAGTGTTTTTTGAGTGGAACTTTCGTACTCAACTTAAGGCAGGTCACGCAGGCTGTCCGGTTCGAAAACCCGGCGACAGATATGAGTTTTATTTATAATGTGAGGGATGCGACAAAAAACAGCCATTAAAAAACCCGCAGCCAACGGCGGCGGGTCAGGGCAAGAGCGACGATCAGTGCTTCGGAATAATTAAATCGCCGCGCAGCGGGCTGCCGCCCGGGTTGTCCGTTTTCTCGGTCAACCAGTTGACGATCCGCGACGCCATCGCGTCCATGGAATATTCAATCGCCGGGATAGTCGGGATACCGGGCAGCTGTAACGATCCGGCGAGGCTAAACACCATCACATTTTGCGGAACGGCGCGGTTAAACGCCTGCAGCTGCGGCACCACGCGCTGCGCCTGCTGTTCATCGCTCACCAGCAGCGCGTTAAAGTTCAGCGTCGTGGCGTTATTGACCAGCTCCTGCACCGCCACCGACGGCGAGGTGTTATCCAAAAACACCAGATTGCGATTAAACGGCAAAAAGTTTTTTTCCAGCGCGTGCTTGTAGCCCAGCAGCACCTGATCGGCGAAGCCGCTGCTCTGGGGATGGATCAGCGCAATCTGCCTTCTGCCCTGGCTTATCAGATAGTGACAGGCGGTTTCGGCGGCGAAGGCGTGATCGAACTGAATGCTGTTTTCGCCCTCGCTGTCGAGGCAGTCCACCAGCACCACGTCCGGGCGGTTAATATTCAGAGGAAAACGCGCGCCGATGATCAGCACGTTATCGCACAGCCCGCAGGTCAACTCCTCCAGCGAGTTCATCACGCCGCTGCTGGTGTTGGCGAAGCGCAGCAGCAGGTGCTTCTGGTGCTGGCTGAGCTGTTTTTCCAGGGCGTAGAGATAGCTGGTGGTTTGATTGATATTGTCCTGGGCGCAGATGACGCCGATGCAGCCGGTGGACTGGCTAAGCAACGACTGGGCTATCATGTTTGGCCGGTAATTGAGCGTTTCCGCCGCCTGCAGCACCGCCTGACGACTGGCCTCCTTCACGCCACGTGAGCCGCTCAACACTCGCGACACCGTGGCTTTGGAAACCCCGGCAAGTCGTGAAACATCATTGATTGTCGACATCATTTTCCCCTGCGCGGGCGCCGCGCCCCGCTAAAATCCCGTAAACCTGAATCGCTTCAATTATGACCAGCGCAGTATATCCATTTCGCCATTTGTTTGGAAACCGATTTTCCATTTCAGCGCAAAACATCGCCAAATCGACAGAATAATGTGAGCCAAATCCAATAAATCCGCCCCATAAGCAGGAGATCTTGACCACTATCACAGTTCTGCTTTTTATAAATGGAAACCGGTTTCCGTCTGATATCAAATCATCCACGCAATAACTTTTTACATTTTGAGGATGGTCGTCGATGTACAAGATTATGCTGTGCTGTTCTGCCGGAATGTCCACCAGTCTGCTGGTCAGAAAGATGGTGGAGGCGGCGAATGAACGTGATCTGCCGGTGCAGATTGACGCCTATGGCGTTTCCGAATTTGACATCCAGTTTCCGCAGTATCAGGTGGTGTTGCTTGGCCCCCAGGTGAAATACATGTTGAAAACCCTGTCTGACAAAGCGGCTTCCCTGAACATTCCGGTTCAGCCCATCGATACGATGGACTACGGCATGCAGCGGGGAGACAACGTCCTGAATTATGCTCTGTCGCTGATCCCAGCGGCGCACTGAGAGGTGTTGAAATGAGTTCTCTGTATCAGTCCATGATTGCCGTGATCGAGCAATCTATTACTCCGCTGGCAGGACGCCTTGGGCAGCAGAAATATGTTATCGCTATCCGCGATGGCTTCACTGCCGCATTGCCGTTTATGATCATCGGCTCTTTCATGCTGGTATTTATCTTTCCGCCGTTTTCACCCGATACCACCAACGGCTTTGCCCGCGGCTGGCTCGATTTCTCCCAGCACTACCGCGAACAGCTGATGCTGCCGTTTAACCTCAGCATGGGCGTAATGACCTTCTTTATCTCGGTCGGCATTGGCGCCAGCCTCGGTCGTCAGTTTCAGCTCGATCCGGTGATGTCCGGCCTGCTGGCGTTTATGGCCTTCCTGCTGGTCGCCGCGCCCTATGCCGATGGTAAAATTTCCACTCAGTATCTGTCCGGCCAGGGCATTTTTACCGCCCTGATCACCGCCATCTACTCCACCCGCGTCTACGCGTGGCTGAAGCAAAACAACATCACCATCCGTCTGCCGAAAGAGGTGCCGACCGGCGTCGCCCGTTCATTTGAAATCCTGATCCCGGTGCTGGTGGTGATTGGTACTTTGCATCCGCTGAACCTGTTTATCGAAGCGCAGACCGGGATGATCCTGCCGCAGGCGATCATGCATCTGCTGGAGCCGCTGGTTTCCGCCTCCGACTCGCTGCCGGCGATTTTGCTCTCCGTTCTGATGTGCCAGATTTTCTGGTTCGCCGGGATCCACGGCTCGCTGATTGTCACCGGCATTATGAACCCGTTCTGGATGGCCAACCTGTCGGCAAACCAGGCGGCGCTGGCGGCCGGCACGGTGCTGCCGCACGTCTATCTGCAGGGTTTCTGGGATCACTATCTGCTGATTGGCGGCGTCGGTTCGACCCTGCCGCTGGCCTTCCTGCTGCTGCGTAGCCGGGCCACTCATCTGCGCACCATCGGCAAGATGGGCATCGTGCCGAGCTTCTTTAATATCAACGAGCCGATCCTGTTCGGGGCGCCGATCATCATGAACCCGATGATGTTTATCCCCTTCGTCTGCGTACCGATGGTCAACGCGGTGCTGGCTTACGGCGCGACGCGTCTTGGCTGGCTGAGCCAGGTGGTGTCTCTCACTCCGTGGACCACGCCGGCACCGATTGGCGCCTCGTGGGCGGCCAACTGGACGCTGAGCCCGGTAGTGATGTGCCTTATCTGCATGGTGATGTCGGCGGTGATTTACCTGCCGTTCCTGCGCGCCTATGAACGTTCCTTAATGAAAACCGAAGTTGAGAAAACCAAAAATAGCGTTCCGGTGGCAGAAACCGTTAGCTAATTCCTCTCCGCCCCGGAGAGATAATATGATGACAGCGTCATAATGCAGAAAAAGGACTTTCACTGCATTATTAAATAATAAAGACTTCAGGAATACACATGATTGAATTAGAAGATGCGGTAATGGAAATTATCGTCAATGCGGGACAGTCACGCTCATTATGTTTTGAAGCGCTGCATGCGGCCCGAACCGGAAATATCGACGAAGCGCGTTTACTCTTAAATGAGGCCGACGGTTACGCCCGCCGGGCGCATCAGATGCAGACCCAGCTCATCGAGCAGGATGCCGGTGAAGCGCGTCAGCCTATGACGCTTATTATGGTACATGCCCAGGATCATCTGATGAATTCGCTGCTGGCCCGCGAGTTCTCAGAAGAATTAATCCATCTGTACCAGCGTTAATTAATATGGAATAACGTCAGCGAGAATATTACTCTCCGGCGTCGCTGTACCCTAAAAAAACAAATCAGCTTATTTTGGTTATTTATTTTAGCCAGAATGGGATGGTTATTATCTGAAATATATTAATTATTAAAGCGAGATAACCATGAATACTGTGAAAAAACTGCCTTTAGCCATGGCGGTTGTCGCCGCGCTGTGCCCAATTTCCGTAATGGCGCAAGAATTTACTCAGGAACAGATCGACGCCATTGTCGCCAAAGCCGTTGATAAAGCGCTGGCCGACCGCCAGGCGAAAATTGACGCCG
>OLFT01002075.1_pt1 | contig 18331 bp, 15 predicted proteins | sample 1604921 | NCBI WGS metagenome assembly OLFT01 (sample SAMEA3888897, study PRJEB22519) | human gut metagenome | biome: human gut; feature: human-associated habitat; material: faeces | place: Denmark | collected 2013 | reverse complement strand
TGAGAGGATTTGCCGCAGCCGTTGGGCCCCAGCAGTCCCACCGTTTCGCCGCGCGACACCCGCAGCGAGACCGTATTGACGATGACCTTTTTGCCTGCCTTCCAGGTGATATTTTCAGCGCAAATACTCATCACTTATTCCTTGAGCGGTAGATAATCACGGCGAAGAAAGGCACCCCAACCAGAGCGGTCACCACCCCGACCGGCAGACTTTGCGGGGCAATCAGCAGGCGCGAGGCAATGTCCGCCAGCACCATCAGGATCGCCCCCGCCAGCGCGCTGGCGATCAGCAACGTCCGGTGCAGCGGGCCAAAGAAGAAGCGCATCACGTGGGGCACCACCAGGCCGACAAAGCCGATCGAGCCGGCCATGCTGACGATGGTGGCGGTGATCACCGCCGCGGTGGTGAAGAGGATCAGGCGCACGCGCGGCACGGCAATGCCCAGCGAAGCGGCGGCATCGTCGCCGAAGGTGAACGCGTCCAGCGCCCGGGCATACCACAGGCAGACCGCCAGGCCCGCAAGAACCACCACCAGGACCAGCTGGAATTCGGGCCAGCGGACGCCGCTGAAGCTGCCCAGCAGCCAGAACATCACATCGCGCGCCTGCTGCGCGCTGGCGGAGGTGCTGATGGTGTAGGCCGTGAGGGCGTTAAATAACTGCGAGGCGGCGACGCCCGCCAGGATGGTGCGCTCATTGCCGCCGCGCGCGCCGTTGGTCAGAAAGGCGACAAAGGCGAAGGCGGCGAAGGCTCCGGCAAACGCCCCGGCGGAGAGGGAGATCGCCCCGGCGCCAAGGCCCAGCACCACGATTGATACCGCGCCGGTGGAGGCCCCGGCGGAGACGCCGAGGACGTAGGGCTCCGCGAGGGCGTTCTTCAGGAGGCTTTGCAGCACGGCGCCGCAGATAGCCAGGCCGGCGCCGCAGCAGGCGGCGACCAGGGCGCGGCTGAGGCGGAAATCCCAGATGACGCTCTCGTAGATACGATTGAGAGGCACCGCGGTTAAGCCGGTTTTATTGCTGATAGCGTAAAAGACGTTGTGCAGCGGGATGGGCAGTTCGCCAACGCTGACGCCTACCGCTATCACCAGCGCCAGCGCGAACACTGCCACGACGCACCAGCCGGTGAGCAGCATGCTGCGGCGCGTCTGAAGCACGGCGACGCTCATCAGTTAAGCCCCATTTTTCTCAGCTGTTCGCCCACCTGTTCCGCGCCGTAGAGCGTGCGGATGGTCGGATTCATCGCCTGGCCGTCCATCACCACGATATGGCCTTTTTTCACTGCCTCCAGCTGGCTGACGGCGGGATCGCTTTTGAGGAATTTGATCTTCTCCTCGGCCTTATCCAGCGCCCAGCGGTTACGATCCAGGCTTGAGACCACGATCACGTCCGGGTTGGCGGCAATGATGCTCTCCCAGCTCACCGTGGGCCATTCGGTCTCGGCGGTAATGGCGTTATGTCCGCCCAGCACGCTGGCGATAAAGCCGGAGGCGCTGTTTTTGCCGCCGACATAGGCATCGGCCGACGGCGAGGCGCTGGAGAACCAGAAGACAAAGGAGAGATCTTTTTTGCTTTTACCGAACTCCTGACGCAGGTCGGCTTCACGTTTTTTGAAATCGGCGATCAGCGCCTGGCCACGATCTTCCACGTTGAAAATGCGGGCAAAATCGCTAATTTCCTGATACAGCCAGGTCATGTCCCACAGCTTCTGCCGGCTGCCGTACATATCGCCGGTAGCCTTTTTGGTGGCGCACATCCCCGGCGACACGTAGCTGTTCACGCCGACGGTCGCAAGATCTTCACGCTTGGCGACTTTGCTTTCCGGCCCCAGCAGCAGCGGCAACTGGGCGGGAACGAAATCGGGATTTTGCGCCAGTACGGATTCCAGGCTCGGGATTTCCACCGTCAGGGTTTTAATCTTCGCGTTTTGCTCAGCCAGCTGCGGTAATACCCTGGTCGGCCAGAAGGCGCTGGCCACCACCTGCTTTTGCAGCCCAAGCAGCAGCAGGATTTCGACCGTATTTTGCCCCAGCGCGACCACGCGCTCCGGCGGCCGGGTGAAGGTCTCCTGATAGCCACAGTTTTCAATCGTCAGGGGGTAGGTTGTTGCCAGCGCGGAACTGACGGCGGTGAACATCAAGCCTAACGCGCAGAGGACCTTCTTCATTAAACGCTATCCTTGTAAACAGGCGAGTGGATGACCAGCAAATGGAAGTAATGCAAATGAAACTCATTATTGAGGCGGGGTTTTATACAATGCCGTATTTACAGTGTCAATGAGTGACTATTTCAGCAGGGAAGGAGTTACCCGCGAGGCGGGTGGCTCAGCGCGCCAGTGGGCCGCGAATATACGCCTGCAACCCCTCAGCGAGGAAATCAAATACTCGCTTACAGGCGGGGCTATGGCGCAGGTCCTCATGCATCACCAGCCAGGTCTCGAGATACAGAGAAAAGTCGGCCGCCAGCACTCGCCGTAGGGGAATGATGCCGTCGGCAAGGGGCGCCTGGCAGATGCCGATCCCCGCCCCGGCGCGGATCAGGCTCAGCTGGGCGAGGTCGCTATCGGTGCGCATCGCGAACGCCTCGCGCTGGAAACGGGGGTAGCGCTCAAGCGCGCGGCGAACGAGGGGCGTGGCGCTGTCGAAACCAATCAGCGCGTGGCCGTCAAGCTCCTCAGGCGTAGCGGGCCGACCCCGGCGGGTCAGATAGGCATCGGCGGCATGCAGCCCGAGCTCGATCCTGCCGAGACGCCGCGCGATAAGCTGCTCCTGCTGCGGAGCGACCATCCGCACCGCGATATCCGCCTCCCGGTGAAGCAGATCCTGAAACCGATTGGAGAGCATCAGTTCGATGACGATATTCGGGCACGCCTGCCTGAGCCGGGCAATCAGCGGCGGCAGCACCTCGGCGCCGACCACCTCGCTGGCGGCCACGCGCACCACGCCACGCAGATCGGTTCTGTCGCGACTAAAGTTGGCCGCCGTGCGTGCCAGCGCCCGGGCGGTGTTGGCCATCGCCTCGGCGTGCACCCGCAGCGCCAGCGCCGCGTCGGTCGCCAGCAGGCCGGTCTGCGAACGGGTAAATAAGGCCTGGCCGAGGGCGGCTTCCAGCCCGGCGATATGGCGCCCCGCCGTCGGCTGGGTGATGTTCAAAGTGCGCGATGCGCCCGATAAAGAGCCTTCCTGCAGGACGGCGAGAAAGGTTCGGTACCACTCCCAGGGAATAGAGGTATTCATACAAAAATGTATAGCCGTTCGATGATGATATGCAATTTCATTTGATATGAGCCGCAGGTAGGCTGTCAAGCATCCATTAGCGAACGGGGAAAGACGATGAACAGCAGCGGCAAGGTCCTTATTCTGGGAGCAAGCGGGGGCATCGGCGGGGAAGTGGCCCGCCGACTGGCGGCGGACAACTGGCAGGTTCGGGCGCTGAAGCGCGGCGCCCAAGTGCGCGATCCCGGAGAGGGGATGCAGTGGATAGCCGGCGACGCGCTGGATGCCGGGCAGGTGGCGGCGGCGGCTGCCGGTTGTGACGTGATCGTCCATGCGGTCAATCCGCCGGGCTACAGGCACTGGCGGCAACAGGTACTGCCTATGCTGCGCAACACCCTGCAGGCCGCCGAACAGCAGCGGGCGTTAGTTGTCCTGCCCGGCACGGTCTATAACTATGGACCGGATGCCTTTCCGCTGATTGCGGAAGAGGCCGCACAACAGCCGGTGACCCGCAAAGGCGCCATCCGGGTGGAGATGGAGCAGGCGCTGGAGGATTATGTGCAGCGCGGCGGCCGGGCGTTGATTGTCCGGGCGGGGGATTTTTTTGGTCCGCGCGCCGGGAATAGCTGGTTTTCCCAGGGGCTGATCAGGCCCGGTCAGCTTCCCGGCGTCATTCGCCGCCCGGGGGCGATCGGCGTGGGGCATCAGTGGGCCTGGCTGCCCGACGTCGCCGCCACCATCGCCGCGCTGCTGGCCCGCAGGCATGAGCTTGAGCCGTTTGCCCGCTTCCATATGCAGGGCCACTGGGACCCGGACGGCAGCGAAATGAGCCAGGCGATCCAGCGGGTGGCCGCCCGCTATGGCGGCAGGGCGGTAGTGAAGTCCTTTCCCTGGTGGCTGGTGAAGCTGGCGGCGCCCTTCAACGCCACCTTGCGCGAAATGGTCGAGATGCACTATCTCTGGCGTCTGCCGGTACGCCTGCGCAACGATAAGCTGGTGGCCTTTTTAGGCGCGGAGCCGCATACCCCGCTCGATCGTGCCGTACATATGACGCTGCAAGGCCTGGGCTGTCTGCCCGCCGGCGCGATAAATAATGAGGCGCGTGAGGCGTAACGCGGCGAGAGAGAGGATCAGATCGGGGCGTTATTGTGACCAAATCATAATAACGTCACTCGTTGTCAAACGATAGCGATCGCATTAAGCTAAACGGATGACGAAAAATACCCCCACCCCAGCAAGCCGTGGCCCCCTTGACCACAGCGTTCGCGACCAGATTCTTGACGCGGCCATGGCGCACTTTAGTCGCTATGGCTATGAAAAGACCACGGTCACCGATCTCGCCAAAGCAATAGGCTTTTCCAAAGCCTATATCTACAAGTTTTTCGACTCCAAGCAGGCGATTGGCGAGGCAATCTGCGCCAGCCGGCTGGAGAAGATCATGGTGGCCGTCAGCGAGGCCATCGCCGATGCGCCCTCCGCCAGTGAAAAGCTGCGCCGCCTCTTCCGGGCGCTGACCGAGGCCGGCAGTGAACTGTTTTTCGAGGATCGCAAACTGTACGACATCGCAGCCGTCGCGGCGCGTGATAAATGGCCCTCAACGGAGCAGTATGCCGGTCATCTGCAGCAGCTGATTGGTCAAATTCTTGTCGAAGGCCGCCAGGCGGGCGAGTTCGAGCGCAAAACTCCGCTGGATGAGGCGACCCTGGCGGTCTATATGGTGATGTGTCCTTTCATCAACCCGGTGCAGCTGCAATACAATCTCGACACCGCGCCTACCGCGGCGGTGCTGCTTGCCTCCCTGATCCTGAGAAGTCTCTCCCCCTGATTGGTGACTATTGACTTTATTGGTCACTCGTCTGAGAATGCGCTCACCAACCGGTCTTTTCATTAAGGTGACCCATGCTCAGGCTCAACACCGTCCATTTTGCCGTCTGCCTCCTGCCGCTGGCCCTCACGGGCTGCGGCGAACCTGCCGACCATGACGATCCCCGCACGCGGCCGCCGCTGGTGCGGGTGGCCACCGTCGAGCGCGCGGAGGCCAGCTCGCGGGCCTTTACCGGCGTGGTGGTGGCTCGTACCCAAAGCGACCTCGGCTTCAGGGTGGCGGGAAAAGTCCTTGAACGGCTGGTAGAGACCGGGCAGAGCGTCCGGCGCGGTCAACTGCTGTTGCGCCTGGATCCGGCTGATCTTGCCCTGCAGGCGCAGTCCCAACAGCGGGCGGTCGACGCCGCGCGGGCACGAGCCAAAAAGGCGGCTAACGATCTGGCCCGCTATCGCGGCCTGGTGGCCAGCGGCGCCGTCTCGGCGGCGGAGTTCGATCAGATCAACGCGGCGGCAGAGGCGGCGAGAGCCGACCTCAGCGCGGCTCAGGCGCAGGCAAACGTGGCGCAAAACGCCACCGGCTATGCCGGACTGCTGGCGGACGCTGACGGCGTGGTAGTGGAAACGCTCGCCGAGCCGGGGCAAGTGGTCAGCGCCGGGCAGGTGGTGATCCGCCTGGCGCGGGCGGGGCAGCGCGAAGCGCGGGTGCAGCTTCCGGAGACGCTGCGCCCGGCGGTCGGCAGCGAGGCGCTGGCGACACGCTATGGCAGCGAATCTCAGCCGGTCACCGCGACCCTGCGCCTGCTTTCGGACGCAGCTGACGCCGCTACCCGCACCTTTGAAGCGCGCTATGTGCTGAGCGGGGCGCTGGCGAACGCCCCGCTGGGGTCTACCGTAACCCTGCGCATCGGCAACGACCAGGGGCCAGGCGAGGTGCTGGAGGTGCCCCTGGCGTCGGTCTACGATCCGGGCAACGGCCCTGGCGTCTGGCGCGTTGCCTCCCGCCCGGCCACCGTCTCCTGGCAACCGGTGACGGTGGTCGGACTGAATGATGAAACGGCGCGAGTGACCGGTCCGCTGAAGCCCGGGGAGCCGATCGTCGCTCTGGGTGCCCATCTTCTGCACCAGGGCGAGGCGGTGCGGCTGGCGGAACGACGCGAGCATACTGCCGCCGGGAGCCAGCCATGAGCGACGGACGTTTTAATCTCTCCGCGCTGGCCGTCCGCGAGCGGTCGGTGACCCTGTTTTTGATTATCCTTATTTCGGTCGCCGGGCTGGTGGCGTTCTTCGGGCTCGGGCGGGCGGAAGATCCGCCCTTCACGGTCAAGCAAATGACGGTCATTACCGTCTGGCCCGGCGCCACCGCGCAGGAGATGCAGGATCAGGTCGCCGAGCCGCTGGAAAAACGGCTCCAGGAGCTGAAGTGGTACGATCGCACCGAGACCTATCCCCGCCCCGGGATGGCGTTAATCACCTTATCGCTGCAAGATCAGACCCCGCCTTCCGAGGTGCCGGAGCAGTTTTATCAGGCGCGCAAGAAGCTGGGCGATGAGGCGAAAAACCTGCCTGCCGGCGTCTCCGGTCCGATGATGAATGACGAATTCGCCGATGTCACCTTTGCCCTTTTTGCGCTGAAGGCGCGGGGAGAGCCGCCCCGGCAGCTGGTGCGTGACGCCGAAACCCTGCGCCAGCAGCTGCTGCATGTTCCCGGGGTGAAAAAAGTGAATATTCTCGGCGAACAGGCGGAGCGCATTTATCTCTCGTTTTCTCATGACCGTCTCGCCACCCTGGGGCTCTCGCCGGAGGCGATTTTTGCCGCGCTGAACAGTCAGAATGTGCTGACCGCGGCCGGGGCTATCGAGACCCGCGGCGGGCAGATCTTTATCCGCCTCGACGGGGCGTTCGACCGCCTGCAGCAGATCCGCGACACGCCGATAATTGCCGGGGGCAGAACGCTGAAGCTCGCCGATGTCGCCACGGTTGAGCGGGGGTATGAAGATCCCGCCACCTTCCTGATCCGCAATCAGGGCGAACCGGCGCTGCTGCTCGGCGTGGTGATGCGCGAGGGCTGGAATGGCCTGGCGCTGGGGAAAGCGCTGGACGCCGAAACGGCCAGCATCAATCAGAGCCTGCCGCTCGGCATGTCGTTGACGAAAGTGACCGATCAGTCGGTGAATATCAGCGCCGCGGTCGATGAGTTCATGATCAAATTCTTTGTCGCCCTGCTGGTGGTGATGGCGGTGTGCTTTGTCAGCATGGGGTGGCGCGTGGGGGTGGTGGTCGCGGCGGCGGTGCCGCTCACCCTGGCCGTAGTGTTTGTGGTGATGGCGGCCACCGGCAAAAACTTCGACCGCATCACCCTCGGGTCGCTGATCCTCGCCCTGGGGCTGCTGGTGGATGATGCCATTATCGCCATCGAAATGATGGTGGTCAAAATGGAGGAGAGGTACGACCGCCTCAAAGCCTCGGCTTATGCCTGGAGCCATACCGCGGCGCCGATGCTGGCCGGCACCCTGGTGACGGCGGTGGGCTTTATGCCCAACGGGTTTGCGCAATCCACCGCCGGGGAGTATGCCAGCAATGTGTTCTGGATCGTCGGTATCGCGCTGATTGCCTCCTGGATTGTGGCGGTGATTTTTACCCCCTGGCTGGGCGTGCACCTGCTGCCGGAGAGGAAGTCCGCGGCGGCGGGCCACGCCGCGTTGTACGACACCCCGCGCTATCAGCGCTTTCGCCGGCTGCTGACCCGGGTTATCGCCCGCAAATGGCGCGTGGCCGCCGGGGTGGTGGTGCTGTTTATGGTGGCGTTACTGGGAATGAGCGTGGTGAAAAAGCAGTTTTTCCCCACCTCCGATCGCCCGGAAGTGCTGGTTGAGGTGCAGATGCCTTACGGGTCATCGATTATCCAGACCAGCGCCGCGACGGCGAATATTGAGCGCTGGCTGCAGCAGCAGCCGGAGGCGAAGATTGTCACCAGCTATATCGGCCAGGGCGCGCCGCGCTTTTACCTGGCGATGGCCCCGGAGTTGCCGGACCCCTCCTTTGCCAAACTGGTGGTATTGACCGACGGTCCGGCCTCTCGCGAGGCGCTTAAGCTGCGGCTGCGGGAGGCGGTGGCTAATGGCCTGGCGCCGCAGGCGCGGGTGCGCGTCACGCAGCTGGTTTTTGGTCCTTATTCGCCGTATCCAGTCGCCTGGCGGGTGATGGGGCCCGATCCGCATACCCTGCGCGACATCGCCGATCGGGTGAAATCGGTGCTGCAGGCCAGTCCGCTGATGCGCACCGTCAATAGCGACTGGGGTTCGCGCGTGCCGGTGATGCATTTCAGCCTCAATCAGGACCGGCTGCAGGCGAGTGGGCTCAGCTCCCAGGCCGTCGCCCGGCAGCTGCAGTTCCTGCTGTCAGGGATCCCCATCACCACCGTCCGGGAAGATATTCGCGCCGTGCAGGTCATCGGCCGCGCGGCGGGGGATATCCGTCTGGATCCGGCGAAAATCGCCGATTTCACCCTGGTGGGCAGCGACGGGCAGCGAGTTCCCTTGTCGCAGATCGGTGAAGTCGAGATCAGGATGGAAGAACCCCTGCTCCGTCGTCGCGACCGCACGCCGACCATTACCGTCCGGGGCGATGTCGCGGATAACCTGCAGCCGCCGGATGTCTCCACCGCGCTGATGACGTCGCTGCAGCCCATTATCGACTCCCTGCCGCCGGGGTATCGCATCGAGACGGCGGGGTCAATCGAGGAGTCCGGCAAAGCCACCCGGGCGATGGTGCCGTTATTTCCGATCATGATCGCCCTCACGCTGCTGATCATTATCCTGCAGGTGCGCTCCCTGTCGGCGATGGTCATGGTCTTCCTGACCGCCCCGCTGGGGCTGATTGGCGTGGTGCCGACGCTGCTGCTGTTCAATCAGCCGTTTGGCATCAATGCCCTTGTGGGCCTGATCGCCCTGTCGGGGATCCTGATGCGAAATACGCTGATCCTGATTGGTCAAATCCACCATAACCAGCAGGCGGGGCTCGATCCGTTCCACGCGGTGGTGGAGGCGACGGTGCAGCGAGCCCGTCCGGTTCTGCTGACCGCGCTGGCGGCGATCCTGGCGTTCATTCCGCTGACGCATTCGGTTTTCTGGGGGACGCTCGCCTATACGCTGATTGGCGGGACGCTGGGGGGAACCATCATGACCCTTATCTTCCTGCCGGCCATGTATGCGATCTGGTTCCGCATCCGCCCGGCGCGCCCGGCTGACGCAGCGCAACGGCCGGCGCTGGACCCGCAGGGGTAATTTCGGTTGCCGGGTCAAGGCACGCGGTCAGGCCCGGCCCCGGGCTGCGTCAGGCAGATAAGGATACCGGGACCGCACGGCTGCGCTGTTGATCTTTTTCCAGCCGGTCGAGGCAATCGAGGCTGATGGCCGAGGGGGAGGTGGCGCCGGTGAGGGTCATGGTGACCTTCATATCCTCGGCAAATAAGCGCAGCAGGTGCGCCACGCCCGCTTCGCCCGCGGCGGCCAGGGCATAAATATAGGCCCGACCAAGCAGGACCCCCTTCGCGCCGAGGGCGAGCAGGCGAATAACGTCCACGCCGGAGCGCACTCCGGAGTCGGCAAGGACCGTCAGATCGTCGCCGACCGCCTCCGCCACCCGCGGCAGCGCCCGGGCGGTGGGGATGGCGCCATCGAGCTGTCTGCCGCCGTGATTGGAGACCACAATGCCGTCGGCGCCCAGCCGCACGGCATTGCGCGCATCCTCGGCATCAAGGATCCCTTTGATGATCAGCTTTCCTGGCCAGCTGTCGCGGATCCACTCCAGATCGTGCCAGGCGATGGACGGGTCGAAGTTGTTGCTGATAAACCCCATATAGTCGTCCATGGTCATTTTGTGGCCGGTATAGGCTTCGATATTACCGAACGACAGAGGCCTGCCCGCCAGGCCGACGTTCATTGCCCAGCGCGGGTGGGTGCAGGCCTGAAGATACTGTCGCAAGGTGGCGTGCGGCCCGGACATTCCTGAGCGGTTGTCCCGATACCGTGAGCCGGGGATCGGCATATCGACAGTGAATACCAGGGTTTTCATGCCGGCGGCCCAGGCGCGCTCCAGCGCGTTACGCATGTAGCCGCGATCTTTCAGGACGTACAGCTGGGACCAGAGCGCGCCGCTGGCGTGGCTCGCCACCTCCTCAATGGAGCAGACCGACACGGTGGACAGCGTGTAAGGGATCCCGGCGCGGGAGGCGGCGCGGGCCGCCTGGACTTCGCCGCGGCGGGCATACATGCCGGTGGCGCCGACCGGCCCCAGCGCCACGGGCATCGCCCACGGGGCATCAAGGATGGTGGTGGCCAGCGTCGGTTCACCCGCCCCGCACAGCACGCGCTGGCGAAGGGCGACCGAGGCGAGCTCGGCGGCATTGGCGTTCATGGTATTTTCCGCCACCGCGCCACCGTCAATATAGTCAAAAAGGAAACGGGGCAGACGGCGACGAGCGGCTTCGCGATAATCGCTGGGGGCTGAAACAATCATAATTATATCCTTATGTCTTTTAACCTAAGTGGATGTTCTGCAGGCAAAAAAACTATAGGCTTCTTAAAATCGTTGGGGAAATGAAATATTAGCATCTCAGCCATTCCCTAATGGAATAATCTGGATTTGTCGCTTAATGAGTTATTTCTTTTTTTTGCCTCAGGCACGCGCGTTATTTTTATTTATTTCCGCGACGCGTGAATTCGGCCAAATAAAAGACCCGACGTGGTGCGACAGCGTTATGCGCTATCGCCATAGCAAGGAAGCGTGGTCAACTCGGCGCCTGCCTTTTCCAGCAGGCGTAAAGAAAGTGAATTTGAAATGGAGCAGTGGCTATCTTTTGCTAGCCTTTCTGAGGAGGACAGACGGAGCGACACCATGAAAGATAAAGATGAACAAACGGCATTGATTGGCATGGCTATCGGCGCGGCGGTCATTAGCTTAGTGGCGACCCAAAAGCAGATTAATCAGGGGAGTATCGTGGATGAACTGGTGCGGCTGGGCAGACAGAAGGGGGATGGGGTGGAGGATGAGGTCTTTGTCCAGGCCGCCCGCCTGGTGAGAAAAGGGACCTAGCCAACCGATAGCCTTCCTGACTACCCGTTTCATCGCGGTTTACATCCCCCCCGATCGCGGCCACGTCCCCGCCAGGCCGCGACCGCCCCTGCCGAAAGCGTCGCGCCTTGACGCTTTCTTCTCACGCTTTCTCATTCCGCAGGCCAGCGCCTGTTCAGCGCGCATGGCCGCTTAGTGACGCCGTCACTTTTTCCGTTTCTGCGCCAGGGTGAATCAGGAAGGTGGTCTGCTGCTATCGCATAAATCGGTATTTTCGATACATCTTTGCCATTGCGTGCGGTAACAGAACAATATCAGAATAACATATTATAAATCATATGATTAGGTTCCACTTGCATACCCTGATAATCCCCGGGCAAGGGTCTATGCTTATAAAAAGCGCTAAATGAGGCAATACCCCTGCTGGAGAAGGGTTGAAGCGATAATCATTATCACTAACATGGCGGTATGCCTTGATGGCGCCAACCTGGAGGTCTATCGATGGAAGTACAAGCAGGAACCTTTAATCCCGCCGATTTCAGCTGGCAGGGACTGACCATGACGCCGGCCGCTGCCGCGCATATTCGCGATCTGATGCGTAAGCAGCCGGATAAAAAGGGGCTACGGCTGGGTATCAAAACCAGCGGCTGCGCCGGTTTTGGCTATGTGCTCGAAATGATTGCCGAGCCGGCGCCCGACGATCTGCTCTTTGAATCTGACGGGGCGAAGCTGTTTGCGCCGCTGCAGGCGATGCCGTTCATTGACGGCACGGAGCTGGATTACGTCCGGGAAGGTTTAAATGAAATCTTTAAATTTCATAACCCGAAAGCGCAGCACGAGTGCGGCTGCGGCGAAAGTTTTGGGGTGCAGGCGGAGTAACTATGTCGCGTAATACTGAAGCAACAGACGATGTCAAAACCTGGACCGGCGGCCCGCTCAATTATAAAGAGGGCTTTTTCACTCGCCTGCAGACCGATGAGCTGGCCAAAGGCATTAATGAAGAGGTGGTTCGCGCCATCTCCGCCCGTCGCAATGAGCCGCAGTGGATGCTGGAGTTCCGGCTCAATGCCTACCGGGCGTGGCTGGAGATGGAAGAGCCGCACTGGCTGAAGGCGCATTACGATAAGCTGAATTATCAGGATTACAGCTACTATTCCGCCCCCTCCTGCGGCAACTGCGATGAGACCTGCGCCTCCGAGCCCGGCGCGGTGCAGCAGACCGGGGCCAACACCTTCCTGACCAGCGAGGTGGAAGAAGCCTTTAACCAGCTGGGCGTGCCGGTGCGCGAAGGGCGCGAGGTGGCGGTGGACGCGATTTTCGACTCGGTGTCGGTGGCGACCACCTACCGTGAAAAGCTGGCGGAGCAGGGGATCATCTTCTGCTCTTTCGGCGAGGCGATCCACGACCATCCGGAACTGGTGAAAAAGTATCTGGGGACCGTGGTGCCGGGCAATGACAACTTCTTTGCCGCGCTGAACGCCGCGGTGGCTTCGGATGGCACCTTTATCTATGTGCCGAAGGGCGTCCGCTGTCCGATGGAGCTGTCGACCTATTTCCGCATCAACGCCGAAAAGACCGGCCAGTTCGAACGCACCATTCTGGTGGCCGATGAAGGCAGCTACGTCAGCTACATTGAGGGCTGCTCGGCGCCGGTGCGCGACAGCTATCAGCTGCACGCCGCGGTGGTGGAAGTCATCATCCATAAAGACGCGGAAGTGAAATACTCCACGGTGCAGAACTGGTTCCCGGGGGATAACAACACCGGCGGGATCCTCAACTTTGTCACCAAACGCGCCCTGTGCGAAGGGGAGAACAGCAAAATGTCATGGACCCAGTCGGAAACCGGCTCGGCCATCACCTGGAAATACCCCAGCTGCATCCTGCGCGGCGATAACTCAATCGGCGAATTCTTTTCGGTGGCGCTGACCAGCGGTCATCAGCAGGCGGACACCGGCACCAAAATGATCCATATCGGCAAGAACACCCGCTCGACCATCATCTCGAAAGGGATCTCCGCCGGACACAGCCAGAACAGCTATCGCGGGCTGGTCAAAATCATGCCGACCGCGACCAACGCCCGCAACTTCACCCAGTGCGATTCGATGCTGATCGGCCCGGACTGCGGGGCGCATACCTTCCCGTATGTGGAATGTCGCAACAACAGCGCCCAGCTGGAGCACGAAGCGACCACCTCGCGGATCGGTGAGGACCAGCTGTTCTACTGCCTGCAGCGCGGGATCAGCGAAGATGATGCCATCTCGATGATCGTCAACGGCTTCTGTAAAGACGTCTTCTCCGAACTGCCGCTGGAGTTCGCCGTCGAAGCGCAAAAATTGCTGGCCATTAGCCTTGAGCATAGCGTCGGCTGATAATTAAGGAAAAAAGATGTTAAGTATTCAAGATTTACACGTCGCCGTCGAAGATAAAGCGATCCTGCGCGGGCTGAACCTTGAGGTGCGTCCGGGGGAGGTCCACGCCATTATGGGGCCGAACGGCTCGGGGAAAAGTACGCTTTCGGCCACCCTGGCCGGGCGCGAAGATTACGAGGTCACCGGCGGCAGCGTCGAATTTAAGGGCAAAAACCTGTTGGAGCTCGCCCCGGAAGATCGCGCCGGGGAAGGCATCTTTATGGCCTTCCAGTATCCGGTGGAGATCCCCGGCGTCAGCAACCAGTTCTTCCTGCAGACCGCGCTGAATGCCGTGCGCAGCTATCGCGGCCAGGAGCCGCTGGATCGCTTCGACTTTCAGGATTTAATGGAAGAGAAAATCAGGTTGCTGCAGATGCCGGAAGATCTGCTGACCCGTTCGGTGAACGTGGGTTTCTCCGGCGGCGAAAAAAAGCGCAACGACATTCTGCAGATGGCGGTGCTTGAGCCGGAGTTGTGCATTCTCGATGAATCGGATTCCGGGCTCGACATCGATGCCCTGAAAATCGTCTCCCAGGGCGTGAACGCGCTGCGCGACGGCAAACGCGCCTTCATCATCGTCACTCACTATCAGCGCATCCTTGACTATATCAAGCCGGACTATGTCCATGTGCTGTATCAGGGGCGGATTGTGAAGTCGGGGGATTTCACTCTCGTCAAACAGCTGGAGGAGCAGGGCTATGGCTGGCTTACCGAACAGCAGTAATGCGCTGCAGCAGTGGCACCATCTGTTTGAAGCGCAGGGCGACCAGCGTACGCCGGAGGCCAGCCAGCATCTGCAGCAGCTGTTGCGCCTGGGTCTGCCGACGCGCAAGCAGGAGGACTGGAAATACACCCCGCTGGACGCGCTGATTAACGGCCGCTTCGTCGCCGATGAGGGAGCGTCGATCAGCGCCGAACAGCGTGACGCGCTGGCGCTGCCGCTGGACGCCTGGCGACTGGTGTTTATCGACGGTCGCTATCATCCTGAGCTGAGCGACGATCTCGCCGCCAGCGGCGTGGAGGTCAGCGTCGATAACCAGCGCCAGCATCTGCCGGATGCCCTCCAGCCGGAGGTGTTTCTCCATCTGACCGAAAGCCTGGCGCAGACGGTGACCCGCCTTCGCGTGCCGCGCAACCGCCGCCTGGATAAGCCGCTGCTGCTGATGCATATCACCCGCGGCCTGGCCGGCGATGCGCTGAATACCGCCCACTATCGTCACCATCTGGCGCTGGAGAGCGGGGCGGAGGCGACGATTGTCGAGCACTATCTTAGCCTTGATGAGCAACCGCACTTCACCGGCGGGCGGCTGACCATGACGGTGGCGGACAACGCGCGCCTGCAGCACATCAAGCTGGCGTTCGAGAACGCGCACAGCTACCACTTCGCCCATAACGACCTGCTGCTGGGCCGCGACGCCTCGGCTTTCAGCAGCAGTTTCCTGCTCGGCGGTCAGGTGCTGCGTCATCACACCAGCACGCGTCTGGGCGGCGAAAACAGCGACCTGCGTCTTAACTCGCTGGCGATGCCGGTTAAAAATGAGGTCTGCGACAGCCGCACCTGGCTGGACCACCAGGTGGGGTACTGCACCAGCCGCCAGCTGCACAAAACCATTGTCAGCGATAAGGGCCGGGCGGTGTTTAACGGGCTGATCAACGTCGCGCCGCATGCGCTGAAAACCGACGGCCAGATGACCAACAACAATCTGCTGCTCGGGCGGCTGGCGGAGGTCGACACCAAACCGCAGCTGGAGATTTACGCCGATGACGTGAAATGCAGCCACGGGGCGACGGTAGGGCGCATTGACGAAGAACAGCTGTTCTATCTGCGCTCGCGCGGGATTGAACAGCAGGCGGCGCAGCAGATGATCCTCTACGCCTTCGCCGCCGAGCTTACCGAAGCTATCCACAGCGACGCGCTCAGAGAGCAGGTGCTGGCGCGGATTGGAGAGCGTTTGCCGGGAGGCACAGCATGACATTTTCAGTAGAACGGGTTCGCGCCGATTTTCCGGTACTGAGCCGGGAGGTCAACGGCCAGCCGCTGGTCTATCTTGACAGCGCCGCCAGCGCCCAGAAACCGGAGGCGGTGATTGGCGCCGAAGCGGAATTCTATCGCCACGGCTACGCGGCGGTGCATCGTGGGATCCATACCCTCAGCGCGGAAGCCACCGCGCGGATGGAGGCGGTGCGCCAGCAGGCGGCCATCTTCCTTAACGCCGGCTCGGCGGAGGAGCTGGTATTCGTGCGCGGCACCACCGAGGGCATTAACCTGGTGGCCAACAGCTGGGGAAACGCCAACGTCGGCGCAGGGGATAACATCATCATCAGCGAGATGGAGCACCACGCCAACATCGTACCGTGGCAGATGCTCTGCGCCAGGGTAGGGGCTGAGCTGCGGGTGATCCCCCTCAACCCGGACGGCACCCTGCAGCTGGACGTGGTTCCCGGGCTGTTTGACCAGCGTACCCGCCTGCTGGCGATAACCGAAGTCTCCAACGTGCTGGGGACGGAAAACCCGCTGTCGGCGCTGATTGCCCTTGCGCATCAACATGGCGCGAAAGTGCTGGTGGACGGCGCCCAGGCGGTGATGCACCACCCGGTGGACGTTCAGGCGCTGGGCTGCGATTTTTATGTCTTCTCCGGCCATAAACTGTACGGCCCGACCGGGATCGGCGTGCTCTACGCCCGGGCCGAGCTGCTGCAGACAATGGCGCCATGGGAAGGGGGCGGGTCGATGATCGCCACCGTCAGCCTGACGGAGGGCACCACCTGGAACCTGGCGCCGTGGCGCTTTGAGGCCGGCACGCCGAATACCGGGGGGATCATTGGCCTCGGCGCGGCGCTGAGCTATGTCAGCCAGCTGGGACTGACTCAGATCGCCGAATACGAGCAGACGCTGATGCGCTACGCGCTGGAGGCCCTGCGCGCGGTGCCGGATCTGATCCTCTACGGTCCGGCGCAGCGCAAAGGGGTGATTGCCTTTAACCTCGGCCAGCATCACGCCTATGACGTCGGTAGCTTCCTCGATAACTACGGGATCGCCGTGCGGACCGGGCATCACTGCGCCATGCCGCTGATGGCCCGCTATCAGGTACCGGCCATGTGTCGGGCGTCGCTGGCGATGTACAATACCACGGAAGAGGTGGACCGCCTGGTGGCCGGCCTCCAGCGGATCCACAAACTATTAGGGTAAAGGACGTGACGATGGCGGCATTACCGGACAAAGACAAACTGTTGCGCAATTTTAGCCGTTGCGCCAACTGGGAAGAGAAGTATCTCTATATCATTGAGCTGGGCCAGCGGCTGCCGCCGCTGAGCGCCGAGGAGCACAGCCCGCAGAACATTATTCAGGGCTGTCAAAGCCAGGTGTGGATCGTGATGGCGCAGGATCCTTCCGGCGTTGTCACCCTGCGCGGCGACAGCGATGCGGCGATTGTCAAAGGGCTGATTGCGGTGGTGTTTATCCTTTATGACCGGATGACCGCCCAGGACATCACCGAGTTTGACGTCCGCCCGTGGTTTGAAAAAATGGCCCTCACCCAGCATCTTACCCCCTCCCGCTCGCAGGGCCTCGAAGCCATGATCCGCGCGATACGCGCGAAAGCCGCAAATATTAGCTAGAATAAACAGGTAGATTTCATTCTGTTACGTCCGGCAGGGCGCTGACCCTGCCGCCGTTCAGTCTCCTGGCGTTTTATCAGCGAAAGAAGGAATCTCAGTATGAAACGCAAAACGATGATCGCTTTAGCCCTTCTCGGCGCCCTTGGCGCCACCCCGGCCGCCTGGGCCGTCGATTACCCGCTGCCTCCGGCCAACAGCCGGCTGATTGGCCAGAACCAGTACTGGACGGTTCAGGAGAGCGATCGCAACCTGCAGGCGATTGCCCGCCATTTCGATACCGCGGCGATGCTGATCCTTGAAGCCAACGATACCATCGCGCCGGTGCAGCCGAAGCCCGGGACCCAGGTGCTGATCCCTTCTCAGATGCTGCTGCCCGACGTGCCGCGGGAGGGGATTGTCGTCAACCTCGCGGAGCTGCGGCTGTACTACTTCCCGCCGGGAGAGAATCAGGTCCAGGTTTATCCCCTGGGCATCGGCCAGTTAGGGCTGGAAACGCCGGAGATGACCACCCGCGTCGGGCAGAAGATCCCTAACCCGACCTGGACACCCACCGCCGGCATCCGCGCGCGCTCGCTGGAGAAAGGGGTGACGCTCCCGGCGGTGGTGCCGGCCGGGCCGAATAACCCGCTGGGCCGCTATGCGCTGCGTCTGGCCTACGGTAACGGCGAATATCTCATCCACGGGACTAACGCGCCGGACAGCGTTGGGCTGCGCGTCAGCTCGGGCTGTATGCGGATGAACGCCGATGACATCAAGGCGCTGTTCAGTCAGGTGAAAACCGGGACGCCGGTGCGGATCATCAATCAGCCGGTGAAGTTTGCCGTCGAGCCGGATGGTAAACGTTATGTAGAGGTCCACAGGCCGCTGTCGCAAACGGAAGGGGAAAACACCCGGACCATCGCTTACACGCTGCCAGCGGCGTTTCACGCCTTCGCAGAGGATAAAGCGGTGGATGACCTGCAGCTGAAAAAAGCGATGTCGAGAAGGGCGGGCTATCCGGTGGTGGTATCGACGGGGGCGGGTAGCGCGGCGACGTCGCTGTCGGCGCAGAACAGTTCGTCTGACAACGGCCTGCTCACCCAGTAGCCCTCAGCGCGAGGGCAAAAAAAATGGCGCACAGAGTGCGCCATTTTTATTACCAGAACTCTTACTTACGGTAAGAGTGAGCCTGGTTGTCCAGACGCTGGTTAGCGCG
>OLFT01002073.1_pt1 | contig 18332 bp, 17 predicted proteins | sample 1604921 | NCBI WGS metagenome assembly OLFT01 (sample SAMEA3888897, study PRJEB22519) | human gut metagenome | biome: human gut; feature: human-associated habitat; material: faeces | place: Denmark | collected 2013 | reverse complement strand
TCTTGCCGATGTTCTCGATGTCGCCGGTGCGGATGCACTTCTGGCAGGTGGTCACCCGGTGGCGGGGGGGCTCCTGCTCCCCGGTGAAGAAGGGCTTCATGGGGGCCATGCCGCTGTTAATGAGCAGCAGGCTGGCGTCGTTCTGGGGGATCAGGGAGAAGCTGGGCAGGCGCAGATGTCCCTTGGTCTCAAAAAAGTGCAGGAACATCTCGCGCAGTTCGTTTACCCCAAAGGGCTTGGGATCTTTCATGGAAAATACCTCCGTTTATTGATGCTTTCTTCTTGCTGTTATCGGATCTGTGCCGAAAAACCGATGAGCTGATAGCTGGGATCGATGGAGAACTGATAGACCACTTTTTTCTTCTCGTGCTTGCAATAGAGCACGGCCACAGCGTATTCCCCGTCAAAGTTCTCGTTCTCGCCGCCCACCACGGTGGAGTCGGTGAGCTTGACATAGGCCCCGGCGCCCGCTACCTGCTCCATGGCCTGGGTGATGGTGTCCGCCGTGACGCCGTATTCCTCCCGCACGTCCTGGCGGAACTGCTCGGCCACCTGGGTATAGTCCCCATCGGCCAGCAGGGCCAGGACCTCCTCCGCCTTGGTCTGGACGGTCTCCTTGTCCATGCCCTCGGGCAGGGGCTTCCCCTTGCAGCCGGCCAGCAAAAACAGGCTCAGGGCCACCGTGACGGCCAGGGCCAGGGCCCCGACCCGCTTTCTCCATTGTCTCATGCCTCGTTCACCCCCCATCGGGCAAAGCCGCGCCAGCTTTTCCGCAATGAAAAAACCGCCCCTGACCAAATGTCAGGGGCGGAAAAATTCCACGGTACCACCCTGATTAGCGCCGAAAACGGCGCTGTCTCAAGTCATCCGGTAACGGGGATGGGCCGTCCCGGTCATCCCGGGCCGCTGGTGAAGTGGCGTTCCCGGTCCGTCTGCAAGGGCTTTCACTGTCCCCTCTCGCTGGCGGCACGTGGCCGGGCTTTGCTTCGTCGTTACATTTTGCGTTGTTATTGTATCATGTTTTCGGGGATTGTCAAGGGGACGGGGCACTTCTCTCCCTCTTTTCTTCCAAAAGATAAAAAAGCCGCTAAAAAGTTTTCCAGGTCCCTGCAAAATTTTTGTTGCATTTTCCCGCTTCCGGGGGTATCATACGTATAGTAGCATATTCGCCCCTTCAGCGAGAAGCGCTCAGGGCGTATTTTTATTTCGCACAGGCTGTATACAGATTGTGGACTGTGCGTTCTTTTTTCCCATAAACGACCCATAGAAAGGCAAGAGGTGATCTAATTTTATCATGTTTGAGACAAGACGAAAGACCAACCTGTCTGAACAGGCCTATAACCAGATCAAAGATGCCATCTGCCAGGGGCGCATCGCCCCCGGCGACATCCTCAGCGAGAGCCGCCTGGCCGAGGACCTGGGCATGAGCCGCACCCCCGTGCGGGAGGCCCTGCGTTCCCTGGCCTCCGAGGGGTTTTTAGAGATCAAAAACGGCGTGGGGGCCTATGTAAAGCCCCTGTCCTCCAAGGACATGGAGAACCTGTATGAGATCCGCTGTCTGTTGGAGATGCAGGCCATCAAGACCTCCATCTATCGCATCACCGACCAGGAAATCGACGACATGGAGCGCCGGTTCCAGGAGGTGTATGACGCCTGCGAGCGGGGGGAGCACCCCCAGCACGGGGAGTTCTCTAACCTGGACTGGGAGCTGCACGTCATGCTGGTGGACCACTGTACCAACCCCTACATCAAGTCCATCGTGGCCAGCAACGACTCCAACCTGCGCCGCTATCTGGACCTGTCCGCCGAGGCGCTGAACAACACCAAAGAGAGCGTCCGCCAGCACCTGGAGATCTTAAAGGTCCTGCGCAGCCGGGACCTGGACAAGCTCACCGAAGTTTTGAAAAATCACCTGGATTGGTCGGAAAATTTCCTGCGCATCTAAAACCGCCCAATCCACCATTAGGAGGAATTTTTCGTGGAAAAGCCCCTGTTTTGGATCATCGACGACGAGTGGCCCGACTACTCCGTGGAGGAGGCCGCCCTGAAGGCCGCCTATCCCGACTGCGACATCCGCTATTCCGGCATCCCCTTCCAGCAGGACCTGGAGGACTTCGGCGCCCAGGCCGACGTGGTCTTTGCCCAGGTGTCCGCCGACATCACCGCCGACGTCATTTCCAAGCTCAAAAACTGCAAGGGCATCGCCGTCTTCGGCAGCGGCTATAACAACGTGGACGTGCAGGCCGCCAAGGCCGCCGGAATCCCCGTGACCAACGTGAACGGCTATTGCACCGAGGACATCGCCGACTATGTCCTGGCCGCCATGTTCCACTTTTACAAGCCCATCGAGGCCCTGTATGGCCAGCTGAAAAACGGCGCGTGGGGCGTCACCGCCCTCAGCCAGCCCGTCCACCGCCTGAGCCGGCAGACCCTGCTGCTCATGGGCTTTGGCTACATCGGCAAGGTCACCGCCCAGCGGGCCCACGCTCTGGGCATGACCGTTCTGGCCTATGACCCCTTTGTCACCGACGAGGCCGCCCGGGAATTCGGCGCGGAGAAGGTGGACCTGGACGAGGGCCTGGCCCGGGCGGACTTCGTCTCCGTCCACGTGCGCCTGATGCCCGAGACCACCGGCCTTGTTGACCTGGACCTGATGCGTAAGATGAAGCCCTCCGCCGTGCTCATCAACGTGGCCCGGGGGCCCCTGGTGAACGAGGCCGACCTGATCGAAGCGGTGAAGACCGGCGTCATTCGCGGCGCGGTGCTGGACGTGGTCTGCCACGAGCCCATCGCCATGGACGACCCCCTGCTGTCCGTCCCCGGCATCCTCATCACCCCCCACGTGTCCTATGCCTCGGAGGAGTCGGTGCTGGACCTGCGCCGCCGGGCGGTGCAGAACGCCCTGGCCATGTACCGGGGCGAGCGCCCCCTGGACCTGATCCCCGTGTAAAGGCGATCAAGCAATATCCGCGCGCCCGGACCAGCTGCCCGGGCGCGCTTTTTTCATTGCCCCCGGCGGCATCCTGTGGTAAAATGAGACCATCCCAGGGGCTTCTCTGCCCCTTCTCCAGGGAGGAGATCATTTGAACAAGCGCCATTCCTGGCTTTTGGGGCGGCTGGCGGTCCTGCTGGTGTGCCTCGGTCTGCTCATTCCGCCCCCCGCCGCTGCGGCGGAGGTGTGCTTTACCGCCGTGAACGACAACGTGCTGCCCCTCACGGCGGACACCATGCCCATCTGGTATAAAAGCCTGATCTACGTGCCATACACCGTGTTCGACAGCGGCTCCACCGGCGTGGACCTGGGGCTGAGCAGCACCTATGACCCATCCACCGCCACGGTGAGCGTCTATAACCTGCGGCAGATCCTGGCCTTCGACTTAAACGCCGGGACCTGCCGGGACCTGGCCACCGACACCTATTACGACGTGCGGGCCGTCATGCGCAACGGGCGGCCCTATGTGCCCCTGAACACCGTGTGTACCTTCTTCGGACTCAGCCGTTCCTATAACTCCATCCGCCAGGGCTATCTGCTGCGCATCAAGAACGAGGCGGTGGTCCTGTCCGACTCCAAATTCATCGAGGCGGCGGAGAATCTGCTGAACATGCGCCTGCGGGAGTATAACCGCAGTCTGAACCCCGGCAGCGACACGCCCTCCACCCCCGGCACCGCCACTCCATCCGCGCCCAGCACCGCCCCGGCGGAGGAGGAGTCCGTCACCGCCAGCGACGTGTCCGTCTATCTGGCCTTCCGCTGCACCGACGGGGACAGTCTGTCCGATCTGCTGGACGCATTGGACGCCAAGTCGGCCTACGCCGTCTTCTTCCTCACCCCCCAGGTGCTGGAGGAGCACGGCGACCTGGTCCGCCGCATGTTGGGCGAGGGACACAGCGTGGGTCTGCTGGCCCTGGGGGACACCGCCGACCAGACCCGGCGGCTGCTGGAGCGGGGCAGCGAGCTGCTGGCGGGCACGGCCCACAGCCGCACCACCCTGGCCATGGTGCCGGACGAGCAGCGCGCCGCCCTCTCCGCCCAGGGCTGGGTGTGCTGGCAGCAGAGCCTGTCCCTCTCCCCCACCCTGTCCTCCGGGGTGAACACCTTCTCCGCCAACACCCTGCGCCGCCTGGACCGGCTGGACCGCCAGACCGTCTATCTCACCATGGACGCCGACCCCGGGGCCGTCCGGGTGCTGCCCACCCTGCTGCGGCAGATGAAGAACAACCACTATCTCATCCGCATCCCCATGGAGACACGTCTATGAAGCACATTGACTTTACAGTTCCTCTCCCCCAGGGCTATGACCCGGAGCATCTGGCCCGGCAGGTCCGCCACCTGGCCGCCCGGCTCCAGGACTTCGGCCCCGGCGGGCCGGAGCTCCTCTCCGCCGACCAAAAGACCGGCCAAGTCCGTGCCCGCTTCCCTGGCCACGACGCCGATGATATTCGGCGGCAGCTGGAGACGCGCTTCGGTGTCCGCACCCGCCTGGACGGGGACGGTCTCCGCTTCCAGCTCTCCCCGCACATCGCTTTTGAAGAACTGGACTATGTGTGGGGCTGTCTCTTCGAGCTGCTCTATTAAGAAAATACGCTCCCCCCGCAGGCCGGTCCAGTCCGGTCACGGGGGGAGCGTTTTGTTATGCCGTTATGCTTTTGTCCCGCAGCAGCCGGACAGGGTCTCGATCAGCTTTTTCATTTCCAGGGGCTTGGCCAGGTGGGCGTTCATGCCCGCCTCCAGACACTTTTTCGCGTCCTCGTCAAAGGCGTTGGCCGTCATGGCCAGGATGGGGATGGTCTTGGCGTCGGGGCGGTCCAGGGCCCGGATGGCCCGGGTGGCGGCCAGGCCGTCCATCACGGGCATCATAATGTCCATCAAAATGGCATCGAAGGTCCCGGGCGGTTCGCTCTGGAAGCGCTCCACTGCCTGCTTTCCGTCGGTGACCAGGGTCACCTCTGCCCCCTCGTCCTCCAGCAGGGTCTGGGCAATCTCGGCGTTCAGGTCGTTGTCCTCGGCCAGCAGCAGATGCAGGCCCTGGATGCTCCCCTCCGCCGCCGGGGCGGGGGCGGCCAGGGCGTCGGCATAGCCCTTGCCCAGCAGGGCGAAGAGCAGGTCCCGCTTCTGCACGGAGATGACCTTGCGCAGCTGGGGCAGGGTGCCGTCGTGGCTGCGGATGATATCCTCCGGCTTGGTGGAGGACTGCACGGCCATCACCTTGTCCTCCAGGTCCTGAAGGGTGTAGATGTCGCTGTCTACATTCACCGCCACCACCTGGTGGCTGCGCATATAGGGCCCGGCCCACCGGTACTCGTCCTCCCGGCCGTCCATGGTGAAGCTGCTCCAGACGCAGTCGATGTCCCCGTTGTGGAGCAGGTCCTTCTTTTCCTCCCAGTTGATGATGGTGAACTCCGGCTCATAGCCCATGCGGGAGAAGGCCTCGCTGGCCAGTTCGATGTCGATGCCCGTCAGGTTGCCGTCTACGTCCACATAGCTGAAGGGAGAATAGGTGTCGCAGCCCACGGTGACGGTGGGCCGGTCCTCGTCCGCCTTGGCCCGGGGCACCACGCCCCCGCAGCCGGTCAAAACGCCCGCCAGCAGACAGGCTAAGGCCCCGGCAGCCGCCATCCGTTTCCAGATGGAGCCCCCGGTTTTGCGCCTGTGCTGTTGTTGGGACGAAAGCGGGTCTGTCAACGGTCCATGTCCTTCCATGCCCATTCTCTCCTCGCCTGATGGTAGCATTTAGTTTAGTTTCTTCATTATACTTGATTCCCCGTAACAGCACAAGAAGAATCTTCGCAACTTGCTCGGATAATGCAGGAACATAAAAATGAAAAACTTTTAAAGTCAGAAAAATCGCTTGTAAAAGGCTGCTACAAAAGGTACAATAAGCATGATGTAGTCTGTTTATATGAACGCAAAGAGAGGGTCCTTGCTATGCCGCTGACAAAAATTGAGTTAAATAATGTAACCGTCTTTCACGAATTAGCCGTAGAATTTGACCCCGGTGTGAATATTCTTCTGGGCGAGAACGGCGTTGGCAAGACGCACATTATGAAGTTGCTTTATGCGGCATGTCAGGCCAAAAAGTCAGAAGTGACCTTTCCCTATAAGACCGTGATGGTATTTCGCCCGGATGACTCCAATCTTGGTCGGCTTGTAAACCGAAACGCAGACAGCACAAACGGTGCGTCTGTGCGGGTGAGCTCTGATGACGCCAGCATGGCCATGAAGTTTTCCCAAAAGACCACAAAATACGACGCCGACGTTACAGGGAAGGCCAGTTGGGAGAAGCAGCTGTCCGATCTGAGCAGCGTGTTCATTCCGGCCAAAGAGATCCTCTCCAACGCGTGGAATCTCTCCAACGCCGTGAGGCAGGGCAATATCATCTTTGATGATACCTATCTGGACATCATTGCCGCCGCCGAGGTAAACGTGGCGACAGAAGCAGACAGCAGCCGCAAAAAGAAATATCTGGACGAACTGAAAAAGATCAGCAAAGGCACCGTGACCGTCCAGCAGGAGCATTTTTATCTGAGGCCGGGCAACCGGGCAAAATTAGAATTTAACTTAGTTGCCGAGGGTCTGCGTAAAATCGCTCTGCTTTGGCAATTGATCAAAAACGGAACGCTTGAAAAAGGCGCAGTCCTATTTTGGGACGAGCCGGAAGCCAACATCAACCCAAAGTTTATCCCGGAAATCGCAAAGATACTTTTGATGCTGCAGGAAGACGGCGTTCAAGTGTTCGTCTCGACCCATGATTATTTCCTTGCAAAATATTTTGATGTACTGAAAAGCACGAAAAACACTGTACGTTATTACTCGTTCTACAAAACAGCAGAGGGTGACGGAAAAGAGCATATCTGTGTGGAGCAGGCATCTGAATTTAAGCTGCTGGAACACAACACCATCATGGAAACATTCCGAAAGCTGTATGAAGATGAGATTGGGGTAAGCCTCAAATGAAAACCATCCATGAGTCCGGTGTGGACTTCGGTCCATACAGAGAAGAAGAACTGTTCCATATCGAACAGTCGAAACTATATCAGGATTTGGGGCAAGGGCTGAAGGCCACAGAATTCGTCTTACAGGCAGACAATAACATTATTTTTGTGGAAGCCAAAACAAATGCCCCAAATCCAGAAAACAAAGACGACTCCTCAGAAAAGCGCCAAAAGTTCGAGACGTTTTTCCGGGAAGTCCCCGATAAATTTATAGATTCGTTGGGTGTTTACACGGCGGCCTTGCTGAAAAGATATCCAGATACTTCGGAAATCGGAGTCTCTCTGCAGCGCCCTGATTTGGCAGGGATAAAAATCGTTTTTGCACTGGTCATCACAAATCCAGCCGCTGAAACCGATTGGCTATCCCCGATCAAATCGGTCCTAGAGGACCGCCTGCGGCGCTGGATGAAGATTTGGGACATAGATATCATCGTGCTCAATCAAGCATTGGCAAAACGCTTTGGGATCATAAAATAGCCTGAAAAGTAATCACTCTATCGTTTTGCGCCTACATCCTCTTTATTGCAAACAGACAAACCAGCCCCGCGCCGCCGGTCCTCTCGGCAGCGCGGGGTTATTTTTTGTCCGATCTTATCTCATATCTCAGTGCCTGTTGTTCCAGCTGCGCACCAGACTGACCGGCTGTATCATCAGCATGGGCCTGTTTAGCGCCATGGCGTAGGCGGCGGCCTTGTCCTCCGGGCTGCCATTGGCCAATTCCGGGGCATACACGGCCAAGGTCATGTTCGTGTCCCGAACGATTTTTTGATAGGCCAACAGCTGCCCTCCCGGCTGCGCCCGAGGTGCCAGACATCTGACCTCGTCACAGCAGGCCAGCATATCGAAATAGCGCTCCCGCAGCTGGGGCGTCCACTTAGCAGCCTGCCCCTCGTGTGGCATGACACAGACAAGACGGATATTTCTCTCCTGTTCTGCCAATGCGTGAACGATCTCCCCTGCATACAGACCGACCCCAGGGTCACAGGCCACCTGGAACTCTGTCACCCCCTGCTGACGCAATTCCAGAATGCTCTGGGCCAGTTCCAGCTTCATGCGTCGGCAGCCCTCCGCCTCCTCGTCAAAGCCCCAGGGAAAACGCAGGGGATGTTGTCCAAATACTGCGCAGCTGCGGTCTGTGTTCATCTCTCTCGCCGCCTTCTGTAGTCTAATAGCTAACATTTAGTATTCTAACAGCTGCTATTTTTCCTGTCAACGAATATGTAAGCTATAAGCATACAATTTTAATGCTATCAGCTTATATTCGGAGGTGGGCATATGGACAAAACGCTGCTTGGAAAACGCATCAACACCGCTCGGAAGGAGCGGGGCCTGACCAGTGAGCGCCTGTCCGAGGCGTGCGGCATCAATGCCACCTACCTCCGGCAGATCGAATCAGGGGCCAAGGTCCCCAGCCTTCAGGTGTTCGTGCTGCTGTGTCAGGCGCTGCGGGTGTCCCCCACCTATCTGCTGGCCGACGCACTGCCCGACCTGGGGCTTCAGGACATGGACGCGCTGCTGGAGCTGTGCCGGACGGCCACCCCCAAGCAGCTGACCATGATCACCGCCATGATCCGCAGCGCCCTGGAGGCGTCCGGGGAGTGACTGCCCTTCACCCTTTTGACAACAACAAAACCAGCCCCGCGCCGCCGGATACCTGGCAGCGCGGGGCTGGTTTTTTATTTCAATCACGCGGTCAATCCCCGCACACCTCCGCCGCCAGTTGGGCGACGGTCTTGTGGAGGATGGGGTGGCGCTTGTTGGGGGCGATCTCCTTCAGGGGCAGCAGCACGAAGTCCCGCAGGTGCATCTCCACGTGGGGGATGACCAGATCGTCGCTGTCCATGACCAGGTCATCATACAGCAGGATGTCCAGGTCCAGGGTCCGGGGGCCCCAGTGGATCAGCCGCTCCCGGTGGGCGGCCTGCTCGATGTCGTGGAGCCGGTCCAGCAGTTCGTGGGGGGGCAGGAAGGTCTTCAGCTTCAGACAGGCGTTGAGGAAGTCGTCCTGCTCCACCCCGCCATAGGGCTTGGTGTTCAAGTAACTGGATACCGATTCCACTTTACAGCCGCGGACCTCATCCAGCGCTTTCACGGCCCCGTCCAGATATCCCTTCTTGTCCCCCAGGTTGGACCCCAGGGCGATGTAGGCGGTGTGCCAGAAGCGGGTGATCTTCACCGACACGGTCTTCAGGGGCAGGCCCACCGGGGCCCAGGGCTTTTTCAGCTCCAGCGTCAGCCCCTTCACCAGGGGATAGTGGAGCAGGACCTCCTCGGCCATGTGCTCCGCCGCCGTCTCGATGAGCTGGAAGGTGTTCTGGTGCATATAGTCGGTGAGGAAGGCGCTGACCTCCCCATAGTGGACGGACTGCTCCAGGCGGTCCGCCGTCCCCGCCGGGCGGGTGTCCACATACAGGACCAGGGAGATGACGAACTTCTGCCCCAGGCGGTTCTCCTCGGGGAACACGCCGTGGTGGGCGAAGACCTCCAGGTCCTCTACGTGGATCTCGTCATAAGGCAGCGTCATGGCTTTAGTCCTTCCCGTCCCGCAGGATGGCCTGGGTCATGCGGATGGCCCGCAGGTTCTCCTTCACGTCGTGGACCCGGACAAAGGCCGCGCCCTTCAAAACGCCCATGACGGTGGTGACCATGGTGCCCTCCACCCGCTGGTCGGTGGGCAGGTCCAGGGCCTGGCCGATGCAGGACTTGCGGGAGGTGGCCAGCAGCACGGGATAGCCCATATCGCACAGCCGCTCCAGGTGGTGGATGATGGTCAGGTTGTGCTCGTAGTTCTTGCCGAAGCCCACGCCGGGGTCCAGGATGATCTGCTCGTCGGCGATGCCGGCCTCCTTGGCGATGGCCAGGCTGTCCCGCATGTCCTGGCAGAAGTCGTCCAGGAAGTTGTTGTACTCGGCCTTGTCCCGGTTGTGCATCAGGCAGCAGGGCACCTTGTACTGGGCGATGAGGTCGGCCACCTTCCGGTCATATTTCAGACCCCAGATGTCGTTGACCAGGTCCGCGCCCGCCTTCAGGGCGGCCTCCACCACCTCGCTCTTATAGCTGTCGATGGACACGGGGGTGTCGAAGTTCTTCTTGATCATCTCGATCACGGGGACCACCCGGTCGATCTCCTCCTGCACGCTGATCTGAACATGGCCGGGGCGGGTGGACTCGCCGCCCACGTCCACGATGGCCGCGCCCTGGGCGATCATGTCGGCGGTGTGGAGACGGGCGGCCTCTAAGTTGTTCCAGCGCCCGCCGTCGGAGAAGGAGTCGGGGGTCACGTTCAGAATGCCCATGATGGAGCAGTCGTGCTCCACATCAAAGGTATGGTTGCCAATTTTCATCATAGTAAAACGGCTCCTTATGCTTTTATTCTCATATTCTTCTTTTCCGGGCTCCAGTTGCACTCCGGCTCCGCCGGGCAGAACAGGCAGGCTCTTGATGCCTTATCCGCCTCATAGAGCAGTCCGGCCAGACCCTCCCGCTGCCGATCCTGCCGGCCCCGGTGCTGTAGGATGGCGTCCTCCACCGCTGCCCGTTCGGCCTGGGAAAAGCCGCAGTCGGCCAGGATGACCTCCGCCAGCTGGGCACTGGCCCGGTCGTGGGGGATGTTCTGGGTGTATTGCAGATGACGCCCGATGTCGTGGAGCAGGGCGGCGGCATAGATGAGTTCCTTGTCTATGCCCAGCCCCCGCTCTAAATTTTCAATATAGGCCAGCCGGGCCACATCCAGAAAGTGAACGAGATCGTGGCGGCAGAACTGCCTGTCCCGCTCCAGCCGGGCGATCTCCCGGACGCTGTTCCGCCACAGGTCGTGGCGGCAGATGGCGTTGACCCGCTCCAACTCAGCGGTGCTCCAGCATCCGGTAGAAGTCGGTACGCAGGCGCTCATCGTCGTTGAACACGCCCCGGGTCACCGCCGTCACCGTCTTGGTCCCCGGCTTTTTGATGCCCCGCATGGTCATGCACATGTGCTCGGCCTGGACAAGGACCATCACGCCCTTGGGCTTCAGCTCGTCCATAAAGGCGTCGGCGATCTGGGCGGTCAGCCGCTCCTGCAGCTGGAACCGCTTGGCGAACACCTCCACCGTCCGGGCCATCTTGCTCAGGCCCACCACTTCCCCGTTGGGGATATAGGCGATGGCCGCCGTGCCGTAGAAGGGCAGCATGTGGTGCTCACAGAAGGAGTAGAAGTGGATGTCCTTCTCCATCACCATGTCGTTGTTGTCCACATGGAAGCGCTTCTTCAGGTGGGGGGCTGCAGAGTCAGTATAGCCACCGGCCAGCTCCTCATACATCCGGGCGATGCGGTCGGGGGTCTCCAGCAGACCCTCACGGGTAATGTCCTCGCCGATCCCGCTGAGGATCAGTCGAACGCCCTCTTTGATCTTCTCAGAATCCATGTTGTGCGCCTCCTTTTAATTCAAAGCGTCAGCGGCCTCGCCCAGGAAGGACAGAGAGCCGAAGATGATGATCGCGTCCTCTTTCCCGGCCATGGCCAGGGCCTTTTCCACCGCCTGGGCGATGCTGTCGGCGGCCTCCACCGAGGGGTTCACCTTGGCCACCGCCGCCGCCAGCTCTTGGGCGGGCAGGGCGCGGGGGTTGTTGGGGGTCTCCACGGTGATGATGTGCTGGGCCAGGGGGGCCGTCATGCCGATGACCTGGTCATAGTCCTTGTCCTTGAACATGCCCATCACAAAATAGAGCTTCTTTCCGGGGAAATACAGCTCCAGGGACTGCTTCAGCTCCCGGGCAGCGCCGGGGTTGTGGGCCCCATCGATGATGACCACGGGGTCGTGGCGCAGGGTGGTGAAGCGGCCCCGCCAGGCGGTGCGCAGCAGCCCGTCCCGCACCTGGTGGTCGGTGATCTGGAAGCCCAGCTTCCGCAGGGCCTCCACTCCCTCCAGGGCCAGGGCGGCATTCTTGATCTGATAGCTGCCCGCCAGGGCGATGGTCATGTTCTCCCAGTTCTTATAGGAGAAGGTCTGCATGTCCGCGCCGTAGTGTACGTCCCGGAGCTGGCCCTCGTCCACCACCTGCAGGCCGCTGTGCTGCCGCTGGCAGGTCTCCTCGATGACCTGGGCGGCCTCGGGCTCCTGGTGGGCGGAGACTACTAACGTGTTGGGCTTGATGATACCCGCCTTCTGCTCGGCGATCTTGGCCAGGGTGTCCCCCAGCACGTCCATGTGGTCCATGCTGATGGAGGCGATCACCTCCACCAGGGTGGTGGTGATGACGTTGGTGGCATCCAGCAGACCGCCGCAGCCCACCTCCAGGGTGACGATGTCGCAGTGCTTCTCTTTAAAATAGAGGAATGCCAGGGCGGTCTCCACCTCGAAGACGGTGGGGCTGGGCAGACCGGCCTTCTGCATATCCTCGGCGGCGGCGGCGATGGCCGTCACGTGGCGGGCCAGGGACTCCTTTTCGATGTACACCTGATCCACCTGGATGCGCTCCCGGTAGGAAAACAGCGTGGGAGAGATGTAGCGTCCGGTGCGATAGCCCGCGCCCGTCAGAATGGTGGACAGATACGCCAGGACCGATCCCTTTCCGTTGGTTCCGGAAATGTGAATGAACTTCAACTCGTTCTGGGGGTTGCCCAGGCGATCCAGCAGTTCTCTCATGCTCTCCAAGCCAAGCACACTTCCGTATTTGGAAACCTCGTCCAAATATACTCTTGCTTCTGTGTAATTCATACTGCTCCTTGTCCGAGACGGCCAGCCGTCTCTGAATTTTGTCAAAAAGTATTATATTCCCCCGACCTGTATCCTGCAATGATTTTACCGCAAATTTACGCTTTGTATTTTAAAGAATGTGGGCGTATTCAGATTAAAAAAGCCGAATTTTCTTGTCAAATATACAAAAAAAGTATCGGCGGCGTTAAGTTTTCGTTTATCCCCCTTCCCCCGTTCCGTCACTTTCCGAACCCGGTTTTGCATTTTTTCTTTCACTTTTGCCCCGTTTGAACACAATTGCAGGGCGATGTCCCGTTTGGCGCGCAGCCCCGCAAACACGCGGTCTCTGGCCCCGCTCTTTCCCCGCCTTCTCCGTCCCGGGCAGCTTTGAATATGACCAGTGGCTGGAAAAGACCCGCACCGCCCTGCGGGACGAATATCTCCTCCAGCTGGACGCGGCGGCCAAGGCCGCCCTGGCCGAGGGCCGCGAGACGGACGCCGAGCGTTTTTGGCAGCGCTATCTCCAGGAGGAGCCCCTGTGCGAGACGGTGTCCGTCTCTCTGATGGAGCTGTATCGGGCCAGGCGGGACTATAACCGGGCAGCCCTGGTCTATCGCAGCCTGCACAAGGCCATGTCCGACTGGCTGGGCATCACGCCCCTGAAAGAGACCTCTGCCCTGTACTACTCCATCATGGAGGAGTGGAACGCCCGGGCCGACCCGGAGGACCAGCGCAGCGACGACTTTCTGGTGGGCCGGCAGGAGCAGCTGCAAAGCCTGTTCCAGCTCTTCCCCGGCCCCGGCTCCGGGCAGCGGCGGCAGTCCTTCGTCCTGCTGGGGGAGGCCGGGGTGGGCAAGTCCCACCTGCTGGCCCACTTTCTGGCCCACGGGGCCGTGTCCGACGCCCAGATCGTCACCACCTCCTGCTTTAAGTCCAAGCAGGAGGAGTATCTCTACCCCTGGCAGGCGGTGATGCTGTCCATCGCCAGCTACATCCGCAAGGAGGACATCCCCATCCCCACCGCCTATCGCCAGGCCGTCAGCGCCCTGTTCCCCGTGTTCGGCAGCGGAGAGGGCAGCGTGGAGAAAAAGGCCCACATGCTCATCGACAGCGTCATGTCCTTCGACAGCGTGCTGATGATCCTGTCGCTGGCGGCGGAGAAGCGCCCCCTGCTGCTGGTGCTGGAGGATATCCAGTGGATGGACAAGATCAGCGCCGACCTGCTGGACCAGCTGCTGCACAAGGCCGACTCCAGCCGCATCCTGTTCGCCGCCACCTGCCGCCAGCCCAGCGGGCCGGTGGCCACCCCCCTGCTGCGGGGGCTGGAGGAGGACGGCCTGTGCCGCTGCTGCCACCTCTCCCCCTTCACCAAGGACGAGACCATGGAGTTCATCCAGCTCTATGGGGCCCAGAGTCTGCCCCAGGCGGACAAGGAGCGCATCTATCAGGACACCCAGGGCAACGCCTTTCTCCTTACCCAGCTCATTGGCAGCATCATGGAAAACGGGCGGCCCACCGTCCTGCCCCGGAACATGGAGGAGATTTTGTCCTATCGCCTGTCCGGTCTCACCGACGAGGGGCTTCAGGTGCTGAACCTGGTGGCCATGTTCCCGGACCGGGCCCCCTATCCCGTGCTGGAGCGGGTGAGCAGCAAGCCCACCCTGGACCTGCTGTATGTCTGCCAGGAGCTGTGCCGCCGGTCCATCCTCACAGAGGTGTATGACGGCGGGGCCCTGTCCCTGGCCTTTGCCCAGGCGGAGTTTCGGGAGCTGACCTATTCCCGCATCCCCGCGCTCAGCCGCCGCATCCTCCATTTGAACATCGCCCAGGCCCTGGCCGACCTGTCCCCCGCCTCGGTGCCCGATCTGGACGCCCTCACCGCCTATCACTATGACCAGGGGGGCGACCAGTTCCACGCCATGCAGTATAAGGTCCACCGCTTCAAGACCTATGTGGTGTTCAACTATGCCTTGCTCAACGGTATGCCCCGGGAGGGGGAGGTGCTGCTGAACTCCACCCCCCAGGCCCTGGACCAGTTCCACCGGATGGAGCGGGAGCTGCAGGAGCTCCAGCGGCTGCACCCGGGGGACCAGGCCCTGAAAAAGGTGGAGTGGGACCTATACTACTCCGTGGGCTGCTTCTGCATCTATCGCGGCCTGTATCAGGAGGGGCTGGACGCCATCCGGCGCATTCTGGACGACCCCGCCGCCCCGGTGGAGCTGCTGGACCTGGCCCACGAGCAGATGACCTTCTATGGCATCCAGACCTATCAGACCCAGGTCATGCGGGAGCACATCCAGATCGCCCTGGCCCTGACCCAGGGCCGGGACCCCGCCCGCTACGCCGTGAATCGCCGGTATAACGGCTATCTGCTGGTGATGGAGAACCGGTATGAGGAGGGCCGGGAGGAGCTGCTGCGCTCCCTGATGCTGCTGCGGGACGGGGTGACGGACGACGTGGAGCTGCGGCTGCAAAGCGCCTATGCCCACGACTACATCGGCGAGGCCTATCGCAAGCAGGGCTCCTATGAAAAGGCCATCGGGGAATATCAGATGGCCATCCAGACCATCGGGACCTTCCCCACCTCCACCAGCAAGCCCATGTTCTATGTGAACTGGGCCCAGGCCGCCCTGGCCCAGGCAGACTACGCCGCCGCCCGCCAGGCTCTGGCCCAGGCGGACCGGGCCACCGGATATTTAAAGGAGCCCTCCGGCTATTTTCAGACCCTCTTCTGCGTCTACAGCGCCCTGTTCGCCTTTGCCGACGGGGACGCCCAGGGCTGCGTGTCCTATCTCACCCAGTGCCAGCAGCTCACCGACCTGCTCATCGTCCCCTGCGACACGGGCATCCTCTATCTGGTCAAGGGCCTGCTGCGCCGCCTGTGTGACCGCATGGACCAGCCCCCCGCCCCCCTGGACCGCTATCTGGACCAGTCCTGCGAGAGCTACTGCGCCCAGAGCCGCAGCGCCCTGAAGGGCAAGGCCGGGGTGTTCGAGCTGGAGCTGCTCCACCGCCTGGACCTGGGCAGCGCCGACCCCCTGCCCGGTCTGCTCCAGGTGACGGAGAACTGACGCTGTGCTGATATACTGACGCTGTGAAGAGATGAAGGACCACCAATTTTCCCCTGTCTGCGTTGGCCGTCGCTGCAAGAGAAACCGGGTGTCGTTCACCTCAAAAAAGAAAAAAGTGGAGGGACCCCAAATGACAGCAATTTATGTTGCACTCGTGATCTACATGGTCGTTCTGTTCGGCGTCGGTCTGTTCTACAGCAAGAAAAACGCCACCATCAACGACTTTCTGCTGGCTGGCCGCGACCTTGGCGTCGTAGCCGCCACCCTGACCGTCACCGCCTCGCTGTTCGGCGGCGGCCTGCTCACCGGTTCGGCCCAGTACGCCTATGATTCCGGCCCCATGATGTATGTCTATGGCATTGTTGGCTCTGGCGGCGGCCTGCTGCTGGCCGCCCTGCTGGTCCACAAGATGAAGGACTTTTCCAACTACGGCACCATCACCCAGTATCTGGAGGCCCGCTACGGCAGCCGCTTCCTGCGCACCGGCAGCGCCATCCTGTCTATGATCGCCCTGATCTCCATCGTGGGCAGCCAGGTGGCCGCCGTCGTGGGCATCATGAACGCCCTGGGCATGAAGAACACCACGCTGGCCGCCGTGCTGGCCATGGTGGTCATCATCGCCCTGACCTCCATGGGCGGCCTGAAAGCCGTCACCGTCACGGATGGCTTCCAGATCATCCTGGTGATGATCGGTGTCGTGTGGGTCACCGTGGTGGCCCTGGGCGATGTGGGCGGCTTTGCCGGTCTGAACTCCTCTCTGGCCGCCATGACCAACGAGCTCCCCGCCGACTATAACGTGTTCATGACCCCCGCCCACGCCAAGACCCTGCTGTGGATGATCCTCCCCGGTTTTATGTATACCATGATCGGCCAGGACATCTATCAGCGTCTGTTCGCCTGCAAGAGCCACAAGGTGGCCATCCAGACCTCCGTCTGCTCCGCCATCCTCATCATGTTCATCGCCGCCACCCCCGTTGTCTGCGGCCTGATCGCCCGCGTCATGCACCCCGAGCTGGCTGCCGAGGGCAACTCCGCCGCCGCTTATGCCACTCTGGCCATGTCCGTGCTGCCCAACTGGGCCGTGGGCATCATCATCGCGGCCTCCCTGTCCGCCATCCTGTCCACCGCCGACTCCTGCCTGTCCGCCGCCTCTTCCCACTTTATGACGGACTTCTATCTGCTGTACTTCGCCAAGGACGCCGACCCCAATGACAAGCGCCTGGTCGTCGTCTCTCAGATCTTCACCGTGGTGGCCGGCGCCGCCGCTGTGGTGGTGTCCATGACCATCCCCTCGATCCTGGACGCCTGCGTCAACGCCTATTACATCTTCACCGCCGGCGTCTTCTGCCCCATCGTCTTCGGCGTGTTCTGGAAGAAGACCACCAAGCAGGGCGCCATCGCCGGTCTTGTGGCTGGCGGCGTGTTCGTGATGTTCGCCCTGAGCACCGGCTTTAACATCGCCGGCATCGGCGGCGAGCTGCTCAGCGGCATCCTCAGCGCCATCGTGCTGGTGGTGGTCTCTCTGGCCACCCAGCCCAAGGAGATCGCCCGCGCCTGAGCCTCTCCCCTGAAAAACTGAACGGCGCAGCGAAAAAAAGGAGTATCACATTATGCTGATCAAACAGGATGCCCAGACCATCCATACGGTGGTTCTGGATGACTGCCGCAATACTATTGAAGAATTTGTGGCCGTGGCCCGGTACCACGCCAAGGTGGAGTTCTCCCAGGGCTATCGGGACCGGGTCACCGCCAGCCGCAAGTCTCTGGAGGCCACCATCGCCAGCGGCGTGGGGGTCTACGGCGTGAACACCGGCTTTGGCGACAACGTGCGCTATCGCATCACCGAGGACGAGATGGTCCAGCTTCAGGAGAACATCCTACGCAGCCACGGCTGCTCCGTGGGCCGGGCCCTCAGCGAGGAGGAGGCCCGTGCCCTGATGCTCATGCAGCTGATGAGCATCGGCAAGGGCTATTCCGCCGTCAGCCTGGAGATGCTGGAGCAGATCCGCACCTATCTCAACGCCGACCTGTATCCCTATGCCCCCTGCGAGGGCACCATCGGCGGCCTGTCCTTCCAGCCCTACATCGCCATCACCTATATGGGCGAGGGCCGCCTCATCGATAACGGCAAGGTCCGCCCCACCGCCGAGGTGCTGGCCGAGAAGGGCATCGCCCCCCTGAAGGTGAAGGCCCGGGAGGGGCTGGCCCTGCTGTCCAACGCCAGCCACTCCCTGGGCGTGGGCCTGCTGGCCCTTTACGACTTTGTCATGACCATGCGCCACGCCGACCTCACCGCCGCCCTGGTGTGCGAGGCCCTGCGCAGCACGGACAAGGCCTATGACCCCCGGCTCATCGCCCTGAAGAACCACAAGGAGACCGCCGACACCGCCCGGTTCCTGCGGGACATCCTCAGCGGCAGCGCCATCATGGACGAGTCCCGCTCCCTGCGGGTGCAGGACAGCATGAACACCCGCATCATTCCCCACGTCCACGGCATCGCCAAGCGCATGGCCGGTCAGACCTACGACGCCCTGATGGAGGAGCTGTACGCCGTCTTTGATAACCCCATCTTCCTGCCCGACGGCACCGCCCT
>OLFT01002071.1_pt1 | contig 18343 bp, 19 predicted proteins | sample 1604921 | NCBI WGS metagenome assembly OLFT01 (sample SAMEA3888897, study PRJEB22519) | human gut metagenome | biome: human gut; feature: human-associated habitat; material: faeces | place: Denmark | collected 2013 | reverse complement strand
TTAAAGACCTCCTGAAGGAACATCTGGCACAGGATGGTGGGCAGCTGATAGATCAGGCGGCCAATGCCCAGATTTTCATAGTTGATGACCGTCTTTTCTGTATCAAACACCTTGCCCACATCGATGGCCACCCCAGCCTCCTTGTAGGCCCGCGCCAGATCCCGGATGTGGTTGACCACCGTACCGATGCCGATAACCACCTTGATCCCAAGTTCCTGGGTGACAGCGGTGGCAATCTGCTTGGCGATCCGCTGGAGCTCCTTGGCGTCCGCACCCTCGGGCAGCTGCTTGATGAGGGCCACATCGGTCTCATTGATGGAGATGACAAAGTCCATCTGCTTGTCCGGGAAAAGGTTCTGAATCACATCGATGGTACTCACATCGGCAGGGCCCAACTGCCGTACCAGGAAAGCGGCCCGGGGAGCCTCAGAGAGGAAGTGCATCTCCTTGGCCTGGGTATAGATGTCCCCCAGCAGGATGTTGTCCGAAATAATATTCTTCACAAAGGTAGCCTTGTCGTGCTTCTCCTCATAATAGGCCTTGGCTCCGTTGAAGGCCACCACCGCCATAGAACACAGGTCTGCGGCAGTCTCATCCTCGCCCTGAACAAAGGCGGCGTAATCGAACTGGGCGCCCCAGCCCGCCAGGGGCCGGAAAGTCTTATCCTCAAAATGAGCGGCGGCATGATCCGCAGAATTGACAGCGGCGACAGCCCCGGACCAGTGCTCGCCAATGCACGTCAGCTCGCTGCATGCCACCACGATCCCGTCCGCGTCGATCACTCCTACTGTACGGTCGATACTGTCCTTCATTTGGAGTACAACTCCCTGAAACATCCTGCTGGACACGTTTGATCCCTCCCAAGTTATTTCTCACATCTGAATCCACATTTTCTGCTTATCGTGCGGGGCGCCGCCCCGGTCTCTCATGCTTCTCGCCCGGACGGTCCCATTCAGGCGCATCCGTCCGGCGGCACGCAATACACTATTGACATTATAACGGGTCACCCTCCGGTTTGGCAAGAGGGTTTTTGAATTTTTTTGTGGAAAACGCCCAAATACAGGGTCATTTCTTACCCAAACCTGCTCAGAGACAGCACTTCCTCCCGGGTAAGGGGACGCCACTCACCTGGAGCGAGTGCCGCGTCCAGCCGCAGCGGGCCCATGGAGAGCCGCTTGAGATAGGTCACCGGCTTCCCCCGGGCAGCCATCATCCGCTTCACCTGGTGGTACTTCCCCTCCCGCAGAGTGACCAGGCAGACCCGGCCATCCTCCAGCGGCTCCAGCCCGGCGGGCAGGCAGTGCAGTCCGTCTCCCAGCACCATGCCCCGGGCCAGGGCCTCCACGTCGCTCTGATCCACCACACCGTCCACACGGGCCAGATACACCTTGTCCACATGGCGTTTGGGGGAGAGCAGCGCGTGCCCCAGCGGACCGTCATCAGTGAGCAGGAGCAGCCCCTCGGTGTCCTTGTCCAGCCGCCCCACCGGAAACAGGCCCCGGCGGCGCAGGTGCTCCGGCAGAAGATCCAGCACCGTCCGCTGATCCCGGTCCTCCGTGGCGGACAGCAGACCCGCCGGCTTATGGAGCATGAGATAGACGAAGGGGGCGCAGTCCACCCTCTGACCATCCACCGTCAGTTCAGTCTCCGTTGGTTCCCATTTCTCCTCCGAACGGAGCACAGGACGGCCATTGACCAGGACCCTGCCCTGCCGGACCAGGTCCTTGACCTCCTTCCGGGACCAGCGCCCGGTGGAGGCCAGCAGCTTATCCAGACGTTCCAGGGCCACCCCGCTCAGCTCCTCTCCTTCGGGCGCTTCCGATCACTACCCGGTTTTTTCGCACATTTGCTCATTGTACCAAAAACTCCGGGCAAGTTCAACACTTTTTTGTGCCGCCCTTTTTCCTCCTCTGTTCTGCCCCTTCCTCCAGGCATATCCCTGTCCCAGCCCACATAGAGATAGAACAGCCAGGAACGGAAGGAGAAATGTCCTGTGTTGATCGTCACTACCAAGCTGCCCAGACGTAAGCTGGCCTTTGGCGCGGCCGCTGCCGCGCTGCTGTGCTGCGCCGCTCTGGTGCTGAACCTGGTCCCCGCCGGCTATCGGGCGGCGGCCGCCCCTGCCAATATCCCCAGCTCCAGGGGGATCCGGACCAACACGGACCGTGTGGCCTATCTCAACGGCTGCGGCTGGCAGGTCATGGAGGAGCCGCTTGCCGTGGAGGAGATCCGCATCCCGGAGGAGATGGACGAGAGCTACCGCCGCTATCTGGAGCTCCAGGCCGCCCAGGGCTTTGACTTGGAGCGGTACGCTGGCCGGCGGATCAGGCGCTACACCTATGAGGTCACCAATTATCCCACCGGGGAGTCCGGCGTACAGGCCAACCTGATGCTCTACCGCACCACCGTGGTGGGAGGCGAGGTCCTCTCCCCCCGCATGGACGGCTTCGTCCACGGCCTGATCGATTGCTCCTCTGATGCACAAAGCACATCGTAAGCGAACCGCTTGGACATAGTTTACCCGTTTTCAACGGAGCAAGCCGGGGACGGAAGTTCATTTGAGCTTCCGTCCCCGGCCTTTTTATGTCCCGGAAAACAGGCGCGCCTCCAACTCCGGAGGGAGCTGCTCCAGGCTGTCCACCCAGCTGCCGCACAGGCGGCGCAGCTCCTCCTCCCGGCCGGCGTACAGGGGATCCCGCACCCCTGCCACATAGAAGCCCGCCTCCCCCGCCGCAGCGCAGTAGCCGGGCGAATCCTCAAACAGGACGCAGTCCTTGGGCGGGACCCCCCACTGCGCCGCCGCCAGACGGTACAGCGCCGGGTCCCGCTTCTCCAATCCCGTCTCCTGGGTGGTGACCACCCCCCGGAACCAATCCGCGATCCCATGCCGCTCCAGAGCCGCCCGGCACAGCTCCGGCATACAGGAGGTGAGCACCGCCATGTCCCACCCCCGCCGCCAGCAGCGCTCCAGCAGGGCACGGGCTCCCGGCTTCAGCTCCAGCTTCCCGGCGTAGGCCGCCCGGGCCATCTGGAGCCACGTCTGCCGGATCTCCTCCGCTGTCTCCGACAGTCCGAAGCGCGTCCGGGTGTACCGGGCCGCGTCCAGCGGACTGTGGTGGGTCACATACTCCGTGTAGTCCTCCGGCACCGGAGCGATCCCATGCCGCCCCAGAAATTCAATATCGATGTCCAGCCAGATCCCGTTGGAGTCCAGCAGGGTTCCGTCCAGATCAAAAAACAGCATGGTCCTCCCCCTCCTCCGGCTGGAACCAAAAGCGCCAGGGAAACTCCGCCGCCTCCTGAGCGTAGTCGATCCCGATCCTCGGTCCGGTTCGGATCCGCTCCGGCGCGGGTCCCGGTCCCGGGCAGACATAGAGGGGCGGCTCCAGCAGATCCAGCCCGTTCTCCGCCCGGGTTAGGGCCAGTCCCCGGCACAGCTTGCCAGGCCCGTTGAGAAAATTCCGGCGCTGGGCCGCGGTCAGTTCTTTTTCCTTGCGGCCAAAACGGTTCTCTGCTATAATATCTCCGTTTTCCACAGGGACCGCCCCCCGGATCAGCACCGCGCAGGGCTCCCCCTCCGCCTCGGTGACAAAGTTGAGGCAGTGGTACATCCCATAGATCAAATAGAGATAGGCGGTCCCGGGGCGGGCAAACAAAGTCTCTGTCCGGGCGGTCCGCTTGTACTGATAGGCGTGGCACGCCTTGTCCATCCGGCCGATGTACGCCTCCGTCTCTGTGATGCGGCACACCAGCTGCGTTCCGTCCGGCAGTTTGCAGACGATGTGCTGTCCCAGCAGCGCCCGGGCCACCGTCAGAGTGTCCCGGGCGTAAAATTCCCGTGTGAGCAGTTGCAAACGTCCCGCCTCCCCTCGTTTCCCTGATATCATAGCATACCTTTCTCATACTTTGCAATTCGGAGTTGATCTTATGTCTTCCAAGACCATGAAACTGCTGGCAAAGCCCATGCTGTTTGCCACCGCCATCATCTGGGGCACCTCCTTCTTCATTATGAAGAACGCCCTGGACATCATCCCTGTATTTCGTCTGCTGGCCGTCCGTTTTACGGTGGGGGGGATCCTGCTGGCGGCCCTATGCGGCGGACGATGGAAAAAATTCACCCCGGACTATCTGTGGCGGGGGGCCATTGTGGGCGGGATGCTGTTCATCGCCTATTCCGTCCAGACTTTTGGCCTGTCCATGACCACCCCGTCGAAAAACGCCTTTCTCACGGCGGTGTACTGTGTGCTGGTGCCCTTTTTCACCTGGGCGGTGGTCCGCAAGCGTCCTGACCGATATAATATTGCCGCCGCCCTTTTGTGCGTGGCGGGGGTGGGGCTGGTATCTTTGAACGACCAGCTGTCCATCAATGCCGGGGACCTGATCACCCTGCTGTGCGCCGTGTTCTATGCCGCCCACATCGTGTCTGTGGAGAAGCTGGCCCCCGGGAAGGACATCACCCTGCTCACCGTATTTCAGTTTGCCTTTGCCGGGCTGTACAGCTGGCTGTTCAGCCTGCCCACGGAGCGCTTTGATATGGGCCTTCTTCTGCAGCGGGAGCTGCTGTGGCCCATGGTCTATCTGTGTGTGATGGCTACCACGGTGGCGCTGCTGTTCCAAAATGTGGGCCAGCGATGGTCCGACCCCGCCTCCGCCTCAGTTATCCTGTCGTTGGAGTCGGTGTTCGGCGTGCTATCCTCCGTACTGTTTTACGGCGATCCGGTGACTGGGCGGCTGCTGGCGGGCTTTGGTCTGATTTTTGTGGCGGTGCTCTGTTCGGAGACCAAGTTCGGTTTTTTGAGGAAAAAACCGAACCAACGTAAGACCGGTGAAGAAGGAGGATGATCTGCTGTGGCCCGGACCTTTCAAAATGAGCAGGCGCTGGCCAGCGCGCCCATCGGCCCGCTGATGCTCCGGCTGGCCGCCCCCGCTGTGGCCGCCCAGCTCATCAACGTGTTGTATAACATCGTGGACCGGATCTATATCGGCCACATCGCCGTGGTGGGAAAAACGGCCCTCACCGGCGTGGGGGTGACCTTTCCCATCCTCACCCTGATCTCCGCCTTTTCCGCCTTTGCGGGCATGGGGGGCGCCCCCCTGGCATCCATCCGCCTGGGAGCGGGGGACCGGAAGGGGGCAGAGGCCATTCTGGGCAGCGCCGTGTCCATGCTGGTAACCATGGCCCTGGTTTTGACTGTGGGCTTTTCTGTATTTCAGCGGCCCCTGCTGCTGGCCTTCGGCGCATCGGCGGACACCATCGGCTATGCCACCGACTATCTGACCATCTATCTGCTGGGGACGATCTTTGTACAGCTTTCCCTGGGCCTGAACACCTTTATCAGCGCCCAGGGAAAGGCCATGCCGGCCATGTGCTCGGTACTCATCGGGGCGGTGCTGAATATCCTGCTGGACCCGCTGTTCATCTTTGTATTCCGCATGGGGGTGAAGGGTGCGGCCCTGGCCACCATTTTGTCCCAGGCCGTCAGCGCCGTGTGGGTGGTGGGCTTTTTGTGCTCGGACCGGTCCGGCCTGCACATCTGCCGGGAACACCTGGGTTTCCGCCCCCGTGTAATGGGCAAGATCGCCGCCCTGGGCGTGGCCCCCTTCATCATGCAGTCCACCGAGAGTCTGGTGACGGTGGTGCTGAACGTGGGGGCGCAGAAATACGGCGGGGACCTGTATGTGGCCAGCATCACCATTCTGCAGAGCGTGATGCAGATCATTGTGATGCCCAGCCACGGCATCACCACCGGGGTGCAGCCCATTATGAGCTATAACTACGGGGCCAAGAACTATGCCCGGGTGCGGGCGGTGTTCCGCCGTCTGCTGGCGGTGACCATGACGGTGACCACGGCGGCCTTCCTGCTGGTGGCTCTGTTCCCCGCCGCTGTGGCGCTGATGTTCAACGACGACCCGGAGCTGGTCGCCCTGGTGGGCCGGGTAATGCCCCTGTTCTTCGGGGGCGTGTGGGCCTTTGGGGCCCAGGTGGCCTGTCAGTCCACCTTTATGGCTTTGGGTCAGGCCAAGACCAGCCTGTTTCTGGCCCTGCTGCGCAAGATCATCCTGCTGGTGCCCCTGGCCGTCCTGCTGCCCTGGCTCAGCGGCAGCGTGATGGGGCTGTATGCCGCCGAGCCGGTGGCCGACTTTTTGGCCTCCGCCACCACATTGACCCTGTTTTTAAAGCGGCGGAAAAAGCTGCTGCCGGTATCGCCCCAGGAGCAGGCCCGCTGATTAACACCAACACGTTCAGAAGAGAAAGGAGGGCGCGCTATGCGTCCCGAAGATAGTTCCGTCGCCATCATCCAGGGGGTCAACGCCCCCCACCAGTTCTCCTATGAAAACGGCATCGTCCTCACCGACGTGGGGCCGGGCTATGCCAAGGGGGAGCTTATTATAGGCCCGGACAGCATCAATCCCCACGGCAACGTCCACGGCGGGGCCCTGTCCACCCTGGCGGACACGGTGGGCGGCTGCTGCGCCTGCTCTAAGGGGGGCACCTGCGTCACCTCCGGCTGCTCCATCGAATACCTCCGCCCGGCAAACGGCAGCAAAATTTACTGCACCGCCACCCCCAAAAAGCTGGGCCGCACCCTGTCGGTGGTAGCCCTGGAGATGACCAACGACCAGGGGGCGGTGGTGGCCACCGCCACCTATACCTTCTTCATGATGCACTGACCCCCGCTGTCTCGGCGGAAACGAAAAATTTTCCCCGCATGTTTTTGTTTCCGCCGGAATAGCGTTGACAGGGACGGTCTTGCTGTGGTAAACTGGTCAGACTTTAAGGGAGTAGTCGGCGCGCCGCGCGGCCCGGTCAACATTCTGGAGAAGATGTCTCTCCTGGCCGGGTCTGAAACGATGAGACTTATCTGTCCTATGGGGCAGGTAGGTCTTTTTTCGTCTCCGACAACTATAGGAGGAATTGAACATGAATCTTTGGGAGCTGTTTGTCATTGCGGTGGGGCTCTCTATGGACGCCTTTGCCGTATCCATCTGCAAGGGACTATCCACCCCCCGGCTGCGTCTGCGCCACAGCCTGATCTGCGGAGGCTATTTCGGTCTGTTCCAGGCCCTGATGCCCCTGTTGGGCTGGCTGCTGGGGGTGCGCTTCCAGGCCATGATCGCCAGCCTGGACCACTGGATCGCCTTTATCCTGCTGGGGATCATCGGCGTGAACATGATCCGGGAGTCCCGGGAGAACGAGGAGGAGTCGTTGGACAGCTCCTTTGCTTTCCGCACCATGCTCCCCCTGGCCGTGGCCACCAGCATCGATGCCCTGGCCGTGGGCGTCACCTTCGCCTTTTTGCAGGTGGACATCGTCCCCGCCGTGCTGTTCATCGGCTGCACCACCTTCGTCATCTCCGCTGTTGGCGTAAAAGTGGGCGCGGTGTTCGGCGCCCGGTTCCAGCACCAGGCGGAGCTGCTGGGCGGCGTGGTGCTGGTGCTGATGGGAATAAAAATCCTGGTGGAGCACCTGATGGGCGGCTGAGCCTGTCCGCCGGACAAAACCCCCATTTCCAGCCGGGTTTTTCTTGCGATTCTTCCGCCCCTGTGATACAATGAGCATATTTCCGCAAGCGTCCTGCAAACAGGAGCAGAGAGAAGAAGAAAAAAGGTTGTGTGTTACTATGAAAAAACTACTGGGCAGTCTGCCTGCCCGCCTGGTGCTGGGCGTTTTGGCCGGCATCCTGGTGGGCCTCTGGGCGGGCGGCGCGTCGGCCGGTGGCCTTGGCGAGACGGTGATGCAGGTCATCCTCACGGTGAAGAACCTGCTGGGATCTCTCATCTCCTTCTGCGTGCCCCTCATCGTCATCGGCTTCATCGCCCCCTCCATCACCCGGCTGAAGAGCAACGCCTCCCGGATGCTGGGGCTGTCCCTGCTCCTGGCCTACACCTCGTCGGTGTGCGCCGCCCTGCTGTCCGCCGGAGCGGGCTTCGTCCTCATCCCCGGCATGTCCATCCAGTCCTCTGCTGAAGGGCTGCGCACTGCGCCGGAGCTGCTGTTCCAGCTGGAGATCTCCCCCATCATGCCGGTGATCTCCGCCCTGGTGTTCTCCGTGCTCATCGGTCTGGCCGCCACCTGGACCCAGGCGGGCACCATCATCCGCCTGCTGGAGGAGTTCCAGCATATCGTGCTGGAGGTGGTCACCCGGATCATCATCCCCATCCTGCCCTTCTTCATCGCCGGCACCTTCTGCGGCCTGGCCTACGAGGGCTCCATCACCCGGCAGCTGCCCGTGTTCCTGCTGGTCATTTTGATCGTGCTGGTGGGGCACTATCTGTGGCTGGCGGTGCTGTATGGTCTGGCGGCGGTCTATTCCGGTGAAAACCCCTGGCAGGTGCTGCGCCACTATGGCCCGGCCTATCTCACCGCCGTTGGCACCATGTCCTCCGCCGCCACCCTGGCTGTGGCCCTGGACGGGGCCCGCAAGTCCTCCGTCCTCCGCCGGGACCTGGTGGACTTCGGCATCCCCCTGTTCGCCAACATCCACCTGTGCGGCTCTGTCCTCACGGAGGTCTTCTTCGTCATGACCGTGTCCAAGGTCCTGTACGGCGTGCTGCCCGCCCCGGGGACCATGGTCCTGTTCTGTCTGCTGCTGGGCGTGTTCGCCGTGGGCGCCCCCGGCGTGCCCGGGGGCACGGTGATGGCCTCCTTAGGGCTCATCACCAGCGTGCTGGGCTTTGACAACAACGGCACCGCCCTGATGCTGACCATCTTCGCCCTGCAGGACAGCTTCGGCACCGCCTGCAACATCACCGGCGACGGGGCCCTGACCATGATCCTCACCGGCTACGCGAAAAAGCACCACATCCAGCAGGTGCCCGACACCGAAATTTTATAACAGATCATAACAAAATCGCTCCCGTTCCCGGCTATTTCACCGGAAACGGGAGCGCTTTTTACTTGATTTATTCTAGGTCCTGAATGTTCATTTTCCGCAGGCCGTCCTGAAAGTCGCGGCGGTTCTTGTAATAGAGCCAGATGCCGCCAAAGGCCGCCGTGGGGATGTTGCAGGTGAGAAACAGGGCCACCAGGGCGGCGATCTCTCCCCCGGTGGGGGGATAGAAGTCAGGCTGGGGGAGGACCTCCTCCACCATCTGGCCGTTTTCGTCCACTGTGGTCATGGTGGCCGCCGCCGCCGGGGTGGCGCAGTTGATGAGCGCCACGCTGGTGAGCGCAAAGGACAGCAGCAGGGATAAAATGGGCAGGATCAGCCCCAGCTTTCTGCCACTCCGGCACAGGAATACCTGCAGGGCCACCAACAGGACAATGGGCAGCAGCCCCAGGCACATGCTGACCACCAACATGGGCAGCGTCAAGATGGATACAATCGTCATGATACAGTCCTCCTCACTTGTCCCGGCCCGGAGTATGCTCCGGGGTCCGGGTCTTTTTATACTCCGCAATAAGCAGCTTGGCCGTGTCCAGGTCCAGCCGCTCGTTGATGGCCAACCGCTTCACGGCGGCGATAAAGGGGTCGGCGGCCACGTCCTCCGCCATACGAATTTTTTGAATGACCCGGTCCAGCCGCAGCCGCACCGTGGGATAGGTCACGCCGTACTCCCCCGCCACTTCCTTTAAAGAGCCGGAGGCCAGCACAAACTTTTTCAGAAAGACTGCGTCCTCCTCCTCCAGGCCGGTCATCCACTCCGGCAGCGTCTCCAACGCCATCTGTTCCCCTCCTCTCTGTGTGGCTTTAGTATAATCTTTAACATTATTAAAGTCAAGGTTTAATTTTATTTTTCTGATTTAAAATTTATCCCGCTGCGCCGCACAAGCACAGCGGGATATTGTCATTTCTCTTCCGCCCACTTCCCCACGGCCTGGGCCAGCCCCTGGGCGGAGATCTCCGGGGCCATCTGCACAGGCATCCCGGCCCGTTCCAGTGCCCGGGCGGTGACGGGGCCGATGGCTATGGCGGGGATGGCCACAGGGCCGTATTGTTCTATGAAAGCCCTCACGCCCCCGGCGCTGCCGAAGGTGAGCAGGTCCAGCGCGGGCAGCGGTTCCGGTCCCGGCAGGGCCTTTGCGGTGTACAGAGCCAAATCGTGTACCTCCAGCCCCGCCGCTCTCAGCGCCTGGGCCAGCTTGGGGGAACCCTGGGCGGAGCGGAGCAGCAGCACCCGCTCGGCGGGGCGGACTGTCTCTACCAGAGTTTGGGCCAGCGCTTCTCCCGTGCGGCCCGCCGGACACACATCGGGATAGAGGCCCCGGTCCGCCAGCGCCTTCCCGGTGGCGGGACCGATGGCGGCCAGCTTACACTTGCCCAGCCGCCGCAGGTCCAGGCGATACTGCCCTAACAGATGGAAGAACCGCTCCACACCCCGGGCGCTGGTGAACACCAGCCACTGGGGGCGGTCCTCCTCCAGCAGGGGGCGCAGCTCCGGCGGCTCCAGGGGTTCTAAACCCAGCCGGGCCGTCCAGATCACCTGGGCGCCCAGGGACTCCAGCAGTTCCCGCTGGGCCCGGACCAGCTCCCCCGTCCCGGCGCAGCCCACCCGCAGGCCCGCCAGGGGGCGGCCCTCCCCCTGGGTGAGATGCAGGGCGGCCACCTCCCCCACCACAATGACAGCGGGGGCCTGGACATCCTGTGCAAGCTGAGCGATGTCCGCCAGGGTGCCCCGCACGTCGGCGGGGTGGGCGCTGTTCCCCCCGGACACCACGGCCACGGGGGTGTCCGGGGCGCGGCCCTCCTCCAACAGGCGGCGGGCGATGGCTTCCAGATGCCCCAGGCCCATGAGGAACACCAGCGTCCCCCCGCACCGGGCCAGGGTGGAGAAGTCCTCCGGCAGGCCGTCGGGGGTATCGGCGGTGTGGCCGGTGATGACGTGGAAGCTGCGGCTTAAGCCCCGGTGGGTCACGGGGATGCCCGCCCCGGCGGGGATGGCCACGGCGGAGGTGATCCCCGGAACCTCCTCACAGGGGACCCCCGCCCGGTTCAGGGCCAGCAGCTCCTCCCCGCCCCGGCCAAAGACGAAGGGGTCGCCCCCCTTCAGCCGGACCACTGTTTTGCCCGCCTGGGCCAGGGCGATGAGAGCGGCGGAGATATCCCTCTGGGGGGCGGAGTGCTTCCCGCACCGCTTGCCCAGATAGCGCCACTCCGCCCCGATGGGGGCCAGGTCCAGTAGACTCGGGTCGATGAGGTCGTCATACACCACCGCGTCGCACTGTTCCAAAAGGCGCTTCCCCCGCAGGGTGATCAGGTCGGCGCTGCCGCACCCGGCCCCCACCAGATAGACCCGGCCCAACTTCTGTTCAGACATTGTCCCGCTCCTCCTCCGTCAATGGCCGCCCCCGCTCCAGGCAGGCGGCGAACAGCCGGGCAAAGCAGGCCGCCCGCGCCCACTGATCCGGCAGGCGCTCCTTTAAAAGGGGCCGCTGCGCCTCCAGCCAGGTCAAAATTTCCTCCGTCTGCTCGGGCAGCAGCCCTTCGATCTGTTCCTTCAGCCAGATGGCGGCAGTGGGGCTGCTGCCCCCGGTGGAGACACCCACGGACAGGTTCCCTCGCCGCACCAGGGCGGGGAAGAGAAAGCTGCACGCCTCTTTATCGTCCACCACATTCACCGGAATTTTTCGTCCCTGGCACAGGGCGGATATCCGGTGGTTCTCCTCCTCATTGTCGGTGGCGGCGATGACGAAATCGGCCCTGTCCAGGTCCTCCGGCTGGAACTCCCGGCGGGTCAATTCTACGGGCAGGGCGGCCAGCTCCGAAACAGGCTCCGGGGCCACCACCGTCAGGGCGGGGCCATAGGGCAGCAGCTTCTCCGCCTTCCGCAGGGCCACCGTCCCCCCGCCCACGATCAGCCCCCTTTGGCCTTCCAGGTCCACAAAAAAGGGAAAATAGGCCATCTATCAACACCTGCTTTCATAAAAACGGCGGCTGCCAGCCCCGGCAGCCGCCTGGTATGTTCATTTCTCCGGCTCCGCCTTGGCCAGCTCCACCAGCTTGCGCAGGCGATGGTTCAGGGCGGACTTGGTGATGGGCGGGTCATACCGCTGGGCCAGCTGGGACAGGGTGTCCTCCGGGTGGGCCAGGCGGAGGGAGGCCGTCTCCTGCAATTTCTCCGGCAGCAGGGCCAGGCGGCCCTGGTCTTCTAACCGGCGGATGGACTCCACCTGGGTCATGGCCGCCTCCACCGCCTTGTCCAGGTTGGCGGCATCACAGTTCACCCGGCGGTTCACGCTGCCCCGCAGGTCCTTCTCCAGCTTGGCATTCATCACCTCCATGGCGGACAGGGGCGCCCCGATGGAGGTGAGCAGGTCCTCGATGCGGTCGCTCTGCTTGAAATAGACCACGGAGTTGCCCTTCCGCTGGGCGGCTTTGGGTTCTAAACCCATCTCCCGCATGAGGGCCAGCATCTCCCGGCCCACGCTCAGGTGAGAGGTGGTCAGCTCCAGATGATAGCCCTTTCGCGGGTCGGTGACGGACCCCCCGGCCAGGAATGCCCCCCGGAGGAAGGCCGCCCGGCAGCAGGGCTCCTCCAGCACGCCGAAGTTGATGTGCAGGGCCGGGGCCCGGTCGTCTCCTCCCAGCAGCTGCTGCACGGCGGACAGCTTGCGCGGGTCCTCCACGGCGAAGATGTGCTTGCCCTCCCCGTCTGGCAGGCGGTCAAAGGAGAAGCGGAAGGCCCGGCGCAGCAGCTGGGGCAGGCGCTGGGCAAAGGGGTCGCTCTCGGTGATGACCCGGATCTCTCTGGGGGAGAAGGTATTGCAATAGAGCAGCACCCCATAGCACTCGGCCTGGGCGCAGCATTTTCGGCTCAGCGGGACGCGGCAAAGCTCCTGCTTCACCTCTGATGAAAAGGACATGGGTCACTCCTCCAAAATATAGCGCCGCGCCCCCCGGAAGATGCGCACCGCACGGCGGCGGTAGATCTCCAGCAGGGCCTCGGCCAGCTTGTCCGGGTCGTGGCGGGCAAAGTCACCATGATGGGCGGCCACGGGCCGCTCCACCAGCTCCAGCCCTAAGGCGGCGATGCGCTCCCGGTCAATGACAAGGGGGGCGGCCCCCTCTGCCTGATATTTCTCCACCAGACCGGGCTGCATGGGGGTGGAGTTGGCCAGACACAGGTCTACTAAACCGGGACAGCCGTGGGCCAGCAGGGCCTCCAGATGGTCGGCGGCGGTATAGCCCTCCGACTCCCCCTCCTGGGTCATGATGTTGCACACATAAATTTTCGGCGCGTCCGACTGGGCGATGGCCTGGGCCACCCCGTCCACCAGCAGATTGGGGATGACGCTGGTATAGAGGCTCCCCGGCCCCAGCAGGATCAGGTCCGCCTCCCGGATGGCCGCCAGGGCGGCGGGCAGGGGGGCGGGGTGCTCCGGGATCAGGGCCACGTGGGCGATGCGGCAGTCCTGCTCCTTTTTCACGTGGTAAATTTTCGACTCCCCCACCACCCGGACGCCGTTTTCAAACACGGCCTCCAGCTGCACGTTGGCACTGGTGACAGGGATGACCTGGCCGGTGATGGCCAGCACCTGGCTCATCTGGCTCACCGCCTCCTCAAAGGAGCCGGTGACCCCGTTCAGAGCGGCCAAGATCAGGTTGCCGAAGGACTGTCCGGCCAACGACCCCTCGGTAAAGCGATAGGTCAGCAGCTTCTGCATGATGGGCTCGGTGTTGGCCAGGGCCTCCATGCAATGGCGGATATCCCCCGGGGGCGGCATGCCCATGTCCCGGCGCAGCATCCCGGACCCGCCGCCGTCGTCGGCCACCGTCACCACGGCGGTGAGATTTTTTGTGTATTTTTTCAGGCCCCGCAGCATGGTAGACAGACCCGTGCCGCCGCCCACGGCGACGATCTTGGGCCCCCGCTCCCACTGCTGGGGGTTCACGGACAGTTCAGCCATAGCTCGGCTCCTCTCCCAGTGTGTTCAGTTCCGGCCCAGGTCCCGGTGGCTCTCCGACACAGGGAAGCCCGCCCGGCGGACCAGATCGGCCAGGGCGTGGGCCACGGCCACGGAGCGGTGGTGCCCCCCGGTACAGCCCACGGCCACCACCAGGGCGGTCTTGCCCTCCTCCTCATACCGGGGCAGCAGCCAGCCCACAAAGTCCCCCAGCCGGGACAAGAATTCGTCGGTCACCGGGCTTTGGAACACATAGTCCCGCACCGGGGCGTCCAGGCCGGTCATGGGCCGCAGCTCGGCCACGTAATAGGGGTTGGGGAGAAAGCGCACGTCAAAGACCAGGTCGGCCTCCATGGGGATGCCGTATTTAAAGCCGAAGGAGCTGACCCGCACGTCCATCCGGCCCTGGGCCGAGCCGCTCTTGGCAAACAGGCGGCGCAGCTCCCCCTTCAGCTTGGCGGTGGACAGGTTAGAGGTGTCGATGACATAGTCCGCCCGCTCCCGCAGGGGGGCGAGCATCTTCCGCTCCAGCTCGATGGCCTGCTCCAGACTGTCGCACTCCTCGGCCAGGGGGTGGCTGCGGCGGGTCTCTTTATACCGCTTGATGATGACCTCGGTGGCCGCCTCCATGAACAGGATGTGATACTCACACTGCATGTCCGTCAGGTCCTGAAGGGCCTGGAACAGACTGCCAAAGTTGGTGCCCCCCCGGATGTCCGTCACCAGCACCACCCGGTCATATTCCCCCGACCCGGCCATGCCCAGCTCGGCAAACTTGGGGATGAGGGGGGCAGGTAGATTGTCCACACAGAAGAAGTCCATGTCCTCCATAAAGGAGGCCGCCTTGCTCTTCCCCGCCCCGGACAGGCCGGAAATGATCACAAATTCCATGATTTTTCTCCCCTTTTATACGCTCTGGATAGGATTTTCCCTTTAGCGCAGCACTTTCACTTCCATCTTCAAGGTCACCCCGGTCTGCTCCAGCACCCGGGCCTGCACCTGGCGCACCAGCTCCAGCACGTCGGCGCAGGTGGCACCCCCCCGGTTGACCACAAAGCCCGCGTGCTTTTCCGACACCTGGGCCCCGCCCACTGTAAAGCCCTTCAGGCCGCACTGGTCGATGAGGGCGGCGGCAAAATAGCCCTCGGGCCGCTTGAACATGGACCCGGCGCTGGGATACTCCAGGGGCTGCTTTTCCTTCCGCTTGGCAGCCAACTCGTCCATCCGGGCGCGGATGGCGTCCGGGTCGCCGCTCTCCAGCTGAAAGCGGGCCTCCAGCACCAGGCGCTGCCCGTCGGAGAAGATGCTTTTCCGATAGCCCAGGCCGCAGTGTTCGGCGGGGATGGTCTGGATGTTCCCATCCAGATCCAGGGCGGTGACGGAGACCAGCACCTGGGCCATCTCCCCGCCATAGGCCCCGGCGTTCATCACCACCGCGCCCCCCACCGAGCCGGGGATGCCGGAGGCAAACTCCAGCCCCGTCAAATTCCGTCCCAGGGCGGCACTGGCCAGCATGGCCAGGGACACGCCGCCCCCGGCGCACAGCTGGCCGTTCTCCTCCCAAACCCGGTTCAGCGGGTCGGCGGCGTACCGCCCGGCGGGCTGGATGAGAAAACGCTCCACTCCCTCGTCGGGCACCAGCAGGTTAGAGCCGTTGCCCAGGAAGAAGGGGACGATGTCCGCCTCCCGGGCGGCCAGAACAGCGGCCTTGGCCTGGGCGGGCGACTTGGGCAGGGCCATCAGCCGGGCCGGGCCGCCGATGCGGAAGGACGTGTGCCGGGACATAGGCTCGCCTGCGCGCACCTCTAAATCAGGGCACCGCCGGGCCAGCTCCTGTTGCAAGCATTCAAAACGATCCATAGGGACCTCCAAAATACAATTCTTGAACCATTATTATACCAGACTTGCCGGAAAATTTGAAGGGGTCGGCGGCAGAAAAACGCCGGGGCATTTTGAAGCACCGCTTCATTTACAGCCGGGGCAAAAGGGGCTATACTGGCCTCAACGAACAAAAGAATGGGGGAGTTTACCGTGGAAGACGCCCTGCGGCGCAGGGAGCGCACACTCTATTTCTATGGCGATCAGGGGGAGGACGTCCGGGTCTATTGCTCTGGGCTGATGGAAAACGGCGCAGCCATGGTCCTGTTCGTCCAAGGCGGGCGGGAGGCCCTGGCCCTTATCCCCGGCGTGTGGTGGGAGGAGTATGACGGCTTTTCCGAGCCGGAGCGCCAGGCCATGGCGGCCTATCTCAAGGAGCATCAGCGCTCCCTGTGTCACTTTGCCCTGGACCGCTTTCTGGACCACACCGTGTCCACCGACCTGGAGCTGGAGGAGGAGACCCTTCAGCTTATCCGCCAGGGCTGCGCCAAGCTGGGGATATCCCCCCAGCACTATGTGACGCGGCTCATCCGCGGCTTTATCAAATCGTATCAGGAGGATGCAAGCGCATGGGAACCTTTTCATATTTCTTAGGAGAGATGGACATCCCGGAGGAGCGCCGGGAGGAGTTTGCCCAGGGGGCCTTAAAGCTGCTGCGGGCCGGAGGGATGCTGATCGCTGAGCCCACGTCTATGTTCGGGCACCAGATCTATCTGCTCCATCCCCCCGAGCTGGACGAGGAGGGCCGGGCCTACGGCTGCTATAACTACTTTGAGGACGACTGCTGGGAAAACTGGTCTCTGGACGCCAAAAATGGCCGCTTCGCCTGCGGCAAGATCGGCTACCGGCAGTTTCATGCGGTGGCGCTGGCCATGGGGGTGTATACCTCTCTATACTGCAAGAGCTTCAGCGCCGCCACCTTGGAGAGCCGGCTGCTGTATGAGGGCCGCTTCATCGGCTGGATCAACTATGTGCTGGGCACCCAGTTCACCAACTGGCGGGACACCCAGATGTGGAAGTTTTATAAGCTGCTGATGGAGGAGGACCGTGAGTCTCTCCTGCGCGACAACAAAAACCTGACCGCTCTGATCTGGGACCAGGGGCTGGAGAAAAACGTTGACATCAACGACCTCGTCTTTTATGGCATCGTGTCCAGCGCCCCTGACATGAAAAAGCGGTTAAAGGAAAACGAGGCGCTGGCCCGTGACCCGGAGACCCGCCGGAAGATCCTCGCCTCCGGCAAGCACGACATGCAGCACTGCCTGGATCACAACTATCTCTACGACGCCCTGGTGGACTTCCGCGCCAAGGGCGGGACGCTGAAGCAGGCCGAGCACTATCTCCTCATGCCCGAGGAGGACCTGCGCGCCTTGGCCAAAGAGACGGGGGACGAACTGCCCCTGCTGTTCGCCCTCCCCAACCGGGCCTATGCCGCCGTCTTTGTGGCCATGGTCTTCGATCTGGAGGTCTTTCCCTACCTGGACAAGCTGCATGACGTCCTCCCTCTCCGCGACGACACTGACCGCACGCCCGTCCCCTGTCCCCCGGTGCCGCCCATCTCCACCCAGGAGTGGCTGAAGCTGGACCCGGACGACATGGCCTATTACTGGACGCCCGGCGGCGACGTCCACTTCTCCGATGAGATGAACGCCTGGATGGCCGGCCTGGCCCTGGAGCTGGACGGCATCCACGTCACCCTCTCCCCCCAGGAATTTTTGAAGACCCTGTTCCAGAACATCGCCGGATGCGACAAAAAGTCCTTCTTCCGGGAGGCCTTTTACGACTTCATCGCCCACCAGACCGACCCCCGGTTCCAGGCGGCGCTGGTCCTGCTGGGCCGCCTGGTCCAGCGGGAGGAGCAGAACCTCCGCCGGTATGTGGCCATCCTGGGCAACCCCGCCCTGCGCAAGCAGGTGTTCGATCTCTAAAGCCCAGAGGGCAGAAAAACAGCCGCGCAGATTTTTCGTCTGCGCGGCTGTTGACGTTATGATGTCTGTGTCCGGCGGGGAATCACTCCTCGTCGTCGGCCTCCACGGTGTCGTCGCTCAGGTCCAGCGCGAACTTGTCGTGGCAGTTGGGGCACTGGATCATGCCGTCGGCCAGGGCCTTGTCGTCGATGACCAGAGGCTCCTCGCAGGTGGGGCACTCCACCTCGAACCAGTCGTCGTCATAATCCTCGTCGTCCTCGTCTTCGTCCTCATCCTCGTCAAAGACCACGTCTTCCACGTCGGACAGGTCGTCAGACAGCACGTCGATCTCCTCGCCCAGGGCCTGGGTGTTCTCCTCCAGGTCCTCGATGGACAGGCCGATCTCCTCCAGGATGCCGATCATCACGGAGATGAGCTTGCCCTCCTTGGACTTCTCGGTGTCCAGGTTCAGGCCCTCGGCCAGCCCCTTCAGGTAAGCAACTTTTTCAGAAATCGTCATAGCTATCTCCCTTTCTGAGGCTGTGCCTCACGGAATTGCATTCGCCGCTCACGCGGCTTGGACGCTTAGTTTAGCCCTTGCAGCGCTCCAGATACTCGCCGCCATTGCGGGTGTCGATCTTGATGCGGTCGCCGGGGTTGATGAACAGGGGCACCTTGATCTCGGCTCCGGTCTCCACGATGGCGGGCTTGG
>OLFT01002065.1_pt1 | contig 18406 bp, 16 predicted proteins | sample 1604921 | NCBI WGS metagenome assembly OLFT01 (sample SAMEA3888897, study PRJEB22519) | human gut metagenome | biome: human gut; feature: human-associated habitat; material: faeces | place: Denmark | collected 2013 | reverse complement strand
GCGCAGCCCCTGGACCCGGCGGATCTCCGCGTTCATGGCCCGCATGTGGCGCACGGCCTGGATCACGTCGCCGGTGCCCGGCTCGCCCTTGGTGCGGATCATGGCCGCCCCCTCGGCGATGCGGCGCAGGGCCTCTCCCAGGTCCCGGGCGCCGCAGACGAAGGGCACCTGGAACTGCCGCTTGTCGATGTGATAGACGTCGTCGGCGGGGGAGAGCACCTCGCTCTCGTCGATATAGTCGATCTCGATGGCCTGGAGGATCTGGGCCTCCGCGAAGTGGCCGATGCGGCACTTGGCCATCACGGGGATGGACACCGCCTGCTGGATGCCCTGGATCATCCCCGGGTCGCTCATGCGGGACACGCCCCCCGCCGCCCGGATGTCCGCCGGGATGCGCTCCAGGGCCATCACGGCGCAGGCCCCGGCCTCCTCGGCGATCCTGGCCTGCTCCGGGGTGGTCACGTCCATAATGACGCCGCCCTTGAGCATCTGGGCCAGCTCTTTGTTCAGTTCATATCTGCTTTTTTCCATGGTGCATTCTCCTATCTGCCCGGTGGGTTTGATTTGATGGGGATAGGATACCACAAATTGATTTTAATAAAATAACCAGTTTCATTCTTTTTCATAGGACCAGATTTTCCGCTCCGTTTTTCTTGAAGCGCCATCCCTCCCGTGCTAGAATAGTGCGGAAGGAAGCGGGAGTTCAGCTCCCCGGAAAGGGGTAATCAACATGAACGTATTACTGATAAACGGCAGTCCCCGGCCCCACGGGAACACCTCCATCGCCCTGGGGGAGATGGTGAAGACCTTCCAGGCCGAAGGGGTGGAGACCGAGGTGGTCCAGGTGGGCAATCTGCCCGTCCGGGGCTGCATCGCCTGCGGCCGGTGCGCCGAGACGGGCAAGTGCATCTTCGACGACGTGGTCAACCAGCTCGCCCCCAAGTTTGAACGGGCCGACGGTCTGGTGGTGGCCAGCCCCGTGTACTATGCCTCCGCCAACGCCACCCTCATCGCCGTGCTGGACCGGCTGTTTTACAGCACCCACTTTGACAAGGCCATGAAGGTGGGGGCCAGCGTGGTCTGCGCCCGCCGGGGCGGCTGCTCGGCCACCTTTGACGAACTGAACAAATATTTCACCATCACCAACATGCCCATCGCCTCCAGCCAATACTGGAACTCCATCCATGGCCGCGCCCCCGGCGAGGCCGACCAGGACGAGGAGGGCAAGCAGACCATGCGCACCCTGGCCCGGAACATGACCTTCCTCATGCGCAGCATCGCCCTGGGCAAAGAGGCCTACGGCCTCCCCCAGCCCGAACCCCGGGTGGCCACCCACTTCATCCGGTAAATCAGGACACAAAAACGCGCTGTCTCAAGGGAGTTTGGTCCCAGAGACAGCGCGTTTTGCTTTATGTTGATTTGTCAGCCGCCCAGATAGGCCTTTTTCACGGCCTCATCCTCCAGCAGTTCGGCTCCGGTGCCGGTGGCTACGATCTTGCCGGTCTCCAGCACGTAGCCCCGGTGGGCCACGGACAGAGCCATGTTGGCGTTCTGCTCCACCAGCAGGATGGTGGTGCCGTGCTGGTTCAGTTCCCGCACGATGTCGAAGATCTGCTCCACCAGGATGGGGGCCAGACCCATAGAGGGCTCGTCCAGCATGAGCAGGCTGGGCTTGGACATCAGCGCCCGGCCCATGGCCAGCATCTGCTGCTCGCCGCCGGACAGAGTGCCGGCCACCTGGTTCTGCCGCTCCTTCAGGCGGGGGAAGCGCTGGTACACGTCGGCGATGCTGGCGTCATACTCGTCGGCGGGGCGGGTGAACGCGCCCATCTGCAAATTCTCCTCCACGGTCATTTGCAGGAAGATCTGCCGCCCCTCGGGGACCAGGGCCAGACCCATGGGCACGATCTTGTGGGCGGGGATGCCCCCCAGGCTCTTGCCCATGAACTGGATGGAGCCGGTGTGGGAGGACAGCAGTCCGGCCACCGTCTTCAGGATGGTGGACTTGCCCGCGCCGTTGGCCCCGATGAGGGTGACCACCTCCCCCTCGTTGACCTCGAAGGAGACGCCCTTGATGGCGTGGATGGCTCCGTAATAGACGTTGATGTCGTCCACCTTCAAAATGGTGTTCATCCCTTGTTGCCCTCCTTCTTCTGGCTACCCAGATAGGCCTCGATGACCTTGGGGTTGGCCTGGATCTCTTCGGCGGTGCCCTTGGCGATGATCTGGCCGAAGTTCAGCACACAGATGCCCTCGCAGATGCCCATGACCAGGTTCATGTCATGCTCGATGAGCATGATGGCGATGTGGAACGTATCCCGGATCTTCACGATGTTCTCCATCAGCTCTGCCGTCTCAGAGGGGTTCATACCGGCGGCGGGCTCGTCCAGCAGCAGCAGGCTGGGGTTGGTGGCCAGGGCGCGGACGATCTCCAGGCGGCGCTGCGCGCCATAGGGCAGAGAGCCCGCCTCGTGGCCCGCCAAGTCCTGCATGTCGAAAATGGACAGCAGCTCCATGGCGCTCTCGTGGGCCAGCTTCTCCTGCTTCCAGAATTTCGGAAGGCGGAACATGCCGTCCCACATGGGATAGCGCACCTGGTTGTGCAGGCCGATCTTCACGTTGTCCTCCACAGACAGGTTGTTGAACAGGCGGATGTTCTGGAAGGTACGGGCGATGCCCGCCCGGTTGGCCTGGGCGATGGACATGCCGTGGGTGTCCTTGCCGTTTAACAGGATGGTGCCCCGGGTGGGCTGGTACACCTTGGTCAGCAGGTTAAACACGGTGGTCTTGCCCGCGCCGTTGGGGCCGATGAGGCCGGCGATCTCCGTCTGGCCCACGGTGAGGTTGAACTCGTTCACGGCGGTCAGACCGCCGAAGTCGATGCCCAGGTGCTGGCACTCCAGCACCGGCAGCTTGCCCAGGTCCCGCTCCGGCACGATGGAGTGGCTGGGCACGGGGACCATCTTGCCCTTTTCAAATTTCTTAGCCATGGCCGTTCGCTCCCTTCTCCGGGGCGGAGCGGACCAGCTTGCGCCGCAGCCCCGCGAAGAACTCCTTGGAATTTTCGTTGTTGGTGGCGATCATCACCACGATGAGGACGATGGCATACACCAGCATCCGGTATTTGTCCAGACCCAGGTTGCGCAAAAACTCGGGCAGTACCGTCAGGAAGGCCGCGGCGATGACCGAGCCGCGGATGTTGCCCAGGCCGCCCAGCACCACAAAGACCAGCACCAGGATAGAGGCGTTGAAGTCGAACTTCTTGGCGGCCACGGAGGAATAGTTCATGGCATACAGGGCCCCGGCAGCCCCCGCCAGCACGGCGGAGGTAACGAAGGCCATCAGCTTATACTTGGTGGCGCTGATGCCCACGCTCTCGGCGGCGATGCGGTTGTCCCGCATGGCCATGATGGCCCGGCCCGCCCGGCTGTGGACCAGGTTGAGCACCACGAACAGGGCAATGAGCACCAGGATGGTGCCCACGGTAAAGGTGGACAGCTTCACATTGGCCGTGGCCCCCATGGGACCCTGGAGAATGGACACACCGCCCTCACCCAGGTGCAGGTCAGCCTCGTTGGTGATGGAGAAGTGCAGGCCCTCGGCGTCCACGCCCACATACAGGATGTTGAAGATGTTCTTGATGATCTCGCCGAAGGCCAGGGTGACGATGGCCAGATAGTCGCCCTGAAGACGCAGCACGGGCACGCCCACGATGACGCCGGCGATACCGGCACACACCGCGCCCACCAGCATGGCCACCGCCAGACGGGCGATGCCGTTGGGGATGGCCTGCTGCAAAGACATGGAGGCCACGATGCCGGAGAAAGCGCCCACGCTCATAAAGCCCGCGTGACCCAGGGACAGCTCACCGGAAAAGCCCACCACCAGGTTCAGGGACACGGCCATGGTGACATAGGCGCAGATGGGCACCAGCTGTCCGGCGATGGAGGGGGAGACCATCCCCGCCCCGTTCAGGGCCTGGATGATGATGTAAAAGGCGATGACGATGCCATAAGTGACGAATTTTCCCGCCAGCTTTTTCTTGGCGGATGCGCTCTGTTTCATCTCTGCCACCTCAAACTTTCTCTCGGACCACCTTGCCCAAAAGGCCGGTGGGCTTGACCAGCAGCACCACGATCAGCACCAGGAACACCACGGCGTCGGAGATGTTGGTGTTGAACGCCTTGGCAAAGATCTCGATGATGCCCAGCAGGATGCCGCCCAGCAGGGCCCCGGGGATGGAGCCGATGCCGCCGAACACGGCGGCGGTGAAGGCCTTGATGCCGGGCAGCGAGCCGGTGGTGGGCATCAGGTTGGGATAGCTGGAGCAGAACAGCACACCGGCCACCGCCGCCAGGGCAGAGCCGATGGCAAAGGTCATGGAGATGGTGGTGTTCACATCGATGCCCATCAGCTGGGCGGCGGACTTGTCCTCAGAGCAGGCCCGCATGGCCTTGCCCATCTTGGTGTTGCCGGTGAACCAGGTAAGGCCCAGCATGACCACCACGCACACCACCACGGTGAGCAGAGCGGCATAGGTCACGGTGATCTGGCCCCCCATCAGCTTGATGGAGCCGGTGCCCACCACAGAGGTGAAGGACTTGGGGTTAGAGGTCCACAGCAGCAGGGCGCTGTTTTGCAGGAAATAGCTCACGCCGATGGCGGTGATCAGCACGGCCAGAGAAGGAGCCTGGCGCAGGGGCTTATAGGCCAGGCGCTCGATGACCACGCCCAGCACGGTACACACCGCCATGGCCAGCAGCGTCCCGGCCACGGCCCCCACCAGCAGGGAGCTGCTCATGCGGCTCATGGTGAAAAAGCAGATGTAAGCGCCCACCATAATGATGTCGCCGTGGGCGAAGTTCAGCATCTTGGCAATGCCATAGACCATGGTATAGCCCAGGGCGATGATGGCATATACGCTGCCCAGGCTGATGCCGTTTATCAGGTTGTTGAGGATACTCAAACCACTCACCTCTCTCTTTTCTTGCCGGGGCGCTGCCCGGAACGGGTGCGGCCCATAGCGAAAACCTCGGCGGCAGACGCCGATCCCGCCGACGTTTTCGCCATGGGAAAATGCGGCCAGGAGAGGGCCGCCAGTTGGGGCGGTCCTCTCCTGAGATGGATGAACTAAGGATGGCCGTTACTGGGTCACATACTTGCCGGACTCGACCTTGACCACCACGGGGTCCTTAGAGACCTCGCCGTTGGTCTGCCAGTGCATCCCGCTGCCGGTCAGGCCGTCCACGGCGAAGGAGCTGTCGGTGAACACCTTGGTCAGCTTCTCGCACACCTCCTGGGGACCCATGTCGGCGGTGACGCCGGCCTGCTGGCAGGCCTGATAGATGGCATAGATGCAGTCGTAGCCGTCAGCGGCGAACTGGTTGGGGATGCCGCCGGCCAGCGCCTGATACTCACTGACGAACTTCACGGTGCGCTCGTCCTCGCCCCAGGCATTGAAGGGGGTCATCAGCATCAGGCCCTCGGCCAGGCTGGTGTCAAAGCCCTCCAGGTCCAGGATGCCGTCCATGCCGTCGCAGCCGAAGAAGGTGGGCTCATAGCCCATGGTCTTGGCCTGGTTCAGGATCAGGGAGGCGGGGGTGTAGTAGATGGGCATGAACACCAGGTCGGCGCCGGCCTTCTGGGCCTCGCCCAGCTGCACGGTAAAGTCGGCGTTGGTGTCGTCGGGGAAGGTGCTGGCGGAGACGATCTCCAGACCGATCTCCTGGGCCTCCGCCTGGAAGGCGTTGAAGATGCCGGTGGAATAGGCGTCGCCGTTGTTATAGATGGCGGCGATCTTGGTGCCCAGCTGGTGCTCCTTGATGTAGTCCGCAGCGGCCTTGCCCTGGTTGGGGTCGGTGAAGCAGGCCTGGAACACGTTGTCGCGGCCCTCGGTCACCTTGGTGGAGGAGGCGGAGGGGGTCAGCTGGAAGATGCGGTCGTTAAAGGTCTCGGCGGCCACGGCCACGCAGGGGGTGGTGGTGGTGGTGCCGTACAGCACCTGCATCCCCTTGCCCTTCAGGTTGTTATAGGCGTTGACGGCCTTCTCGGCATCGCCCTCGTCATCCTGAAAGTCCAGGGCAAACTGCAGGCCGCCCAGGGCGTTGATCTCATCCACGGCGACCTGAGCGCCCGTCTTGGTGGCGATGCCGTACACGGCGCCAGAGCCGGTCAGGGGGCCGATACCGCCGATCTTGATGACGTTGCTCTGATCGGCAGAGCCGTTGGAAGCGGAGCCGGCGTTAGAGGCGGCGCTGTCAGAACCGTTGCTGCCGCCGCAGCCAGCCAGCAGGCTGACACTCAGGGCGCCGGCCAGAAGCATGGCAAGATACTTTTTCATTTTGAATAACCTCCTAAGATACCTATCTTAATAGAATAGGAAAACCCACTCCGCCCGGCGGCCTGTTCCGCCGGGGACCGGCTTGCCCGGCCCTGGATTTGTCGCTCATTATAGGTATCCGAAAAACAAATGTCAATCGTAAAAGTACACAAGCTGACCCCTCCGTCCCCGTTCTCTCCATGAAAATGCGACGGGAAAGTTTCCCTCCAATGAAAATTTAGCGACTATTTCACAAGTTTTCCTGCGTTTTTTCGCCATCTTAGCACCTCGGTCTCCCTCTTGTCAAAATAGAATATAACACATGTTACAATCTGGCGTTGGTTTATAAAAAATTTCACGCCTTTTTTATCACTTTCCAAATATTGTGCAGTTTGACGATGACTCTTCCTATTCTCTGAAAAAAAATTGTTGCCTGGTCACAGGTTTTTCCCGTTTTCTTCCTGGAGGACGTTGATTTTTTATCGCCGCAAAAAAATCTTGACAGACGCCCGGCTGCGGATTATAATGCGTCCATAAACCGATGACGCAGGAAAAAGTCAGGTCGATCCCGGCACAGCGAGGAGAGGACGGTGCAAGCTCTCCCTGGGGCGCTGAGCAATATGGTCTGCGGAGGGCGGCCCAAAATGGGCCGACGTTGAGATGGACGTTACCCGTCGGGGATATGCTGGTATCCCGGGAAAGCGCCTTTTCAGGCGAAACGCAAGGTGGCACCGTGAATGGTTTTCATTCGCCCTTGACCGGAGCAATGCTCCGGCCAGGGGCGTTTTTCGTTTCCTTCGTACTTTCATGCCCTTCATGCTAAGGAGGAATTCATCATGCAGCAAGAAAAGATCGTCATCATCGGCGCGGGCCACGTGGGCAGCCACTGTGCCTATGCCCTGGCCCACTGCGGGGTGTGCCGGGAGATCGTCCTCACCGATATCCTGCCGGACAAGGCGGCGGCCCAGGCCCTGGACGTGGCCGACAGCGTCAGCTTTCTGCCCCAGGACGTGACCGTCCGCGCCGGAGAACTGAGCGAGTGCGCCGACGCCGCCTTAGTCGTGGTGGCCATCGGCGAGGCCCGCAGGCCCGGCCAGACCCGCCTGGATATGCTGGGCCGGTCTGTGGAGATGCTGAAAGACCTCACCGCCCAGCTGCGGCCCATGGCCCTCACCTGTCCGGTGGTGTCCATCACCAACCCGGCGGATATCGTGGCCGACTATCTGCGCAAGCAGCTCTCCCTGCCCCGCACCCGGTGCTTCAGCACCGGCACCCTGCTGGACACCGCCCGGCTCATCCGGGCCATCGCCCAGGCCGCCGGGACGGATCGGCGCAGCGTGAGCGCCTTCTCCATGGGGGAGCACGGCGACTCGTCCATGGTCCCCTTCTCCGCCGTCACCGTGGGGGGCGTGCCCTTTGACAAGCTGGGCCTTGACAAGACCGCCATCCTCACCCAGACCCGTCGGGCGGGCATGGACATCATCGAGGGGAAGGGCTCTACCGAGTTTGGCATCGGTCTGTCCCTGGCCCAGCTGGCCGCCGCCATTCTGGGCGATCAGCACCGGGTGCTGCCCGTCTCCGTCCTGCTGGAGGGGGAATACGGTCAGCAGGGCGTCCACTGCGGCGTCCCCTGCCGCATTGGCCGCCGGGGCATTGAAGAGATCGTGGTCCTGGACCTGACTGAGGAGGAGCAGCAGCAGCTGGACGCCTCCTGCCAGGTCATCCGCAAGCACATCGCACTGGCCGATTCGCTGTAAATTCAACTACTATGATAGTTACAGCAATTTCAAAGAGGGGGTTGGGTCCTATGCAGAAGAAACAGAACGATATGATAATGTAGAATTGGTCCTTCATCAAAAAGGAGGTAATTATGCGTAAGCATTGCTCTCTGATTCTCTCTATAATACTCTGTCCGGGCACACGCTTATCACCAGCGAACTGCTGTATGTGCTCCCCGGCAGCCCCAGGACGTTTGCGCTTTCCCTGGAGCCCTATCGCTCCCATCTGTCCCCGGGAGAATACCGCTTTGTATTCGGCCTGCACGCCAGCGCGCAGTTCTTTTCCTATGAGTTTACGCTGACCGCTTCCTAAATCATATCGTCTGACCCACCGGGCGCTGTTTTTCATCGCGCCCGGTGGGTTTTTGTCTTATGGTCCGGCGCTTCCCCCGCAGGGCCCCGAAAAGATTCACATATCCTTAACATATTGACCGATTGACAGGTTAAAATCTGCCGGGTATAATGTATGACAGCTTGTCACAATGACAACCTGTCACATTGAGGAGAGAGACGATGCCAAGCAGTACCTTTTTCCGTCTGCCGGAGGAGAAGCGGCAGCGATTGCTGGACGCCGCCTGGGAGGAATTCTCCCGGGTCAGCTTTGCCGATGCGTCCATCAACCAGATCATCCACGCCGCCAACATCTCCCGGGGCAGCTTTTATCAGTACTTCACGGACAAGGAGGACCTGACCGCCTATATGCTGGGGGGGATGCGGCGCTATTTTTCCAAGCTGATGTGGGACATCCTGGCCGAGGTGGAGGGCGACCTGTTCCGGGCGGTGGTCATCGCCTTCGAGCGATTTTTAGACCGGAGCGGCATCACCGACCCGGTCCTCGCCAAGCTCATCCACATCATCCAGCTAAACCCCGGCATGGACTTTCACCGCTTTATGTGCAGCGACCGGGAGGCCTCTGAGCGGGAGATCTTCCGGCATGTCTCCAGTCGGAACTACCGCAGCCAGGACCGGGAGTTTGTGGGAAATGTCTTTTTCCTGACCATCGCCCCCCTGGCCTCTGCCATGATGGAGACCCTGCGTGCCCCGGAGCAGTGGGAACACCAGCGGGCGCTGCTGGAACAGCGGCTGCAAATCATTCGCATGGGCGCTGTGGCCCCGGCGATTTCTGAATAACCGAATTCCAGATCGTGATCTAAGGAGGAATATGATGAAAGATCGTAGAACCATCGCCGCCATTCTGGCCGCCGCCCTCACCCTGACCATGTGCGGCGTGTCCGCCGTGGCAGCCGAAGAGGCGGACAGCTCCGCCGCGCCGGACAGCTCTGTGGCCGTCCAGGCCGACCAGTCGGACGCCAGCGCCACCGTGGGGGGCACCCCCGAGGACAGCTCCGCCGCTGACACCAGCGCCGCCGACAGCAGCCAGGCCGACGCCTCCGGCGAGGACCAGACCGCCCAGGACGCCGACACCGAGGAGCACCCCGAGCCGGAGATCATCACCCCCGACGCCGTGGGCACCGTGTCCTTTGCCAACGTGAGCCGCCGCCTGCGGGAGAACAACCTGTCCGTCCTCTCCCTGGAGGAGAACATCAACGCCATCAAGGCAATCGACTATGACAAGATGACCGACGACATCCGCAAGAGCTTGAACGGCATCGCCGACGCCCAGTGGTTTTTGACCATCAGCGGCAACTCCTTTGCCGCCAAGAGTATGTCCAGCAGCTATGAATCCCTGAAGGACACCTTCGACGACATCCGGGACGGCAAGCTGCAGGAGGACAACGAGGCCGTGATCCGCCAGCTGGAGAACGCCCAGGACCAGGTGGCCATGGCGGGGGAATCCCTTTACATCGCCCTGACCGAGATGGAGCTGAACGGCCAAACCCTGTCCCGCTCCATCACCGCCCTAGACCGCACCATCAAAGAGCTGAACCTGCGCTATGATCTGGGCCAGATCTCCGCCCTGACCCTGGAGCAGACCAAGGCCGGCCGCACCAGCGCCCTCAGCGGCCAGGAGACCCTGACCATGAACATCGGCACCTATAAGACCCAGCTGGAGCAGATGATCGGCGCAGAGCTCACCGGCAAGATCAAGCTCCAGGGGCTGCCCCAGGTGACGGCTCAGCAACTGGCCGCCATGGACCTGGACAAGGACCTGGCCGCCGCCAAAGAGGCCAGCTACACCCTCTTTGCCGCCCAGCGCACCCTGGACGACGCCCGGGACGACTTTAAGGACACCGCCGAGGACTATATGTACAACACGGGCAAGTATCAGTATGTGACCGCCCAGCACCAGTGGCAGGCCGCCCAGTATACATACAACGCCGCCGTCCAGAGCTTTGAGACCAGCTTCCGCACCCTGTATCTACAGGTGAAGGACTATCAGCAGGTGCTCCAGGCCGCTAAAACCGCCCTGGCCACCGAGCAGGACAACTTTGCCGCCGCCCAGAAGAAGCACGATCTGGGCAACCTGTCGGACAACGCCCTGGCCGATGCCAAGGACAAGGTGTCTGAGGCCCAGGACAAGGTGGATGGTGCCGCCATCGACCTGTTCTCCGCCTATAACAACTACCGCTGGGCCGTGGACCACGGCATTTTGAACTGAGACTCAGGAGGAACCACACATTATGAATCAAAAACGCATCCTGTCCCTGGCCCTGGCTGCCGCCATGGCCCTGTCCCTCACCGCCTGCGGCAGCAAGAGCGACTCCTCCAGCAGCGCAGACGACACCCCCACCGGCGTGGCCGTCCAGGTCCAGCCCGTCACTGCAGACACCATCTCTACGGAGAACAAGGTCTCCGGCAAGGTCGTCTCTGACAACGAGAGCTCTGTCTTCGTGGCCAGCAGCGCTAAGTGCACCGCCGTGTATGTGGATGCCGGCGACATGGTCTCCGCCGGGCAGAAGCTGTGTACCCTGGACCTGGCCAGCACCATCTCCTCTTACAACGCCGCCAACATCAGCTACAACTCCGCCGTGCAGAGCTATCAGGACCAGAAGAACGTCTTTGACAGCCAGATCGCCCTGTACACCAAAAACGTCAACGATCTCAAGGCCCTGAAGGAGATCGGCGCCGCCTCTCAGACCGAGATTGACCAGGCCCAGCTGCAGCTGGAGTCCGCCCAGGCCACCAAAAACTCCACCCTGTCCCAGCTGGAGGCGGGGATGCAGAGCTATAAGTCCAACGTGGAGCAGCTGTCCACCGTGCTGGAGAACGTGGACGGAGCGGGCAACGTCATCGCCCCCATCTCCGGCACTCTGGTCAGCCTGAATGCCGAGGAGAACGCCTTTGTCTCCCCCTCCATGCCCGTGGCCGTCATCGACGGGGTGGACCAGATGAAGATCAGCGTCTCTGTGTCCGAGGCCCTGGTGCCCAAGCTGACCATCGGCGACAGCGTGGACATCACCGTCAGTGCCGCTGACCAGACCTTCTCCGGTTCCATCCGCTCCGTGGAGCAGGCGGCCAACGCCCAGACCAAGCTGTACACCGTCACCGTGTCCGTGCCCAGCGACGTATCCGGCCTGCTGTCCGGCATGTTCGCCGATGTGACCTTCCACACCGACACCGCCAGCGGGGCCATCGTGGTGCCCACCGAGTCCATCCTCACCAGCGGCTCCACCCAGTATGTCTATGTGGTCCAGGACGACAACACCGCCAAGTACATCGAAGTGACCACCGGCCTCACCGGCAACGGCGTCACCGAGGTCACCTCCGGCCTGTCCGCCGGACAGCAGCTGGTCACCGTGGGCCAGTCCTATCTCAGCGACGGAGCCGCCGTGCGGGTGGTCTCCGGGGAGGACTAAGGCCAGATGAATATTGCAAAGGCGTGTATCAAGCATAAAGTGGCCACCCTGCTGGCCGTCATTATGGTGGTCATCTTCGGCGTGCTGTTCGGCACCCGGCTGCAGATGGCCCTGATGCCCAACATGGAGATGCCCATGGCCGTGGTCATGACTACCTATGTGGGCGCGAACCCCAGCGACATCGAGGAGCTGGTCACCTCGCCCCTGGAGTCGGCCATCATGTCCGTCTCCGGCGTGGACGAGATCACCTCCACCTCCGCCGAAAACGTGAGCACCATTCAGATCACCTATCTGGAGGGCACCGATCTGGACATCGCCGCCACCAAGCTGCGGGAGCAGTTTGACCGGGTAAGTCTGCCGGACGATGCCTCTGACCCCATCATCGTGAACATCAACATCAGCGAGCTGATGCCCACGGCCATGATCGCCCTGGTTGGCGACGACCTGTCCCAGCTGCAGGCCAAGGCCGAGGACGACATCGCCCCCGCCCTGGAGCGCATCGACGGCGTGGCCCAGGTGCAGGTGAGCGGCGGCACCGAGCAGCACATCGCCGTGCGCATCGACCCGGCCAAGGCCGCCGGCTTCGGCCTGTCCAACTCCTATATTTCCCAGTTCCTGGCCGGGCAGAACCTGCTCTATCCCGGCGGCGACCTGCAAAACGGTACCCAAAAGCTCACCGTCTCCACCGACGCCAAGTTCCAGTCGGTGGACGACGTGGCCAACACCATCATCGCCCTGCCCTCCGGCGGCACCGTTCGCCTGTCCGAAGTGGCCTCTGTCGCCCTGGAGGACGAGGATTCCACCGCCATCGCCAAGGTGGGGGACACGGGCTGCGTGATGCTGCAGGTGTCCAAGCAGTCCGGGGCCAACGAGATGGCCGCCGCCCAGGCGGTGGAAAAGCGCCTGGAGGAGCTGAAGGCCGACGACCCCACCCTGCAATACACCATCCCCTACTCCGCCCGGGAGTATATCAGCCAGTCGGTAAACGCCGCCTTCAGCAACATCATCCAGGGCGTGGTGCTGGCCGCCATCGTGGTCTTCCTGTTCCTGCGCCGGGGCGGCCCCACCTTCACCATCTGCGTGTCCATGCCCGTGTGTATCCTGTCCGTGTTCGTGCTGATGAACGTGTTTGACCTGACCCTGAACATGATGAGTCTGGGCGGCATCGCCATGGGCGTGGGCATGATCGTGGATAACTCCATCGTGGTGCTGGAAAACATCAACCGCTTTGCCCTGGAGGGCCACGACCGGATGAGCGCCTGTGTGGACGGCACCAAGGAGGTCACCTCCTCCGTCATCGCCTCCACCCTGACCACCCTGGCCGTGTTTGTCCCCCTGGGGCTCTCCGGGGGCATCGCCGGCCAGATGTTCCGGGACTTCTGCCTGACCATTGCCTCCCTCATCGGGGCCTCCCTGCTCATCTCCCTGACCCTGGTGCCCCTGCTGTGCTACTTCACCCTCACCGATGAAAAGGTGGAAAAGCTGCGGGCCAAGGAGGCAGCCAGACAGGCCGCCGGGGCCAAGAAGAACCCCCTGTCCGGTTTCCTCTCCAAGCTGAACGCCGTCTATCTGCGGCTGCTGAACTTCTTCATCCGCCACCTGAAGATCGGGATGCTGGTCTCGGTGGGTCTGGTGGTCTTCTTTGCGGCCACCCTGGCCAGCACCAAGATGGTCATGATCCCCGACATGGACCAGGGCAGCGTGTCCGTGTCCATCAGCCTGCCCACCGGCTCCTCTCTGGAGGAGTCCACCGCCATCGCCGACCGGGTCACCGCCATCGTCCAGCGGGAGGTGCCCGAGCTGGACGAGATGTATTACCTGGCCAGCAACGGCTCCTCCATGATGTCCGCGGGCAACTCGGTCACCATGGGCCTGACGCTGGTGGACAAGTCAGACCGCGACCGCTCCGCCTTTGACATCGTAGACGATCTGCGTTCTGCCCTTCAGGACATCGCCGGGTGCGAGATCACCGTGTCCGCCTCCTCCATGTCTATGGGCACCACCAGCGGCGACGACATCAGCGTGGAGATCCAGGGCGACGACTATGATACCCTGGAGATGATCTCCAACGATCTGGCCCAGCAGATCTCCGCCCTGCCCGATGCCATCAATGTGGAGAGCTCCCTGGCCGACAAGGTGGCCCAGGTGCGGGTGACCATGAAGCGGGAGGCCGCCTCTCAGTATGGGCTTACCGCCGCCACTGTGGGTGCCGCCGTCCGTGCCGAGCTCACCGGTGCCACCGCCACCAAGGTGACCATCAACAACAAGGAGTATGACGTGATGGTCAAGGGCGATGGGGCCTCCTCCGTCAGCCTGGACGCCCTGCGCTCCATGCCCGTCTCCTCCGCCTACGGCGGCACCGTGCCCCTGTCCTCCGTGGCCGATGTCACGGTGGAGCAGGCCGCCCAGAGCATCACCCGCCACAACCAGACCCGCCAGGTGACCATCACCGGCGACACCATCAGCGGCGACAGCACCGCCATCACCAAGGCCATCAACGAAATTCTGGACCAGTACACCCTGCCCCAGGGCTACACCGCCCAGACCGCCGGTGCCTACGAGGACATGATGGACAGCTTCGGCGACCTGGGGCTGGCCCTGGCCGTGGCCCTGCTGCTGGTCTACTTCGTGCTGGCCGTGCAGTTTGAGTCCTTTGCCATGCCCGTCATGGTCATGCTCATCCTGCCTGTGGCCTTCACCGGGGCGCTGTTCGCCCTGCCCCTCACCGGGCGGGACATGTCCATGATCGCCCTGGTGGCCATCATCATGCTGGCCGGTACGGTGGTCAACTCCTCCATCATCCTGGTGGAGTACATCAAGATCCGCCGGGGCATGGGCGAGGACCGCGAGACGGCCATTCTCCACGCCTGTCCCCTCCGTATCCGGCCCATTATGATGACCACCCTCACCACCGTCCTGGCCATGGTGCCCATGGCTCTGGGCCTTGGGGAGAGCAACGAGATGATGAGCGACATGGGCGTGACCATGATCTCCGGCATGGTGATCTCCACCATCGTCACTCTGGTCTTCACCCCCGTGTACTACTCTGTCATCGACAACCTGAGCCACCTGGGCCGCGACCGGAAGAAAAAGCAGAAAAACAACGCCCCCGCCGTCCAGGCGTAACGCCACACAAATACAAAGACAGCAAAAGACCGATGCACAGCCAAATAAACTGTGCATCGGTTTTGTTTTGCCTTATTCACGTCAGACGGGCAGGTCCACGTCCACGTAATAGGTGTCCCCCTCGGTATAGACGCCGTCGCTGTCCCCCTCGTTGAACAGCTCCTGAAAGACCAGCTTGGCCCGGGTCACACCCTGGGGCACCTCAAACACCAGGCAGCCGGTGCGCTCCTCCCCCTTGATGAGGGAATACTCGTCGGGCAGCTGCTCCTGGCCCTGATACTCGATGGGGTAGGAGCCGTCGGCCTCCCCGCCCCCCCAGACGAGGACAAAGTCCGCCCAGTTCATGGGCACCGCCTCGGAAAAGGTGCTCTCCAGGGTGAGATAGCACACCGCCAGGCGGCTGCCCTCCTGGGGCTGATAGTCCATCCAGCGGTCTGTGGTCTTCACCTGGTCCACGGTGAACTGGAACCAATAGGTGTCCACCCGGTCCCCCACCTGAAACTCCGTCTGCTTCTCCCTGCCGCAGCCGGGCAGGAGGAGGGCGGCGGCCAGCAGCAGGGCGGCCAGAATTTTCTTCTTCATAAACGCCTCCCGTTTTGCGTCCACGTAAAAACAGAGCCCCGCCCAGGGGGCAGAGCTCTGCTTAAAGACATATAGAGAACGCGCCAAAAATCAGGCCAGGGCCTTCTTGGCGGTCTCGGTCAGCTGGACGAAAGCGGCCTTGTCGTTCACAGCCAGCTCGGCCAGCATCTTGCGGTTGATGACGATGCCGGACTTCTTCAGGCCGTTCATGAAGGTGGAATAGTTCATGCCGTTCAGCTTGCAGGCGGCATTGATACGGGTGATCCACAGCTGACGGAAGTCGCGCTTCTTCAGCTTGCGGCCGGTGTAGGCGTAAACGCCGGACTTCATCACGGCCTGGTTGGCCATCTTATAGTGCTTGGACTTGGCACCCCAATAGCCCTTGGCCAGCTTCAGGATCTTGTTTCTTCTCTTGCGCGTCATCATCGCGCCCTTAACTCTTGCCATTGTTCGTTCCCTCCCTCTTCTTACTTATACAGGATCATGCGCTTGATGGCGGCCTCGTTGGTCTTGTCGGCATAGGTGGTGCCGCGCAGAGCCCGCTTCAGCTTGGTGGTCTTGCCGTGGCCATTCAGCAGGTGACGCTTCTTGGTCATGGCGCGCTTGACCTTGCCGCTCTTGGTGAGGGAAAAACGCTTCTTGGCGCCGCTGTGAGTCTTGATCTTAATCTTCGGCATAACAGAGAACTCCTTTACTTACTTTTTCGTATCTTTGGCAGGCTTGGGGGACAGGAAAATGGACATGTGCCGTCCCTCCAGCTTGGGGCTCTTGTCCACGACAGCGATCTCGCCGCAATCCTCAGCAAACTTCAGCAACAGGTCCTGGCCGATGTTGGTGTGCGCCATCTCGCGGCCGCGGAAGCGGACCGTCACCTTGCAGCGGTTGCCCTCGGACAAAAACTTCTGGGCGTTTCTCAGCTTCACATTGAAGTCGTTCACGTCAATGCTGGGGGACATCCGAACCTCTTTGATCTCCACCACGCGCTGATTCTTGCGGGCTTCCTTCTCGCGCTTGGTCTGCTCGAACCGATATTTTCCGTAGTCCATGAGCTTACACACGGGGGGGACGGCGTTGGGAGAGATCTTCACCAGATCCAGTCCCTGCTCCTCTGCCATGCGCAGAGCCTCCTGCGAGGACACGATGCCCAGCTGTTCTCCGGTGTCAGAGATCAGGCGGACCTCCTTATCCCGGATTTCTTCATTGGTTTGATGACCTGTGTTAGCGATGGGAAAGCACCTCCAGACAAAATAAAAATACGGCTGCCGGTAAGGCCCCCGTATCACAACAAAACAACGCCGCATTCCCGGCGGTATCTTCATGTTGACCCGTTGGCTCTGGCCTGGGGTGAGGACGAGGAACCGTACCTACTTTCTTGTACCCGGATAGTTTACCACCGGCCGGGCCGCTTGTCAAGCAAAATTTTAAAATTCCCGGTCCTTTCGGACCGGGAATCCCAAATTATTTTGTGTCGTGTATCTGGCTGACCTTCAGGCGGTTGATGGCCCGGGCCAGGGTAGCCTGGGCGAATTTATACTCCTGAATGGTCTGCTTCTGCAAAATGGCCTCCCGGGCCCGGGCCTCCGCCCGTTTGGCCCGGTTGGCGTCGATCTCGTCGGGGCGCTCGGCGGAGTCAGCCAGCACCAGCACCTCGTTGTTCTCCACCTTAATGAGGCCCCCGGACACAGCGGCGGTGCGCCGCTCCCCGTTGGGCAGGGTCACGCTCATGGCCCCGGGGACCAGGGCGGCGATGGTGTTGCTGTGGCCGGCCAGGATGCCCATGGAGCCGTCCACCGCCGGGACGGTCAGGCTGACGCACGGCCCCTCGTAAAAGGGCCGGTCTGCGGCCAGCACCCGCAGATGGAACTCCTTGGCCATTTACGCTCCCTCCGCTTCCAGCTGCTTGGCCTTGGCGGCCACATCCTCCAGGGTGCCCACGTTATAGAAGGCGGCCTCGGGATACTGGTCGGCCTCGCCGTCCACGATGGCACGGAAGCCCTCCAGGGTGTCCTTCAGGGGGACATATACGCCGGGGATACCGGTGAACTTCTCTGCCACGTGGGTGGGCTGAGCCAGGAAACGCTGGATCTTACGGGCCCGGGTGACGGTGGTCCGGTCCTCGTCGCTCAGCTCGTCCATGCCCAGGATGGCGATGATGTCCTGCAATTCGCTGTATTTCTGCAAGGTCTCCTGCACCTGGCGGGCCACACGGTAGTGCTCCTGCCCCACGATGTCCGCCTCCAGAATGCGGGAGGAGGACTCCAGGGGGTCCACCGCCGGATAGATGCCCTGCTCGGCGATCTTACGGCTCAGGACGGTGGTGGCGTCCAGGTGGGCGAAGGTGGTGGCGGTGGCCGGGTCGGTCAGGTCGTCGGCGGGGACATAGACGGCCTGGACGGAGGTGACGGAGCCGTCCTTGGTGGAGGTGATGCGCTCCTGCAGCTGGCCCATCTCGTTGGCCAGGGTGGGCTGATAGCCCACGGCGGAGGGCATTCTGCCAAGCAGGGTAGACACCTCGCTGCCCGCCTGGACGAAACGGAAGATGTTGTCGATGAACAGCAGCACGTCCTTGTGCTCCTGGTCCCGGAAGTATTCCGCCATGGTCAGGCCGGACAGGGCCACCCGCATACGCACGCCGGGGGACTCGTTCATCTGGCCGAACACTAAGGCCGTCTTGTCGGACACGCCGCTCTGGCGCATCTCGTGCCACAGGTCGTTGCCCTCGCGGCTGCGCTCGCCCACGCCGGTAAAGACGGAGTAGCCGCCGTGCTGCATGGCCACGTTGTGAATGAGCTCCTGGATCAGCACGGTCTTGCCCACGCCGGCGCCGCCGAACAGGCCGATCT
>OLFT01002063.1_pt1 | contig 18414 bp, 13 predicted proteins | sample 1604921 | NCBI WGS metagenome assembly OLFT01 (sample SAMEA3888897, study PRJEB22519) | human gut metagenome | biome: human gut; feature: human-associated habitat; material: faeces | place: Denmark | collected 2013 | reverse complement strand
TCGGCGGTATTGATGGAGAAGGAGACGGGCGCTCTTCTCTATGAAAAGGAGTCCCACCAGCAGCTGGAGCCCGCCAGCGTGACCAAGGTGATGACCCTGCTGCTCATTATGGAGGACCTGGACAGCGGGCGGCTGTCCAAAGAGGACCTGGTCACGGTCTCCGCCGCCGCCGCGGGGATGGGCGGTTCCCAGGTCTATTTGAAGGAGGGGGAGCAGCTGTCCGCCGGCGAGCTCATCAAGTGCATCGCGGTGGTCTCAGGCAACGACGCGGCGGTGGCCATGGCGGAGCACCTGGCCGGCAGCGAGGCCGCCTTCGTGGAGCGGATGAACCGGCGGGCCCAGGAGCTGGGCATGAAGGACACCGCCTTTGTCAACTGCACCGGCCTTCCGGCCGCCGGACACCATAGCTCGGCCTATGACATCGCCCTCATGTCCCGGGAGCTGATCCTGCACCACCCGGACATCCGGACGTATACCACCATCTGGATGGACTCCATCCGGGATGGTGCCTTCGGCCTGACCAATACCAACCGTCTGGTGCGCTTTTATCCCGGAGCCACGGGGCTGAAGACCGGCTCCACGGACTCCGCCCTCTACTGCCTGTCCGCCACTGCGGAGCGGGACGGCATGGAGCTCATCGCCGTGGTGATGAAGGCCCCCAGCTCCGCCCACCGCTTTGACGACGCCAAGGCTCTGCTGGACTACGGCTTTTCCGCCTGGTCTCTGGTCAGCGTCTATCCAGATTCCCCTCTGGCCCCCATTCCGGTGCTGCTGGGGACCGTGGATCAGATCCAGCCCCAGCTGGCCCGGGACTGCCGCCTGCTGGTCCGGAAGGGGCAGGAGGGGGCGGTGACCACCCGCCTGACTCTGGCCCAGGATCTGGAGGCCCCGGTGGAGCCTGGACAGACCGTGGGTGAGCTGGAGGTCTCTGTGGATGGTCAGGTGCGGGATACTGTGCCCATTCTGGCCGCGCAGGGTGCCGGGCGTCTGACTGTGCCCCGGATTTTCACCCGTCTGCTCCGTCAGCTGCTGATGGCTGGGTAAGTCCCCGCCGGGGAGGCGCGGCGTCCCGCGCCCTCCCCGGCAGATTTCCAGTTCCGGCGCGTCCCGCCGCCCGGAATCCTGTAATTAACCTCCTTTTGACTTGACGGTCTCCTGTGCCTGTTGTATAATTTATATAAATATCAGGGGAGGTATTTTTGCAAGGTTGTCATTTTCGATGCACCACACTGTGAAATCCATGGGAATGAGGTGATCTCATTGGTCAAATATAATGGAAAACTGTCTGAATACGACCTGTTTTTGGAGTTGGAGGCGTTTTCCGAGGGCAGAAGCTGCCACGCATGGCGCTGCTTTGGCGCACATCCCTGCCGAAAGGACGGACAGGAGGGCTACCTCTTCCGGGTCTGGGCGCCCAACGCCAGGCAGGTTTGTGTCTTTGGTGATTTTAACGGATGGGACGAAAACGCTGCCCCTCTGGAAAAGTTGGAGGGCGGCATCTGGGAGGGCTTTCTGCCCGGCCTGAAGCGCTATGATACATACAAATACGTCATCCACGCCGCCGACGGAACGGTGACGGCCAAGGCCGATCCATACGCCTTCCATGCTGAGACCCGTCCCGGGAACGCGTCCAAGATCTATGAGCTGGATGAGTATCCCTGGGGGGATGCCGGCTGGATGGACTACCGGGCCAAAAACCCGCCCTACCGCCGGCCCATGAACATCTACGAATGCCATCTGGGGTCCTGGCGCCGCACCGGCGAGGGTGAGTTTCTCTCCTACCGGGACACCGCTCGCTATCTGGTGCCCTATGTCAAGGAGATGGGTTACACCCATGTGGAGCTGCTCCCTGTCATGGAGCACCCCCTGGACGCCTCCTGGGGCTACCAGGTCACCGGCTATTTCGCGGCCACCAGCCGCTTTGGCACGCCCGATGACCTGAAATACCTCATCGACCAGCTCCACCAGGCCGGGGTAGGCGTCATTCTAGACTGGGTCCCCGCCCACTTCCCCCGGGACGCCTTCGGCCTGTACCACTTCGACGGTACACCCACCTACGAATACGCCGACCCCCGGAAGGGGGAGCACCCGGACTGGGGCACCCAGGTGTTTGACCTGGGCCGGAACGAGGTCCGCTCCTTTCTCTTCTCCAACGCCATGTTCTGGCTGGAGGAGTACCACGCCGACGGGCTGCGGGTGGACGCCGTCTCCTCCATGCTCTACCTGGACTACGGGCGTCAGGACGGGGCCTGGATGCCCAACATCCACGGCGGGAATGAGAACCTGGAGGCCATCGAGTTCTTCCAGAAGCTGAACACCACCATCTTCGCGGCCCATCCCGACGTGCTGATGATCGCTGAGGAGTCCACCGCCTGGCCCAAGGTCACCTACCCTGTGGACGAGGGGGGGCTGGGCTTCAACTTCAAGTGGAACATGGGCTGGATGAACGACATCTGCCACTACATCAAGCTGGATCCCTATTTCCGCCAGTTCAACCACCGGGACATCACCTTCTCCATGATGTACGCCTTCTCGGAAAACTACATCCTGCCCCTGTCCCATGACGAGGTCGTCCACATGAAGGGCTCCTTCCTGGGGAAAATGCCCGGGGAGAACAGTGAGAAGTTCGCCGGTGTCCGTGCCTTCTACGCCTATATGCTCACCCATCCGGGCAAGAAACTGTCCTTCATGGGGGCGGAGCTGGGCCAGTGGAACGAGTGGCATTACGAGTATTCCCTGGACTGGCACCTCCTTCAGTATGAGCCCCACCGCCAGATCCATAAATTCTTCCAGGCGGCCAACGCCTTCTACTTAGCGGAGCCCGCCCTCTGGGAGCAGGATGACTCCTGGCAGGGCTTCCAGTGGCTGTGCGCCGACGACCACACCGCCAACACCGTGGCCTTTCTCCGCTGGGACCGGGAGGGCCGCCCTCTCATCGTGGTGTGCAACTTCTCGCCCATCCACCGCAAGGGCTACTATGTGGGCGCACCCTTCTCGGGCGCCTGGGCCCCGGTGCTCAACACCGATGCGGCGGAGTTCGGCGGCTCCGGCCTGGGGGACACCGCCCCCATCAAAACGATCAGCACCCCCTGTCACGACCAGGAGCAGGCCCTCTCCATCGATCTGCCCCCCATGTCCGTGATGGTCTACCGCTGTATCCGCCGCAGCCCGGTCCGCAAGAAAAAGGCCGGGGAGAAAGCGCCGGAGAAGAAGAGCTTTCCCAAGACCGGGGCGGGCAAAACTGCCTCCGCAAAAACCGCAGCCCGCAGATCGAAGGCCGCGGCGCGGCCCGGGCGCAAACCCAAGACCGATCAGGCGTGAACCTCTCGCCTGTGGTTTTTACCGCGATCCAGCGGTCTACAATACATCAGAGGTGAAGGACAATGAAAAAAGAAGTTGTGGCCATGCTGTTGGCGGGCGGACAGGGCAGCCGCCTCTACGCTCTGACCAGCCATGTGGCCAAGCCCGCCGTCCCCTTCGGCGGGAAGTACCGTATCATCGATTTTCCCCTTTCCAACTGTGTCAACTCCGGCATTGATACCGTGGGTGTGCTGACCCAGTACCGCCCTCTGGAGCTGAACAGCTATATCGGCTCCGGCCAGCCCTGGGATCTGGACCGGTCCGACGGCGGCGTCCACATCCTGCCCCCCTATATGCGCGAGGGCGACCAGGGCACCTGGTACAAGGGCACCGCCAACGCGATCTATCAGAATATTGGCTTCCTGGATCTGTATGATCCGGAGTATGTGATCATCCTGTCCGGCGACCATATCTATAAAATGGACTATACCGATATGCTGGACCTGCATAAGAAGAGCGGCGCGGCCTGCACCATCTCCGTGCTGGAGGTCACTCTGGAGGAGGCTACCCGCTTCGGCATTATGAACGTGGACGAGAACGACCAGGTCTATGAATTTGAGGAGAAACCCAAGCAGCCCAAGAGCAACCTGGCCTCCATGGGCATCTATGTGTTCACCTGGTCCAAGCTGCGCCGCTACCTCATCGAGGACGAGGCAAACCCCGACTCCTCCAACGACTTCGGCAAAAATATCATCCCCGCCATGCTGGGGGCTGGTGAGAAGCTGATGGCCTACCGTTTCCATGGCTATTGGAAGGACGTGGGCACTATCAACTCCCTGTGGGACGCCAACATGGATATGCTGGCCCCCAACAGCGAAAGCGGTATCAACCTCTATGATACCAGCTGGCCCATCTACGCCCGTACGCCCGTACGCCCACCCCATGTCACCGGCCCCAACGCCCAGATCTCCCACTCTCTGGTCACCGGCGGCTGCCGGGTGGACGGCTCGGTGGAGAATTCCGTGCTGTTCCACTCGGTCACGGTGGAGGAGGGGGCTGACGTCCAGTACTCTATCCTCATGCCTGGCACTGTGGTGAAGAAGGGGGCCGTTGTGGCCTATGCCATCGTGGCGGAAGGTGCGGTCATTGAGGCCGAGGCCACCGTGGGCGCGCCGCCCTCGGACGACCCCGACTGGGGGATCGCCGTGGTGGCCGGCGGCATCAACGTGGGCGAAAAGGCCGTAGTCAAGCCCAGCGCCATGGTCCGGAAAAATGTGAAGGGAGGTGAGCAGGTATGAACGACCTTCACGGGATCGTGTTCGCGTGCCGCTCTGACGCCAATCTGGGCGAGCTGACCCGCCCCCGCAACACCTGCTCTCTGCCGTTCGGCGGCCGCTACCGCCTGATCGACTTTATGCTGTCCAACTATGTCAACGCCGGTATCACCGACGTGGGCGTTATCGTCCACCAGAGCTATCAGTCTCTGCTGGACCATGTGGGTTCCGGCAAGGACTGGGACCTGTCCCGCAAGCACGGCGGCCTGCGGATCCTCCCCCCCTTTGGCTATGCGGAGCGGGGCGGCGAGTACCGGGGCAACATGGACGCCCTGTCCGGCGTGGCCGACTATCTGGAGAACATCCGTCAGGACTATGTGATCCTGGCCTGGGGCGATATGGCGGTCAACCTGCCGGTGGCTGAGGTATTCCAGCAGCATCTGGACAGCGGCGCCGATGTGACCATGGTCTGCACCCCCAGTCTGAAGGGCGCGCCCCGCTTCTCCGAGTATGTGGAGGTGGATGATACCGGCCGGGTGACCGACCTGTCCGTTCATCCCGTCACCGCCGGCAGCACCCTGGAGAGCCTGGAGATCTACATTCTCTCCAAAAAGCTGCTGCTGGACATGGTGGACTACTGCTCCGCCCACGACATCGTGAATTTCAGCCGCGGCGTCCTTCAGCCCCGTCTCAGGACCCTGAAGCTGATGTCCTATGTCCACCAGGGCTATGTGGCCCGCTTCCAGTCGGTCAGCGGCTACTTCCAGCGCTCCATGGATCTACTGGAACCCTCCGTCCGGGATGAGCTGTTCAACCCCGACCGCCCCATCCGCACCAAGGACCGTTCCAACCCCTCCACCTACTACGGCCCCGACTCCCGCTCTGTCCACTCTCTGGTGGCGGACGGCTGCCTCATCGAGGGCGAGGTGGAAAACTCCATCATCTCCCGGGGCGTCATTATTGAGAAGGGCGCCCGGGTATGCGACAGCGTCCTGATGCAGGGCGCCGTGGTCAGAAGCGGCGCTTCCCTGGCCTACGTCATCGCGGATAAGAATGTCACGATCAATCAGGACCGGATGCTCATGGGCCATCTGACCTATCCTCTGGCCATCGCCAAGGAGTCTGTGGTCTGATCCTGTGCTCCCGCCGGAGCGCCGTGCCGCGGCACGACGCTCCGGCTTCCAACTCATTTTGTGCTTGCGGAAAGGGGACTTATTATGAAGATCCTGTTTGCCGCCTCTGAGGCGGTTCCCTTTATCAAAACCGGCGGCCTGGCCGATGTGGCCGGCTCTCTGCCCAAGGCGCTGGCCCAGGCGGGGCATGAGGTCAAGGTCATTCTCCCCCTCTATGAGGGCATTGGGGACCAGTGGCGCAGCCAGATGACCTTTCTGAAATACTTCAATGTGACCCTCTCCTGGCGTCAGGTCTACTGCGGCCTGTTCCAGCTGGAGCGGGAGGGTGTCACCTACTGGTTCGTGGACAACGAATACTACTTCAAACGCTGGCAGATCTACGGCCACTTCGATGACTGCGAACGCTTCGCCTACTTTTCCCGCGCGGTTGTGGAGACGCCGGGCCAGCTGGACTGGTCCCCGGACATCATCCACTGCAACGACTGGCAGACCGCATTGATCCCCGTCTATCTGCTGGAGGATAAATACCGCACTCCCCAGCTGAACCACGTCAAGACCGTGTTCACCATCCACAATGTGGAGTACCAGGGCCGCTATGGCGATCAGGTGCTGGAGGATGTGATTGGCCTGGGCCGCAACTACTTCAACGAGGGGATGCTGGCCCACCAGGGGGACGTGAATCTGATGAAGGGCGCCATTATGGCCTCCACTTATGTCACCACAGTCTCGCCCACCTACGCCCAGGAGCTGCGCCTGCCTTTCTACGCCCACGGCATGGACGGTGTTATCAACCAGCAGAGCGGCAAGCTCCAGGGGATCCTGAACGGCATTGATATGGCCCTGTATGATCCCGCGGTCATGCCCGGCTTGGCCGCCAACTTCACCCCTGCGGCCCCCGCCAAGGGCAAGACCGCCTGTAAGCTGGCCCTCCAACGGAAGGTGGGCCTGCGTGAGGACGAGTCCGCCCCCATCATCGCCTGCGTCTCCCGCCTGGTGGGGCACAAGGGTTTTTCTCTGGTCACGGACGTCCTCCATCAGATCATGGAGATGGATGTGCAGATGGTGGTGCTGGGTACCGGCGACTGGCAGTATGAGGAGGCATTTCGAAATGCCCAGCGTCAGTATCCCGGCCGCTTCTCCGCACAGATCACCTACTCCGGCCCCCTGTCCAACATGATCTACGCCGGTGCGGATCTGTTCCTCATGCCCTCCGTCAGTGAGCCCTGCGGTCTGAGCCAGATGATCGCCATGCGCTTCGGCACCGTCCCCATCGTCCGGGAGACCGGCGGGCTGAAGGACACTGTCCTGCCCTACAATAAGTTTACCGGCGAGGGCCGGGGCTTCACCTTCTCTGACGTCAATGCCGGGGATATGCTCTGGGTCATCCGGGAGGCGGTGGACCTCTACTACAACGACAAGGAGGCCTGGCGCGGCCTCCAGAAGGCCGGCATGACCGCCGACTTCAGCTGGGACCACTCCGCCCAGGAGTATCTGGACATCTATCAGCGCATCTCTGGCTGAGCCCGGACAGTCCCGCAGCCACAGAGCCCTCCGCCCCAGGCGGAGGGCTCGATTTTCCTCAAAACGGCCGGTTTCAGGGCATTCAGCGCCTGCTAGAGACAGAATTGCCGTCCTCTTTCCGCTTAGGCAGCTGCTTGCCCTTCTGGGCAAAAAACGGGGCAAAAAAGTGTGGAAAACAGTGGATATTCCCTGGATTTGCACCGTTCTTCGCATTGACGCTCCAGGGGAAATCTGGTACAATAGCAGGCGGGTCCAGGTAACAGTCTGGATGTCAGTTCCTGGCCTTCCATTTTGTCATTTGATGATCATAAAGAATGAAACGGGGGCAAAAAAATGGCTGAATACAGTAAAGCCCAGCTTACCGAGATGATAGTCGGAAAACTCCGCCGCAACTTCGGACGCGACGTGGAGGATGCCGGTCCCAACCACATCTTCAAGGCCTGCGCCCTGGTGCTGCGGGACATCATGTCTGCCCATCAGATGGAGACCGGAAACCGGGTCTGGGAGGACCAGCAGCGTCAGGTCCACTACCTGTCCATGGAATTTCTCATGGGGCGCTCTTTGGAGAAGAACGCCTACAATCTGGGTCTGCTGGACACCTTGAAGGAGACGCTGGAGGACCTTGGGTACTCTGCCTCCGATCTTTTTGAGAAGGAGCCTGATGCCGGCCTGGGCAACGGCGGTCTGGGCCGCCTGGCCGCCTGTTATCTGGACTCCATGACCACCCTGGAGATCCCGGCCACCGGCTATACGATTTGCTATGAGCTGGGCATCTTCAAGCAGAAGATCGTAGATGGACGCCAGGTGGAGCAGGCCGACAACTGGCTGGGCCTGGGCGACGCCTGGCTCATTCCCAAGATGGACGAGACCGAGGAGGTCCGCTTCGGCGGCCGTGTGGTGGACCACTGGGACGAGCGCGGGGTGAACCACCCGGAGCATGTGGGCTATACCACCGTCCTGGCCATCCCCCGGGATATGGAGATCGCCGGTTATCAGACCAAGCACACCAATACCCTGCGCCTCTGGGACGCCAAGAGCCCCGTCCCCGTGGATATGTCCTACTACTCCAAGGGCGAGTATCTCAAGGCGGTGGAGCAGCAGGCCATGGCTGAGGTCATCGCCAAGGTGCTCTATCCCGATGACAACCACTACGAGGGCAAGTCTCTGCGCCTGAAGCAGCAGTATTTCTTTGTCTCCGCTACCGTCCAGTCCATCGTGCGCAAGCACCGCGCCCAGTATGGCACCCTGCGCAACTTCCACGAGAAGCACGTCCTCCAGATCAACGACACCCATCCCACTCTGGTCATCCCCGAACTGATGCGTATCCTGATGGATGTGGAGGGGTACAGCTGGAACGGCGCCTGGAATATCGTCACCAAGTCGGTGGCCTACACCAACCACACCGTCCTGGCCGAGGCGCTGGAGCGCTGGCCCCAGGGCCTGATCGAGAGTCTCCTGCCCCGGATCTGGCAGATCCTGAAGGAGATCGCCGCCCGCTACCAGCGCCAGCTGGAGGAGCGCTTCCCCGGCGACCAGGAAAAGGTGGCCAAAATGGCCATCATCTGGAACGGCGAGGTCCGGATGGCCAATCTGTGCGTATGCGCCTGCTACGCCGTCAACGGTGTCTCCGCCCTCCACTCGGATATTTTGAAGCAGGATGTGTTCCATGACGCCTACACCATGCGTCCGGAGCAGTTCAAGAACGTCACCAACGGCGTGGACCACCGCCGCTGGCTGTCCCAGATCAACCCCAAGCTGGACGCTCTGGTTCGGGAGTGTGCCGGCGGGGATGACTACCTCCTCCATCCCGATGCCATCCGGAACCTGGAGAAGTACAAGGATGACAAGTCCGTCCTGGACCGACTGGAGGCCATCAAGCGGGAGAACAAGCGCCGCTTCGCCGCCTATGTGGCCCGGGAGAACGGCGTGGTGCTGAATACCGACGCCATTTTCGACGTCCAGGTAAAGCGCCTCCACGAGTACAAGCGCCAGCTGCTCAACGTCCTGCACATCATCCACCTGTATGACCAGCTGCGGGATAACCCCAACATGGACTTCACCCCCCAGACCTTCCTCTTCGGAGCAAAGGCGGCCCCCGGCTACCATGTGGCCAAGAAGATCATCCAGCTGATCAACTCTCTGGCGGCCCAGATCGCCGCCGACCCGATCTGCAAGGATAAGCTCCAGGTGGTCTTTTTGGAGAATTACCGGGTCTCCCTGGCCGAACGCCTGATGCCCGCCAGCGAGCTCAGCGAGCAGATCTCCACCGCCGGCAAGGAGGCCAGCGGCACCGGCAACATGAAGTTTATGATGAACGGCGCTCTGACCATCGGCACCCTGGACGGCGCCAACGTGGAGATGCATCAGCAGCTGGGGGACGAGAACATCTTCCTCTTCGGCCTCACCGCCGGCCAGGTCCAGGATCTGAAGTCCCGCGGCTACTGCCCCATGGACTACTACAACGGAAACGGCGCGCTCCGCCGGGTCATTGACCAAATCTCCGCTGGCTTCTCCGACCAGGTGGATTACTCCGACCTCACAGCCCGTCTGCTGCGCGGCGCGGGCGGCAGCCCCGCCGACGAGTACCTGCTGCTGGCTGACTTTGACAGCTACTGCCAGGCCCACCGCCGTGCCCTGGAGACCTACGCTGACCGCAAGCGCTGGAGCCAGATGTCTCTGATCAACATCGCCCGTTCCGGCATCTTTGCCGCGGACCGTTCGATCCGCGACTATGCCCGGGACATCTGGCACGTTCCCGCCCGTCCCTGATGAGATCCCACTGCAAAAGGCCGCCCTCCGGGGCGGCCTTTTATGGTCAAAAACCCCCTTCCCCCTTGCCAAATCATGAAAAATGAAATACAATAGGGACACGGAACCTATTTTGAAAACGGCGTGGGCCCGCATCCGCGCGCCCCGCGGAGGAGGAATTTGAAATATGATCTCTATCGCTTCGGACCACGGCGGGTACTGCCTGAAAGAGCATATCAAGGCCTATCTCACCGCCAAGGGCATCAACGTTCTGGACTGCGGCTGTGACAGTCAGGAGAGCTGCGACTATCCCATCTTCGCCAAGGCGGCGGCAGAGGCTGTGGCCGACGGCCGCTGCGAGAAGGGCATCGTGATCTGCACCACCGGCATCGGCGTCTCCATCACCGCCAACAAGGTGAATGGGATCCGCTGTGCCCTGTGCAGCGACCCCTTCTGTGCCGAGATGACCCGCCGCCACAATGACGCCAATATGCTGGCCATGGGTGCCGGCATCATCGGTCCCAATATGGCCGAGCGCATCGTGGACGTATTCCTGGACACCCAGTTCGAGGGCGGCCGCCATGCCCGCCGCGTCGGCCTGGTCATGGATGTGGAGAAGGATTGATTTTATAACGGGCCGGATGTGGTTCACATCCCGTTTCTCACCCCAGCTGCGGCATGATTTTCCCATCCTCTTAGTGTAATAAGCAAAACCCCGCCGGTCCTGAATGGGGCCGGCGGGGTTCTCGTATCTGGATCAAAGTCCAATGGGCTCAGGGATAGACAAACACGGACAGGGCGATGAAAAAGGTCTGTAACGCCACCATGATCAGAAACAGGGGCGCCATGAACCGGTACCATCTGTCCAGGGGGACCCCCATCAAGCCGCAGTTCAGTGTACAGGCGGTGGGCCAGAACATATCGGAGAAGCCGTCGCCGAAGCAATAGGCCAGCACAGCGGTCTGTCGGCTCACACCCACAATATCCGCCACCGGGGTCATGATGGGCATGGTGATGGTGGCCTGACTGGAGGATCCGGTGATGAAGAAGTTGATCACATTTTGGAGAAACAGCATCCCCACCGCAGAGATCATCTTGTTGGAGGAATTGAGCAGCTGGGACAGGCCATAGACCACCGTATCCGAGATCATCGCGTCCTTCATGGTCAGCAGGATCCCCCGGGTGAACCCGATCACCAGAATGGAGGACACCACAGATTTTGTGGACTCAATGAAGGTATTGCAGATCTCAGTGGCGGAGTAGCCCCCCACCAGGCCGGAGACCACCGCCATCATCAGGAACATAGCCGCGATCTCATTGATATACCACCCAAGCTGAATGGTGCCAAACAGCAGCATCCCGATGGTGGCCAGGAACAGCAGCAGACACAGCTTCTGCCGCAGGGTAAAGGCACCGTCTGACTCGCTCACATCGGGCGGAGTAAACTCCATCGGAACACCGTACATCACGGACTGCTCCGGATGGGCCTTGACCTTTTTGGCATAGCGCATCACATACCAGATCGCGGTCCCCTGGAACACCAGAAAGACCACCAGGCGGTAGAGGACACCGGAGTTGATGGGGACCTCCGCAATGCTCTGGGCGATGCCCACAGAGAACGGGTTGGTGGTGGCGGCGGCAAAGCCGGTGGCCACACCGACATAGACCACCGCCCCGCCAACAAGTGGGTCATATCCCAGGGCCAGCCCCATCCCAACAAACACGGACACCAATCCATAGGTCTCCTCAAAGATCCCCAGGGTAGATCCAAGCACTCCGAAAAGCAGCATGAACACCGGGATCAGCAGATGGGTCCTTCCCCTCATTTTTCGGATCAATACATGGATCGCGCCGCTCAGTGTCCCATTTTTTGTGAGGATATAGACATAGCCATAGGCAAATACGATCAGGAACAGGATGTCTGCCGCGTCCACATACCCCCGCTGGAGGGACAAAAAGATGTCGAACAGCCCCGGCTTCTTCCCCTCGGTAAAGTGGAAGGAATCGGGAATGACCACAGTTTTCCCGCTGACCGGATCCAGCTCACGGACGTACTCCCCAGCCGGGATCAGATAGCACAGAGCGACCACTACAAGCAGGATGATCGTGAGGATCACATAGGTATGCGGCATTTTGATCTTGGAGAGCTTTTCTTTCCATCGGCGCATGACCTGTTGTTCCCTCCCTAAAACGGAATATTAGAGTGAATCAGCACATGGCCTTTCCGGACAGGAATACCTGCTCCACATGGGCCTGATAGGCGAAGGGGTGCTGATCCCACACCACGATGTCGGCGTCCTTACCCGCCGTCAGGCTGCCCTTCCGGTCGTCGATGCCCAGCACCTCGGCCGGATTGATGGTGACCGCCTTCAGCCCCTCCAGCTCATCCATGCCGTCCCGCACAGACAGTGCGGCGTAGACCGGCAGATAGTACAGGGGGGTGACATCATGGTCAGCAGTGATACACACCTTCAGGCCGGCACGGCTCAGCACGCCGGCGGTCTCATAGGTCTTGTTCCAGGTCTCGTGCTTGGAGCGGGGGGTCATACCGGGGCCCACGATCACCGGATAGGGGAACTTGGCCAGGTAATCAGCGATGGCGATCCCATCGGTGCAGTGGACCAGCACCAGGTCCACATCGTACTCCTGGGCGATGCGGATGGCAGTGCAGATGTCATCGGAGCGGTGGGCGTGCATGTGGATAGGCATCTCCTTGTTCAGGACCTTCAGCATATTCTCCATGCCGATGTCCCGCTTGAACCAGCTGCCGCTCTTTTCCGCCTCCTCCTTGTCGTGGCGGTACTCGATGGCGTCCTCCAGGCACTTGCGCAGGTGATAGGCCACGCCCATGCGGGACTCAAAGCCGTGCTTGGCGGTCTTGGGGTTCTCGCCCACGCTGCACTTCATGGCAGTGTAGCGCCGCAGTAGCATCTCGTCGGCTACCGTGCCGTTCAGGGTGATGGTGGAGGCGACGCCGCCCACCACGCCGTCGCTGCCAGGGCAGACGCAGGCAGCGGTGACGCCGGCCCGGACGGAGTCAATCACCGCCCGGTCAAAGGGGTAGATGCCGTCCAGCACCTCCAGCTCCGGGGTCAGGGCGCCGGAGTAGTCACAGCAGTCATCCCCGATGCTGCCCATGCCCTCCTCGCTGATGCAGATGTGGCTGTGGGCGTCGATCATGCCAGGGGTGACATATTTCCCGGAGGCGTCAAAGACCTCCTCGCCCTCGGCGGCCTGGAGCTCCGGAGCAATCTCCTTGATTTTCCCATTCTCCACGCGGATGTCCCGCAGGACGAAGCCGCCCTCCTCAAACAGCAGCACATTACCATGCTTTACGATCATGTTCAGATCCCCTTTCTTACTTTCGGTGGATAGGGCAATAAGGATACAGAAGTCAGCCTTCCATATCCTTATTGCCGGTATGTTTTATTTTACCCCGGAATGGGGGCAAAAGCTTCTTTTAGTAGCCGATCCAGACGGCAATGGTCATAAATACGAACTCCAGGACCAGCATCATCAGGAACAGCGGGGTGACGAAGCGGTACCACTTGTTCAGAGGCACGCCGCCCATCAGGCCGCAGCACAGCGCGCAGGAGGTAGGCCAGAAGCAGTCGGCGAAGCCGTTGCCGAACTGATAGGCCAGCACCGCGATCTGCTTGCTCAGTCCAACCAGCTCCGCGGTGGGCGCCATGATGGGCATGGTGATGGTGGCCTGACTGGTGGAGCCGTTGATGAAGAACTTGATGATGTTCTGCAGGATCAGCATGCCGTAAGCCGCCACATACTTGCTGGCGTTCTCCAGCAGGTTCACCAGGTTGTACACAATGGTGTCAGTAATGCAGCCCTGCTGCATCAGTACAGTGATACCGCGGGTAAAGCCCACTATCAGCATGGAAGATACCATGGACTTGGTGGACTCAATGAAGGTCTTACAGATCTCTGTGGCGGAATAGCCGCTGATAATACCTGCTACCACCATGGCCATCAGGAACAGGGCGGCGATCTCATCCACATACCAGCCCAGGTTCAGCACGGAATAAGTGAGGAAGGCGATTACGCCGAAGAATTCAAGCAGGCACAGCTTCTGACGGGTGGTCATCTTAATTCCATCCAAGTCATCAAGCCCCTTGCTCTCCACACTGTCGATGGGTACCCCATGCAGCAGGGAGCGGGCGGGGTCTGACTTCACCTTGCTGGCATAGCGCATAAGATAGGTGATGGCCAGAATCTCAAAAGCGATGAAGATGGCCCAGCGCAGACCCATGCCGGAATAAAGCTCTACGCCTGCCACATCCTGGGCCACTGCAATATTAAAGGGGTTGGTAGTACCAGCAGCATAGCCCAGGGATACACCCAGGAAGATGGTGGCGCCGCCCACGATAGCGTCATAACCCAGGGCCATGAAGATTCCCACGAAGACTGGGAACAGGCCGTAGACCTCCTCATAAATGCCCATGGTGGAGCCCAGAATGCCCAGCACCAGCATGGTAATGGGAATGAGCAGCTGAACCCGCTTTCCTACTTTTCGAACCATCGTCCCCAATGCCTTATCCATCGTTCCGTTCTTGGTCAGCACATAGACGAAACCGTAGGAAAAGATGATCAGGAACATGATGTTGGCCGACTCTACATAGCCCTGCTGCAGAGCCAGGAAAAGGTCAAAGATACCAGGGGCCTCTACATCGATCTCATGGTAGGTGCCATCCACGACAACCATCTTGCCGGAGACCGGATCCTCCACCCGGTCGTACTGGCCTGCGGGGATGATGTGGGTCAGGACCAGCATCAGCACCATGATCGAAACCAGGATCACATAGGTGTGAGGCATTTTGAATTGAAATTTCTTTTTTTCGGTGTTTGCCATAGCCATCTCCTCATTTCTCCAAATTTACAACAAACATACATTCGGAGCCGGTCGACGTCAGCCAAATCTGGCTCTGTCCCCAGCCCCGTGGTCAGATGCTTTAATCATACACCTTCAAGTAACTTGAATGTCAAGGGAAAATGTGATAAAATGGGGAAAAGTTCTTTAGAGGTGCAAAATGGAGGATATTTTTTCCATCGGAGAGGTATCAAAGCTGTTAGATGTGCCTGCGGCCACGATCCGTTTCTGGGAACAGGAAGGGCTGCTCTCCCCCCGGAAGGAGGCAAACCGCTACCGCGCCTACGGGCCCCGGGAGCTGGCGGAGATCGCGGACGTGGTGTTCCTGCGCAGCACTGGGGTTCCGGTGAAACGGATCCTGCAAATGCGCAGCTTCGATTTGGAGCAGTATCAGGATGGCCTGAACCAGCTGGAAGACTATATGCGTTCACATCTGGAAACCTGTCAGCGGATCTGCGGACAGATCCAGAGGCAGATGGCCAACACCCATGAGATCCTGCGCCTCCAACAGGAGCCGTACCGGTCGGAGGAGGTCCCTTTCGAGAAAATCGCCCGCTTTGCCTTCCATGAACGGGAAAAGCTTCTGCGGTACAGCGGAGATCCCACGCTTTATGTTCGGTATTTCGATACCCGGGATATGTCCGGGACGGAAACCCGGTGCATCGTGATGCCTCCGGACGCCTCTGGACCGGACCTGTGCTGGGAGCGGTCCGCGGGCGGCACGTTCCTGACCTTTCTGATCCGGGAGCAGGTGGACCGGGACTACCGCAGCGACGTGTGGATGTCTGTCAAAGAGGTGCAGAAGCAGTACCGCACTGGCATCCTTCTGGCTCAGTATCTGCTCACCGCGGTGGAGCGGGGCGAACGGACGGACTTCCTGAAGGGATATATTCAGGTCTGTTGACATCTTGAGCGCCCCAGTCTCCACAGCTTTGAGCGCCCCTCCGGCGGAGACGGCCGGAGGGGCGCTCTGTCATGCCGGGCACTGCCGCCCGGTGTGGTCAATGGTGTATTCCCCGTCCAGAATGATCTGGGAAATGGGCACAAAGGTGTAGCCCTCCTGAATGAGCGCGGTCAGGATGGATGGCAGGGCCTCCGGCGTGTGCTTGGCGGCGTTGTGGAACAGAACGATGGAGCCGGGCTGGACCTTTCCGGTGACCCGCTGGGCGATCTCCTGGGCGGGGAGCTCTTTCCAGTCCAGGCTGTCCACATCCCACTGGATGGGCTCCATACCGATGGAGCGCACAGCGCGGATGGCGTTGTCATCGTAGTCGCCATAGGGCAGGCGAACCAAGGTAGGACGCACGCCGGTGACCGCCTCGATTTTGTCGTTGCAGGCGTTCAGGTCATCTACCACCGCCTGCGGGGACAGCTGAGGGTAGTGGGCGTGGGTGTTGGAGTGGTTCATCACCTCATGCCCGGCGTCGTGGAGGGCCTTGACCGACTCTGGATATTTGTCCACCCAGTCGCCCACCACAAAGAAGGTGGCCTTGACCTGGAAGCGGTCCAGAATGTCAATGAGCTCCTGGGTGTCCTCATTGCCCCATGCTGCGTCGAAGCTGATGGATACCAGTTTCTGGTCCCGCTGGACGCAGTAAATGGGCAGCTGCCTTGCGGACGCCGAGGCGTCCACAGCGGCGGGATAGTTGACCACATAGAACATCAGTACAGCCGCGATCCCACAGATCGCAAGGGATATGGAGTTCCGGCGGATCAAAAATGCTCTCATAAAGATCGTCCTCCTGCAATTTCATTGTTCCCAGTATATGTCGGCGGGCCGGCCGTCATGTCGAGGCGGATCTCCTCAATACTTTAAACAAAAAAAGTGTACAAGATTGCCCGGACCCTATTGCGTTCCTATTTTTTATCTGTATAATAAAGGGGACGAAACGCCCTGTGGTCCGCCCCGGGGCGTCTGCTATGGCCGCCCAAAGTGATCGCTGCGGCTGAAACTATGCCGAAAAGGAGCACACAATGGAACTGATCATACAGATTATCTCTGCCGTATACAACTTTCTATGGGGGGATCTTTTCACAATTCCTCTGCCCGGCGGGAACTCCATGGGAGTATCTCTGCTGGTGTTGCTGCTTATCCCAACGGGGATCTATTTCACCATCCGCACCCGGGCCATGCCTCTGCGGCTCTTTCCGGAGATGCTCCGTGTGACGGTTGAAAAGCGGTCCCACAGCCATCTGGGCTCCATCTCCGGGGTCCAGGCTCTGGTGGTCTCCACGGCCACCCGGGTGGGAATGGGGAACCTGGTGGGCGTGGTGGCTGCCATCTCCGCCGGCGGAGCCGGAGCGGTATTCTGGATGTGGATCTCCGCACTGCTGGGGTCCTCCACCGCCTTTATCGAGGCCACCTTGTCCCAACTCTATAAGCAGAAAGACCCCCTGTATGGGGGCTACCGGGGCGGTCCGGCCTACTATATCCACCAGTATGCTGAGCAGAAGCTGGGCGGCAAGCCCCGCCGCTACTCCGTGATTGCTGTGCTCTTTGCCATCTCCGGCCTGATCTGCTGGTGCGGCATCAGCCAGGTCATCAGCAACTCGGTCTCCAGCTCCTTCCAGAACGCCTTCAACATCCCGCCTCTGTACTCCACCGTCCTGTTGGTGGCTCGCTGTCATTGTGCTGCGGAAAAACGCCAGCGTCAAGGTGCTGGACGTGCTGGTCCCCATCATGGCCGGCTGTTACTTCCTGATTACCATCTTCCTGCTCATCAAGAACGCCGCGCTGCTGCCCTCTGTGTTCCAGCGCATCTTTGAGGAGGCCTTTGGGATCCGCCAGGTTGTTGCGGGCGGGTTTGGCGCAGTGCTGATGCAGGGCGTCAAGCGCGGCCTGTTTTCCAACGAGGCGGGCTCCGGCTCCGCCCCCTGTGCCTCCGCCGCCGCGGATGTGAGTCATCCTGCCAAGGCCGGGCTGCTCCAGGCGCTGGGCGTGTTTATTGACACAATTGTGATTTGCAGCTGTACCGCCTTCATTATGCTGGTCACCCCCGCCGCGGACATCCAGGGGCTGGAGGGCATGGGCCTGCTCCAGGCGTCTATGGAGTATCACCTGGGTCAGTTTGGCGTGATCTTCATTGCGGTGATCCTCTGGCTGTTCAGCTTCTCCACGTTCATTGGGATCCTGTTCTATGCCCGGTCCAATGTGGCGTACCTGTTTGGGGACAACTGGGTCTCTCAGACGGGGTATAAGATCCTGGCACTGATCATGCTTTTCGTCGGCGGCCTGGCCACCTACACCTTTGTGTGGGATCTGGGCGATGTGGGCATCGGCCTGATGACCATTTTCAACATTTTGGTCATTCTCCCCATGTCCAAGGAGGCGCTGGCCTCCCTGCGGGAGTATGAGCAGGAGATAAAAGAGCGCAAACGCGCGCAATAAGGATAAAAAGGACGAAGCTCCGGGATGTTCTGGGGCTTCGTCCTTTTTTGTTTCCCTGCGCCGCCCCTGTTCTGCTTTCTTTTGCCTGAAACGCCGTAGGGGCGGGCCGGTGTCCCGCCCCTACGGCGTTTTCATGACCCCGTTTGGTTCCAGAGGGACAGGCGCGGT
>OLFT01002044.1_pt1 | contig 18558 bp, 15 predicted proteins | sample 1604921 | NCBI WGS metagenome assembly OLFT01 (sample SAMEA3888897, study PRJEB22519) | human gut metagenome | biome: human gut; feature: human-associated habitat; material: faeces | place: Denmark | collected 2013 | reverse complement strand
AAGACCTCGTTTACCGGTGTAATTTTGCATATCAAAATTATAAAAATACAGAGGGATATTTAATAAAGCCGCTTCATAAATAATACAAGAATAATCACTGATAACAGCATCGGCAACAAACAACATATCAAAGGAGGTTGTGGCATTTATATCTGCTATAAAAGAGGCTACAACTTTCAGAAGCTCAGCCAGTGAGTATATTATGGTATTTAACGAAAGAGATGAAGCAGAAGCTGCGATAGACTGCATTCAGGATAGATTTGATAAACCATGGGGAAATGATAAGTTCCGGATGCTGCATCTTGAATTGTACTTTATGGTTTCTACAGAAAAGATAAGACGTGCCAATGATATACTTTCCATTTTTCAGTGTGCCAAGCAGGATAGGGCTAAGTTTCATACAAGCGATGTGATGGTCATAGATAACTATGTTATTAATCGTATTTATGAAGAAAAAAATACAGAAACAATGATAATAGAAGCTTTGAATGAAGATCGTGTGGAGGTATTTTATCAGCCTATATATTCAACTGGCAGAAAAAGATTTACAACAGCAGAGGCTCTTGTCAGAATCCGTGCAAGAGATGGAGAAATTATACCACCGGGAAAATTTATAGGAGTAGCCGAAAAGAGTGGGCTTATTATAAGGCTCGGTGAATACGTATTCGAGAATGTATGTAAACTTCTTGTTGCGCAGGATTTAAAGAAGATCGGAATAGAATATGTTGAGATTAATCTGTCAGTTATACAATGTGCATATGAAAACCTTGCTGTTGATTTTATAAGATTAATGGAAAAATACAATGTTGATCCGGGATCTATAGTACTTGAGATAACAGAGTCGGCTTCCATTGCAGAAAAGGCTATACTTCTTGAAAATATGAACAGGTTAAGGAAAGTTGGTGTAAGATTTGCCCTTGATGATTTTGGAACAGGGCACTGTAATCTTAATTATATAGTAGAAATGCCGGTTGATATAGTCAAGTTTGACAGTGTAATGACGAAGGCATATTTCAAGAACGGAAAAGGAAAGCTTGTTATGGATGCGGCTATGGGAATGATCCATAAGCTGAATCTGGAAATTGTTTCGGAAGGTATTGAGGAAAAGAAACAATTCGAAAGGTTAGACGATCTTGGCATAGACTATATTCAGGGATATTATTTTTCCAAGCCAAAGGAGCAGGATGATTTCATTAATTTTATAAAAGAAAATAATCAGGCATAATACAAAGAAAGACCCGGAGGGGTCTTTTTTTTATTATTTTACATGTTTTTTACAACTTTAAAGTTCATTTAAGGTTTGGATGATATCATAAGTCCAACATAAGGAAAGGGGTAAAATATCATGGCAGAACAGATGATTTTTAAAAGAAGTGAAATTAAATATATGATAGATGAAGACATTTTCAGAAAGCTTATGGAAGTCATGAAAAAATACATGATCGCAGATGCTTATGGAAGAAGTACAGTATGCAGCCTGTATTTTGACACACCGGATTATCTTTTGATAAGGCGTTCGCTTGATCATCCAATGTACAAGGAAAAGCTAAGACTCAGAAGCTATGGTGTTGCAAATGAAAGCACAAAGGTATTTGTCGAAATAAAGAAAAAATATGATTCGATCGTATACAAAAGAAGGATTGCAATGAAAGAATCCGAAGCTCAAAGATATCTTCTACATCATGAAAAGGTTATGTCATGTCAGATTTCAGATGAAATTGATTATTGCATGGATCACTACGAAGGGCTTGCACCGGCAGTAATGCTTTCCTATGAAAGGGAAGCCTATTATGCAAAAGATGACCATGAGTTTCGGATAACCTTTGACAGAAATATTTTATGGCGGGATTATGACCTGTCGCTTTGCAAAGGGATATACGGAAATCCTATTTTAAAGGAAGATCAGGTGCTGATGGAAGTAAAAACAGCGGGTGCAATTCCACTTTGGATGGTTGAGTTTTTAAGTGGAAATAAGATTTACAAGACTTCATTTTCAAAGTATGGAACAGCTTACAGGACAATAAAAGAGAACAGCAAAGATAACAACAAGAAAAGTAATAATGAAGACAATTATGAGGAAAGAATCGGAGGATTAAAATATGCTTAGCAATATTTTTACAGGAATTTTTGATACTACAGGAGAAACAGTTATAGCAGTGCCACAATTTATATTGTGTATTGTTGTATCGCTTATGATAGGAGCATTTATAACATGGGTATATACATATAAAAGCCGTTATACAGCAAGCTTTGCGATAACACTTGCAATGCTTCCGGCGGTGGTGTGCATTGTGATAATGATGGTAAATGGAAACGTTGGAGCCGGAGTTGCAGTGGCTGGTGCATTTTCACTGGTAAGATTCAGATCTGTACCGGGAACAGCCAAAGAAATAGGAACGATTTTCCTTGCAATGGCAGCAGGTCTTATTGCAGGAATGGGATATCTTGGATTTGCAGTATTATTTTCACTTATCATGGGACTTGTGATGCTTATGCTTAACATTACAGGCTTTGGTACACATAAAAAAGCAACAAATGACAAAACACTTAAAATAACAATACCTGAAGATTTAAATTATGGTGAAGTATTTGATGATCTTTTCGAGCAGTATCTTACACGTTGTGAGGTTATAGCAGTAAAAACATCAAATATGGGAAGCCTTTATAAACTTACATATCATATTACTTTAAAGGATCAAAAGCAGGAAAAGAAGTTCATAGATGAACTCAGATGTAGAAACGGAAATCTTGAAATCAGTATTATGCAGCAGGAGGTAAATGTAAATGAGCTATAGAAGAAAACGATTATGTGCATTGCTTGGAAGTGCAGTAATTTTGTCAATGACGGTTACGGCATGTTCAGGCACAGCAGCAGACAGTACAGATACAACAGAATCGCAGCAGGCTGTATCTACAGAAGATACATTATCTTATGATGACATGTTTACAGATAGGGATCTGGATGTGGGCTACGAGGAGAGTGATTCGGTAAAAATAAGTTTGTCCGATGATTCTACAACTGTTTCAAGTGGCAGTTCAGACAATTCTTCAACTGATGATACAGTAGACGGTGTAACTGTAGATGGAAATGTGATCACAATAACATCCGGTGGAACATATATCATCTCAGGAACGCTTACGGAGGGGCAGCTCGTTGTAGATGCGGATGATGAAAAGGTGCAGCTTGTGCTTGATAACGCAGATATTACCTGCGCCACAAGTGCAGCTATATATGTTAAAAGTGCAGGTAAAACTTTCATTACACTTGCAGAGGGTTCAGAAAACATACTTATGAATACAGCTGAATTTGAGACCATAGATGATAACAATATAGATGCTGTTATTTTCTCAAAAGATGATCTGGCATTAAACGGAAGTGGAACACTTACGATCAATTCTGAAAACGGACATGGCATCGTATCAAAAGACGACCTTAAGATAACTGGAGGAACTTACAATATCACAGCTGCAAGCCATGCACTGTCAGGAAAAGACAGTGTGCGCATAGCAGCGGGAACATTTAACCTTGTATGCGGCAAGGATGGAATACATTCAGAAAATGCAGATGACAGCTCAAAAGGTTATGTATACATTGCCGGTGGAGAATTTACGATCGATAGTACAGGAGATGGAATTGATGCATCAAATATTGTGCAGATAGATGATGGAACGTTTGATATTACAGCCGGAGACGGAGTAGAAAATTCTACAAAAACCCATGAGGATAATATGATGGGCGGCCCGGGAGGCGGAAAAGGACCGCAGATGGGAGAAGCACCATCAGGAGAAGTACCGGACGGAAATACACCATCAGGAGAAGCGCCATCAGGAAAAGGGCTGGACGGAAATGCACCATCAGAGAAGCCAAGTGGGGAGGCACCGCAGGGAGATCCTGGAAATAATAGTTCAGAAAATAGCGGATCGGATAACAGCAGTTCCGATAGAGAAACGCCGCCAGAGAAACCAGACAGCAATACAGACCAGGCAGCAGGCACAGATCAGGCTGCAGGCACAGATCAGGTTGCAAGTACAAATCAGAGCGATGGCACGGAACAGTCAGAAAGTGACACTTTTGATTCGGATTCTGCAAGCACAAAAGGAATCAAAGCAGATGGCAGATTATATATAAATGGTGGTACATTTACAATAAATTCAGCAGATGATTCTGTCCATAGTAATTCAGCAGTTACTATAAATGATGGAGCATATACATTAACCACTGGCGATGATGGAGTACATTCAGGTGAAGCAGTTGAAATAAACGGCGGAACTATCACGATATCAGAAAGCTATGAGGGACTTGAAGGACTTACAGTGACTATAAACGATGGAGATATCGATATTACTTCTAGTGATGACGGCATAAATGCAGCCGGAGGCACCGAGGAGATGGGATTCGGCAGAATGGGAAATGACAGAACAGAGAACACATCTACTGATGAAATGTGGATGGAAATAAACGGTGGATATATCCACGTACTCGCAGGAGGTGACGGAATTGACTCAAACGGAGATATCACAGTAAATGGTGGCGAGGTTTATATAGATGGCCCATCTGACAACGGAAACAGCGCAATAGATTATGGCGACAGATCCGCCTGCTACATAAACAAAGGAACAGTTGTTGCAATAGGAAGCAGCGGCATGGCAGAGGATATAAGTGATGACTCTGACCAGCAGGTAATGCTCGTAAAACTTGATTCTCAAAAAGAAGCCGGTGAAGTTACACTTACCGACAGTGATGGAAACGAGATCATAACATATACAGCGTTAAAAGCGTATGACTGCGTGATAATAAGTACTAAAGATCTTGAAGCAGGCCAGACATACACACTTACAACGTCTGGAACGCAGACAAACGTAGATCTGTAGTTTTATGACATAAATTATACTCTTTTCATTTATGTTAAATTGTTATATAGTATAGTCAATATAAATGATGCTTAAATAATTAAAAAATGAACAGAATAAAGAGGTAAACAGGATTTATGCCGCACTAGGATTTTGCAAAAATTATAATAAAAACTTAATATGACGAAACGAGGTATTATTATAAATGAAATTGCAAAACCGAATTTTTAAAATGGATAATTTAGATGCGGTATCCTTTTTCAATGGACTTGTTTTCTTTTCACCGGTTGCATTATTGGTAAGGACTGAAACCGGAATATCAGTTAATGATTTCTTTGTACTACAGGCGCTTCTGTCGATATGTATATTTGTCGGAGAGATACCAACAGGCAGACTATCAGATAAGCTGGGGCACAGAAATACCCTGATACTGTCACAGCTTATGCTCCTTTTTGCAAGAGTATTGCTTTTAGCGGCTTTCATTAATAAAAGCATGGTTCTTTTTGTAATAGAAGTCTTTGTAGAAGGAATGGCTGCCTGTTTTTCATCGGGAACCCAGAGTGCGTATATTTATTCGGTTGAACCAAAAGACACATTTGTAAGTAAAACTGCACATGTGGCAAATTGTGGAACGGCAGGATTTGTTATCAGTACAATAACGTATGTGTTCATTTACAAATTTTATGGAATACCAGGGCTGCTTGTGGCTACGATATTAGCAGATCTGGCAGCAGTAATAACTTCATTCGGACTAAAAAGAGAGGTTAATACGGATAAGAGGCAAAATTGTGTTATGGCAGGAAAATGCCGGACTTTTAAATCTGTATGTAATATTAAAACCGTCTGGATAATCGTATTTTTAGCGTCCATTAACATAGCATACGTGCTTATCAATTTCTTCTTCGTAGAAAAGCTTATGGAAATAGATATAAGCGAAGTCTATATGACACCGGTCATCCTGGGATATTCTATTATCCAGCTTTCCTCAGAATTTATATTGAATAAGGTGAAAACGATAGAGAAAAATATTGTTTTTGTATGTTCTTTTTTTCTGGCGGGTCTGATGCTGTGCTTTTTAGGACTGCTATCTGGCAGGATCGTGATAGTTGCGATAATGCTCGTACTCCCGCTGGTCATAGACATTTCAACATATCTTTTAGATGAAGTGCAAAATAAAGTTGTTGATGAACAGGGAAACGATAAGCGCAGGGCTGAGATAATCTCAATATTTAATATGGGAGTAAATCTTGTCGAAATAGTATTTCTTTTTGGATCGGCATATGTGGCGAACCTCGGCACAATGGTATGTTTTATAGTGATCGGAATTACAATGATATTGTTAGGAAATCTCTCAATAGTATTTAAACCGTTTAGCAAATAAAAGGTCGATATTTAACTAAAATATTCAAAACCAGTAGAATTTTCCTCCCGATAGTGGTAGTATGGTACTAGCTTGATTTTTATTAAGTAAATAATAATACTACTACTAAGGGGGGGATTTTCATATGTCGAAACAAAAGAAATCAATAACTTCTATCAAGACCAAAATACTTACTGCGGTAAGTGCGCTGGTGCTTATTCTTGTCTTGATCTTGATTTTATTGTCGTATATGATTTCCAAAAATATTATTGAGGATAAATCAAAACAGGTACTTGAGCTGTCAGTTAAAAATCAGGCATCACAGATGGAAGCATGGATGACGGAAAGTCTTAATGTATTTAACACGTTCAAGGAAAATCTTGAAACGATGGATTACACAGATGAGCAGATACAGACATTGCTCGACAGCTATCTCGGAAAAAGCTCAAACTATCCGGATGGATTTTATATAGCAGATTCAGATGGAAAAGTAATGCAGGCAGATGGGGTGGAATATAAGAAAACGATAAGTGATGATCCGGTATGGTATACAGAAGGTCTTACCCGTGTGAATATGGCATTTGGAGATGTGTTTACAAATGAGGCTGGAGATGAAGTTATCAGTGCCAGTGCGATATTGCGTAATCCGGATAAAATCAGGGTGATCGCAATAGATGTTCCAATTGCACACATACAGGTCATAGTCAACTCATTTATAAGTATGGATGACGCACAGGCAGTTCTTATAGATCGTTCAACAATGAATATTTTATCACAGAGTGAGGATAGTTTATCAGGCTCATTGAGTGATGACAGCGGTTTCCTCGGAACGATCGGAGATAAAATAGATGAGCAGGATTATGATTCAATATCCCTTGATAATAATATAGTTGAATTTAGGGAAATCTCAGGAACAAACTGGGTTTTAGTTTCGTATGTTCCGGAAGCATCAATATTTGCAGAATTGGTTTCACTTAGAACAACTATGGCAATAGTTGCAGTTGTGATTCTTATAATTCTTCTTGTACTGATGGAGAGAATGGTAAACTACATGATAAAACCGATCAAATCACTTACAGATTCTATTGTCATGATGGCATCGGGTGACTTTACAGTAGATATAAAAACAAAGGGAAACGATGAGATCACTGTAATGGGTCAGAGCATGAAGGATTTTGCAGCGTCTATGCGTAAGATGATAAATGATATTGTCAATGCGTCAGAGACACTTCAGGGACAGGCTGAATCAAGTTCTACTGTATCTGGTGGTCTGTATGAGGCTTCACTCACACAGTCGAAGACAATAGACAATCTTAATGAGACGGTAGATCAGCTCTCGGCATCAGTTCAGGAAATAGCAGAGAATGCGACATCACTTGCGATGGTTGTTTCTGAGACAAAAGACAGCAGCATGGAAGCAGAGCAGAAAATGAACGAGACTGTCACCGTGGCAGAGAGTGGAAAGAGTGATATGGAGAAGGTAGGAGAGGCTATGAATGTGATCCAGTCCTCTATTAACAGTCTCCAGGAGTCAATTGATGAAGTTGGAACAGCTTCTTCCGAAATTAATAACATTGTCAGTATGATCGGAGAAATTGCTGATGAGACTAACCTTCTTGCACTTAATGCTTCAATCGAGGCAGCCAGAGCGGGAGATGCAGGAAGAGGCTTTGCAGTCGTGGCATCGGAGATAGGTGGTCTGGCAGACGACAGTAACAAGTCAGTCCAGAAGATACAGGGACTTATAGATCAGGTTACATCACTTGTTGCAGAGACAGTGGAAAAGGCAAAACAGAGTGTTGATGAAATAAGCTCAAGCAGTGAACTTGTGAATCAGGCAGTAAATACATTTGATACAATCTATGACAATATAATAAATGCTAATCATGTCGTAAACAATATGGCATCGAGTATGTCTCAGGTTGAATCGGTTGCAACAAATGTTGCTGCGATCACAGAGGAACAGGCAGCCAGTGCTGAGGTTATTTCAGGAAACGCAGGAAATATTGTTGCTGAGTCACAGAACATTACAAATGATAGTGAGAAAGTTGCTGATACAGCCAAAGAACTCGCAGATACATCTGAGAATCTTATGACTCAGATTAAATCATTCAGGGTTTAGGAGGATATGTGCAATGAAAAAGAAATTAAGTATTTTATTATGTATTGTAATGGTCATGGCATTGTTTGCAGGCTGTGGAAATAAGGGGCAATCGGCATCCGCTGGAAGCACAAAGATCCTTATCACAACGACATCAAAGGGAGATGCATTCAGGGATTCACTTATTTCTGCCCTGGAATCTGCGTGTCAGAAACAGGGAGTATCATATGATACGGTTTACGCAGATGGATCGGCGGAGGCACAGGTTGAACAGGTCAAAAATGCCAAAAGCCAGGGATACACAGCTGTCATCTGCCGTCTGGTTGATGCTGATACAGCTTTACAGATAGAACGTGCAGCGGACGGACTTCCCATAGTATATGTAAACAGCTGCCCGGATGAGGAATATTTAAAGGCGGATCAGTTTGTATATGTTGCTTCGGATGAAAAAGTCGCAGGAACATATCAGGCAGAGTATGTTTTGGATAAGCTTTCTTCAAAGAATGAGATAAATGTTATGATACTTGAGGGAGAAAAAAGCCATTCTGCAACAAAAACACGAACAGACTCTGCAAAGAATGTTCTTAACGCATCCGGCAAAAAAATTAATTATGTGTTTACTGATTATGCTGACTGGAGTCCGGATCTTGGAAAAGAATATTTTGAGATAGTAAATCAGGCAGGAATTAATGTGGATTGCATCATAAGTAATAATGATTCAATGGCAGTCGGTGCAATCCAGGGTATGGAGGAATGTGGTGTGGATCCATCTTCAATAGTAGTCTGTGGAGTAGATGCCACATCAGAAGGCTGTGAGCTTGTAAAAGAAGGCAAGATGGATTTTACAGTATGCCAGAATGCAGTAAATCAGGCAAACGCAGCTGTGGACGTTGCAATAATGTTATCAGACGGCAAATCAATAAAAGATTATGCCGGCGCAGCTGATACAGGATATCAGGTCTGGGTTGACTTTGAAAAAGTTGATGCATCTAATGTAGATGACTACCTTAATTAAATAGCTGATAAACAAGAAATCTCTGTGATTGACACAGGGATTTTTTGTTATTAATATTAAAATAAACTGGTGGCTATCCGAGAGTACATATTATATAGATGGGAGAAAAAATGCGTTTATTACTTGCAGAGGATGAAGAAGATTTAAGCCGCGCACTTGTTGCGGTGCTAAAACATAATAATTATTCAGTGGATGCAGTCTATGATGGAGCGGAGGCTCTTGATTACATAGAAAATGGTGATAATTATGATGGGATAATACTTGACATCATGATGCCCAAAATGGATGGTATAACAGTCCTTAAGACGATAAGAAGCCATGGTAATCCTGTTCCGGTCCTTTTACTGACTGCAAAAGCTGAAATAGATGACAGGGTGGAAGGGCTGGACAGCGGAGCAGATGATTATCTGACAAAACCGTTTTCGATGAAAGAATTGCTTGCAAGGATCCGTGCCATGACACGCAGGCAGAGTGATACGACAGATTCAATACTTACATTTGCCGATATTACACTTAACAGATCTACATATATCCTGGCAGGCCCCAAAAATCCAGAAGGTATACGTCTGGCAAACAAGGAATATCAGATGCTTGAGATGCTTATGGCTAATCCGGGACAGATAATATCAGCAGACCAGTTCATGGACAAAATATGGGGCTATGATTCGGATGCGGAGCAGAATGTAGTGTGGGTATATATTTCTTATCTGCGCAAAAAGCTTGTATCGGCCGGTTCGTGCGCACAGATAAAGGCAACGCGCGGAGTCGGATATTCAATTGTGAAATGAGGAAAATATGCTAAAGAAATTACGACGTAAATTTGTAGCCATAGCAATGATTTCTATTTCAATAGTGCTTATTGCTATTGTTGGAACAATAAATATTGCGAATTATATAAGTACAAACAATTCGCTTGACGCAAGGCTTGAGCTTATCGCAGGAAACGGAGGAACCTTTCCTGATCTGTCAGCCAAGGAACCGGACATGTCGGATGATACACGGAAAAGCCAGGTTTCAGGTACTGAAGAAAGTACAGAAAATACAGAAAGTACAGAAAAGACAGCCCTGCAGGAGCCACCCTCTGGCACAGGTAATGTAAAACCGCCGGAAGGTATGAGACAGGAGGATTTAAACCGCCATGGAATTTCACCGGAAAGTCAGTTTGACACAAGATACTTTACAGTTACATTAAGTAGTGCAGGTGATGTTGAAAAGATTGACACAGGTAAAATAGCAACAATTTCATCGAAAACTGCTGCGGAATATGCTTCTAAATTGTGGGATGATGGAACATATGGTGGTGGAAAAAGTGGATTCACAGATAATTTTAAGTATATGACTGTGGATAAGGATGGCTCTACGATGTATATTTTTCTTAACTGTCAGCGTGAGCTTTCCACGATAAAGGCATATATATGGGCAAGCATAGGGATAAGTATGTTGGGACTTATTGTTGTGTTTCTTATGATATATTTCTTTTCAGGAAAAATACTAAAGCCCGTATCTGAAAGTTACGAGAAACAAAAGCGCTTTATAACTGATGCGAGCCATGAAATAAAGACACCGCTTACCATAATAGATGCAAATACAGAGGTTATTGAGATGATGGAAGGCGAAAACGAATGGACAAAGAGCACCAGAAAACAGGTTGCGCGCCTTACATCTTTGACAGAAAAACTTGTTTTTTTATCGAGAATGGATGAGGAAGCCACAAAACTCATGATGAGTGAGTTTTCACTTTCGGACGCAGTGCTTGATACAGCAGAGCCATTTAAGGCTGTGGCACAGGCGAAGGACAAAAAGCTGGAGATCAATGTGGATGAAGGGATATCGTATGTCGGGGATGAAAAAGCCATAAGGCAGCTTATATCGATTCTTCTTGATAATGCCATGAAATATTCGGAATCTTCTATATCTATAACATTAAAAACATCCGGCAGGAATCGCATGATCACTGTCTGGAATACGGTTGATGAGAGTGCAAACATAAAAAAGGGCAGACAGGACATACTTTTTGAACGCTTTTACAGGGCAGATCCATCACACAATTCAAAGACAGGTGGCTTTGGAATAGGATTGTCAGCCGCATACGCTATTGTAAGAGCACACAAAGGCAGAATATCTGCCAGGAGTGAAGATGGCAGATCAATCGAATTTATGATCGTGCTATAACATCATGTGAAATTTTTATATTTTTTACGTTCTTTTTACAAATCGATGATTTTGAATTTTACATTTCCACATTACTATATCACTTGTAACAAACAAAGAAAAAGAAAGTAATGAATCGAGGAAATTAAAATGAAAAATCGTATGAGAAAACTTTTAGTACTGGCAACAGCAGCAACACTTATGACAACAGCTTTTACAGGCTGTGGATCAGACAATTCAAATTCTGATAATAAAGCAGATTCAAGCACAGGCTCAGATGCAAATACAGATAACGGATCATCAAATGCCGATTTAAGTGGTTCAATATCACTTGCAGGAAGCACATCAATGGAAAAACTCTGTGAAGCACTTAAAGAGTCTTTCATGGAGCAGAATCCAAACGTCACAGTTTCAGTCGAGTATACAGGTTCAGGTGCGGGAATCGAATCAGTAACATCAGGAAGTGTTGATATCGGTGATTCATCAAGAGCACTCACAGATGATGAGAAAGCGAACGGCATCGAAGAAAATATTGTAGCTATTGATGGAATTGCAGTTATCACTGACAAAGATAATTCAGTATCAGAGCTTACATCTGATGACTTAAAGAAAATTTATACAGGACAGATCACAAACTGGAGTGAGCTTGGCGGATCTGATGAGGCAATCGTAGTAATAGGCCGTGAGGCAGCATCCGGAACAAGAGGCGCGTTCGAGGAACTTCTTGATGTAAAGGATCAGTGTAAATATGCCCAGGAGCTTGATTCAACAGGAGCTGTTCTTGCAAAGGTTGGCTCTACACCGGGTGCAATAGGTTATGTTTCACTTGATGTACTTGATGACACTGTAACAGCTATGAAACTTGATGGAGTTGATGCAACAGAAGAAAATATCGTAGCAGGAAAATATCTCCTTTCACGTCCGTTCGTAATGGCCACAAAGGGAAAGATTGACGAGCAGAACGATTTAGTTAAAGCATGGTTTGACTTTGTAAACTCAGATGCAGGAAAAGAAGTGATTAAATCAGTAGGTCTTATCCTTCCACAGTAAAATCCATATTTATAAATATTGATGGCAGAAGTTTCCCCGGAAAGCAGGTTTCTTGGGAAACTTTTATTAAGAATGTACTTTCAGAATGCTTCATTTAGAAGACTCCGAGGGTACATAAGAATCAAAAGGAGTAATTCATGAGAAAGAAATCAATGGTAGAAAATACTGCGAAAATAATATTTCTTATATGTGCGATCGTAGCAATATTCGCGGTAATTTCAATTACTTTATATATGTTCCTGAAAGGAACGCCGGCATTTGCAAAGGTCGGGGTTATAGATCTTTTGTTTGGAACAGAGTGGGCACCTACTGCGGCAGATCCAAAATATGGAATATTATACATAATACTTACTTCGATAATAGGAACGGCAGTATCTATTCTTATCGGTGTGCCTATCGCACTTCTTACAGCAGTATTTTTAACAGAGGTTTCGAATAAAAAGCTTTCAGCAATAGTGCAGCCGGCAGTAGAGCTTCTGGCAGCTATACCATCTGTTATATATGGACTTTTAGGACTTATGATTTTAAACCCTATTATGTACAAACTGGAAAAATATTTTTTTGAGGGATCGACGACTCATCAGTTTACAGGTGGTTCGAATCTTCTGGCTGCAATTATTGTTCTTGCGATAATGATCCTGCCTACAGTAATAAATATGAGCGTTTCTGCAATAAAAGCAGTTCCGCAGCAGATGAGATCAGCTTCACTGGCACTTGGTGCTACAAAGATCCAGACAATATTTAAAGTGACAATTCCAGCTGCAAAATCTGGAATCATGACGGGGATCGTACTTGGAATCGGACGTGCGCTCGGAGAAGCCATGGCTATCAACATGGTGGCGGGCGGAACGGTAAGTTTTCCACTTCCGTTCAACTCTGTACGTTTCCTCACAACACAGCTTGTAAGTGAGATGGGATATGCGAGTGGACTCCACAGGCAGGTACTTTTCTCAGTAGGACTTGTATTGTTTGTATTTATCATGATCATAAATTTCTCACTTATGAAGCTTAAGAAGAAAGGAGCTGTAGAAAATGACTAGTATAAAGGGAAAACGCCACAGAATATCAGATAATATAACATATTTTTTCATATACCTTTGTGCAGCGATTTCTGTTCTGCTTCTTCTTGGAATAATCGTATATGTATTTGTGAGGGGAATTGGCCAGATTAATTGGGAATTCCTCACATGTGAGACATCTGTTCTTAAAGGAACGCTTGGAATTGCAGGAAATCTTCTCAATACATTGTATATCATAGTTATAACTATGATAATAGCTACTCCGGTCGGGGTTGGAGCAGCAGTATACTTAAATGAATATGCAAAGCCGGGAAAATTAGTATCGGGAATTGAATTTGCAACAGAGACACTTTCAGGTATCCCATCTATTATATTCGGCCTTTTTGGAATGATGTTTTTTGGACAGACACTTGGAATGGGATATAGTATATTGACAGGATCGCTGACCCTTGTACTTATGGTTCTTCCTCTCATAACCAGAAATACGCAGGAAGCGTTAAAAACAGTGCCTGACAGTTACAGACATGGTGCGGTCGGACTTGGAGCCGGTAAATGGCACACGATCCGCACGATCCTTCTTCCATCGGCGATGCCGGGAATCATCACAGGTGTAATCCTTGCAATCGGACGTATTGTGGGAGAATCGGCAGCACTTCTTTTTACAGCCGGAAGTGCAGGAATGCTTCCAAAAACCGGCAGCGGATTTTTTTCAAAGATATTCCAGTCAGGAGGAACACTTACCATAAAGCTGTATCTTTCAGCAACAAGTGAAGGAAAATTTGATGTTGCGTTTGGAATTGCGGTTGTACTGCTTGTGATCGTATTCCTTATCAACATATTGACAAAAGTGCTTGCCAAAAAATTTCAGGCAAAATAGCTGAAACAATGTAGTTTATTTGTATCAATATCAGAAAATCGCTTATACCGTGAGGATAAGCGGTTTTTTTTACAATTTTTAAATTTAATGGAAAATTTAGACAGTGTTTAGTGGGTGTATGATATAATTAGAAAAGAATATTGAATGATATAAAGTAATTTGGATATATTTTGGAGGCACTATGAAAATAAAAAGCAAACTTATGATATCATTTCTGATAATTATTTTAGTTCCGGTACTTTTATCATGTGCTGTTCTGGCTGGATTTCATAATTTCCAGATAAAAGCGATAAATGAAAGCTACGGAATTACAGATTCAGAAGAAATGTGGCTTACGAATTCGGTTCTTCTTCTGAAAAAGGTCACTGAGCAGGATTATGCAAAATATGCAGAACTGGCCGCAGATGATCCGGATAAGCTATTGGATGAGAAATACCTTGAGCAGGAGAATGAGGCACTCAGTGAGAAGTATTCATACTTAATTGTAAAAAATGGTGCAAATATTATATTTAACGGAGGTGAGGATAACAGGGACGTTCTTCTGACACTTCCTAAGATCTCAAATGTACAGAGCGGCTCGGAAGTCACCAGCTTTATGGACAGCGATGATAAGGTGATCATTAAACAGTTAAATTTCACAGATATGCAGAAAAATCAAGATGCATTGTACATTATAACATCGACACAGAGCGTTGTTCCTGAGGTTAAACATTTTATGATCGAGCTTATTATAGCAATAATTATAATACTTGTGGTAACGGCTGTTATGCTCATAGTCTGGATACATAGAAGTCTTCTTAATCCGATAAAAAAACTTCAGTTTGCTGCTGAAAACATCAAGGAGGGTAATCTGGACTTTTCACTTGAGACAAGTTCATCGGATGGTGAGCTAGGAGAACTTTGCGTTACATTTGAGCAGATGCGTCAGCGTCTTAAGAGTAATGCCGAAGAAAAAATCACCAACGAGACGGAGAATAGAACTCTCATAAGCAATATCGCACATGATTTAAAAACACCGATCACTGCCGTAAAAGGTTATTCGGAGGGAATACTAGATGGGGTTGCAAATACGCCGGAGAAGATTGATAAGTATGTCAGGACGATATATAATAAAGCAAGTGAGATGGATACACTTATAAACGAGCTCACGCTTTATTCAAAAATTGATACAAACCGCATACCATATAATTTTGCAAAAATCAACGTTACAGAATATTTCAGTGATTGTGTCGAGGAGATTGGTCTTGATCTCGAGGCAAAAAATATAGAACTGTCATATTCAAATTATGTTGATAAAAAAACGCTGATCATAGCTGATCCGGAACAGATACGACGTGTAATAAATAATATTATCGGAAATTCTGTAAAATATATGGACAAAACAAATGGTTCTATAAATATCAGAATAAATGATGTCGGAGACTTTATACAGGTTGAGATAGAAGATAATGGTCGAGGAATAGCCCAGAAAGATCTGCCATATATATTTGATCGTTTTTATCGTGCAGATGCGTCACGAAATTCTGCAACAGGTGGAAGCGGAATAGGACTTTCAATAGTCAAAAAAATAATAGAAGACCATGGTGGCAAAATATGGGCGACAAGTAAAGAAGGAAGCGGAACAAAGATGGTTTTTGTTATCCGTAAATATCAGGAGGTGCCAAATGAGTAAAATTTTAATAGTGGAAGATGAGGTTGCAATTGCAGATCTTGAGAAAGACTATCTGGAGCTTAGCGGGTTCGAGGTAGAAGTTGAAAACGATGGAACAAATGGACTTGCGAGAGCACTAGCAGAAGATTTTGATCTGTTTATACTTGATCTTATGCTGCCGGGAATTGATGGATTTGAGATATGCAAGCAGATCCGTGGAAAGAAAAATACACCTATTTTGATGGTATCAGCAAAAAAAGATGATATAGATAAGATAAGGGGACTTGGACTTGGAGCAGATGATTATGTGACCAAGCCATTCTCTCCATCAGAGCTTGTTGCAAGGGTAAAAGCTCATCTTGCCAGATATGAGCGTCTTATCGGAAGCAACACGCCAGAGAATGATATCGTAGAAATCCGTGGAATCAAAATCGATAAAACGGCAAGACGAGTATGGATAAACGGGGAAGAAAAGCAGTTTACAACAAAAGAATTTGACCTGCTTACATTCCTCGCAGAAAATCCAAATCACGTATTTACCAAGGAGGAATTATTCAAGGAAATCTGGAATATGGATTCGATAGGAGATATTGCGACAGTAACCGTACATATCAAGAAAATCCGTGAGAAAATCGAGATGAACACTGCAAAGCCTCAGTATATAGAGACTATTTGGGGTGTGGGATACAGATTTAAGCTGTAGATTTGAATTTTAAAAATATGAAGCCTGTGAAAAAGCACCGAAAATCAGGGACTACTGGTTTTTCAGTGCTTTTCTCTTATACAACAGCTTCAATGATTTTTTTATCATCTACTATTATTTCGTGTATACCGATATGCTTCTTTTTATTGAAGTTAAAACTGAGCATATATCCGGTGTTGGAGTGATACGAGTCAAGGTAATCCGCTAACTGCTTTTCACCGCGGTTATTGTACTCGTCACCATGCCAAATTTTCATTTCAATAATATATTGGTTTCCAAGATAATCAACTATTATATTGGTTCTGCGCAGATCCCGTGTGTGGGATTCTATATAGTAGTTACCAGTACCGTTTATAATGGGGTGTAGATACAATAAAAAGTATCGTCTGCCTTCATCCTCTAGAAATTTATCGTTCATGTTTCCAAAAATATCATGAAAATGTATAACGAATTTTTCGAGGATATGTTTCATATCCAAATGTCCATTTATAATGAACTGACTCTTGTCCTGCAAAGAAGCCTTATAGATATCGGTTTGTTGCATTTCAGCAGTGGAAAGATATAGATTATAAAGCCATGTCTCAAAAATTCTGTTTGAAATTACAAGTACTCCGTTATTGTCCCTTACAAATCCAAACATTGTAGCAATGTTTGTAGATTCCTCGTAATAATTGTATACTATGTTTTTTCCTGTAAATAAAAGCGTTTTAAGCATATCAGACAGTCTTGGATATGAATTGAGTTTTTCACTTAGAGATTCAAATAAAGTGTTTCTTTCGGATAACAAAATTCTTATGGCAGAATTAAATCCGGAAACAGTCCATATATCATGTTCTGAGGAATATTTTTCAGGCAATTTCTCATCCATTATCTGACATATTCGTGAAACAAGATACGGGTATCCCGATGTATAGGAATAGATCAGTTTGGATATTTGATCGATATCCATGCCGGTATGATGATCATTCTCGTAGTCTGAAAGCATTCCGAAGATATCATTTTTTGAAAAACTCATATCTATATTAAAATCTGCTGCAATATTCCATGGACTGTTGTATTTGTGTTCATCTTCGTTTCTGAGTTTATGCTTTAAATTTTTTATGTCATAGACTCCGGCAAGGATTACCGATTTAAAAGTCGGTTCCAGATCTCTGTCAATATATCCGGCTCTAAGTTGGGACAGAAAATCTGAAAATACCTGATTGTTTGTGGCACTGTCGACCTCATCGATCATTAATACGATTGGTTTATCGGAAACAGAGCATATATCCTTTAAGTCATTGAACAATATCCGTAAAGAAAAATTTGCATTATGTGAGTCATCAATCAGTTTGTATAATGGGGTATCTGTATTATCAATGATTGAATCATTACGGCGAAATAACCTGAAAAAGGAATTTGCAAACGCACTTGAAAAAGTATGCTCAGACTCAAAGTCAAGACTTCCAAATGTCTGAAAATCCATCAGCACAACATAATATTCACTTTTTAGGTAGCGGTATAATGCACGTAAAGTGGTAGTTTTTCCGTATTGTCTGGCACGGTTGATGGTAAAATATTTGCCTTCATCGACAAGCTGTTTTATCTGTTTTAAACGGTCATCGATGTTTACCATGTAATGCTCAGATGGGATACATACCGCAGCTGTGTTAAACTTTTTTGACATATTATTTCCTTCCTTAATGATTATAGGTATTCGTATTTACGTGTGATATAATACGCTACGCTCATTATATCATGTGTTAACACACATGATAAGCCTGCGGCTGATACCTATGCG
>OLFT01002034.1_pt1 | contig 18684 bp, 17 predicted proteins | sample 1604921 | NCBI WGS metagenome assembly OLFT01 (sample SAMEA3888897, study PRJEB22519) | human gut metagenome | biome: human gut; feature: human-associated habitat; material: faeces | place: Denmark | collected 2013 | reverse complement strand
TATGGCAGCCCTCGTCCTCAAAGACAAAGTGGGCACTGCCGATGATGACCTTTTTGTCCTCTACCATAACGATTTGCTTTACCAGTGCCGCCCACTGCTCCGGGTAACATGCCAGCAGTTCTTCATGCCGCAGATCCTGTTCATGGATGACAGGATGGTCAAAATGCCGCAGGTAGCGGAGGCGATACTTTTTGCCCATTTTCAGGGCGTAAAAAATATGAATTTCCGTACCGGGCACATTGATCTGATCCGGCAGCGGTGTAATGAGATCGGAGTAAAACTGGTTTTTGCAGCTTTCCATAGTCACATAAGGCCGCCCGCCGCCCAACATGTCCATAAACGCCTGCACATAGGCTTCCGTCTGCCCCATGCGTTTTTGAAGCTTTTTTTTGCAGGATACGGCTTTTGAACTTTCCATCTCGGATGAAGGGATAGAGCAGGGGCAAGAGCAGCGCCGTCTGTAATTTTGCGGCGGCAACCGGCGATTGATCCAGATCGGAGCTGCCCAAAATGCCATAATCCATGTGGATGTTTTGCCGCGCCGCCAGCAGGCCCACAAAAGAGCCCCCCAGAGAACAGCCGTAAGCCCCATGGATATGACCGCTGCAATGCTCCTTGATGTATGCTTCTATTTTCTCTGTTTCCTCAAGCATGGTCGGAAACTCTGTGTTTTCCGTCTCATCAAAGCCGTCATAGCTGACGCAGAGTACTCGAAAATCCTTTTCCAGCAGCGGAATGACTCGCCCAAAATTGCCTTTCCAATGGCAGCAGGTTCCGGGCAGCAGCAAAAGCGCCGGGGCGCTTTTTTTACCGAACTCGTAAACCTTCATCTTCCAACTCCCGCTAAGTATCTGCTTTTTGCTCTTTCTTCGGTATCATCCGATTCGTCATAGGCGTCGTATAGGGCGTTGGGATCATGGGCTTTTTTCCGAAAGGGGGAGCAAAGCTCATTTTTGTGTGCAAAAGCAAAGTCCATATTGTCCGTCCAGCCTGTGTGTCCGGTTATGAACAACGGATGTAAATCGCGCCCCCGCAGCTTTTCTTCCAGTGCAGTCAGAGATCGCATCGCCAGCTCATTATCCTCTGCCAAGGCGGAAATGAAGCTGTAAAAACATTTTTGCTACACTTCAATTTACGGTTAATGAGGTGTTGCGCACAATTTTGCCGACAGACGCACAGAATCTGTGTGTCATCCATCCAATAGCGGTATTTTATGGGTCATAAACAAATTTTTTAGATTATACAACACAGCCCACCAATCATTGTTGACCGGTGGGCTGTGCTCCGTTTATTCAGTTTAATCCATCAACCGATGTTCCGGCGTGCCTTGCACATACTGCTCCAAATCACCGCCAAGTACCAGCTGTGCATATTCCAGCGGCTTGTTATAGATCAGCCAGTCCAGTTCCGACCTCTGATACATATTGTCAGCTACTTCATTCTCCACAGCGATCGTGTCAATGGAAATCATGCTGCCATCGACAAATTTCAGTTCAACACAGGCAGTATCCATATTGAACTCACAGGAAATCAAGCGCTCCATATTCGTCACCTCAAATCATCCCGAAGTGCTGGAGTGCCTCCTTGATTGCTTTTTCTTTCTCCGGCGGACATTGTGGCTGCCTGGTATCCTCAGACTTCGGCTTGTTATAATTCTCCCGCTCAATGATACCGCACTTCTGTTTTACCTGTGCGATATACAAGCTGCTGACTTTCAAGCCGCTATGCTCCAGTACATAGTCTTTGATTTCTTGGTAGGTAGCTTTCTTCTCCGCATCGGTCAAATCAAGCTCGTCCATGTTCAAGTCAATCTCGATATGTTGCTTCGCTTGAAGTTTGGACAATAAACATACCGTCTCCACAGATGCCCCGCATTCATCAAATTGCGTGAGCACCTTTTGTTCAATGGGAAACTTGTACGCAATCGCCTTTACAAAGCGTTTTTGCGTCTTTTGTTCCTCACGAGGGAACAGTTCAACCTCAGAAATCAGGTATTTCACAAGGTCACGCCGCTCTGCTGCATTCATTCTATCATAGATTATGTCAAAAGACGAGAGGATTCCGATCATAGATTGCACGGACATCTGCTCACTTTCCAAAGTAGCCTTTTTCATCATGCTCTCCTGCAACAGATCCTCCGCCTTATAAATCTGATCATAGAGATCATTCAAGCGGCGCGTCATATCTGCGCGGCGGCGTTCTGCATACTTGTCATCCGGGGCAATGCGATCAATATCCTGTTCCAAGCTGTCACGGCTGCGCTGTAAAGCGGATAGCTGCTTTTTGTAAGCGGTAATATCATTTTCGACCTCAGTCATGTCCACGGCGGTCATTACCTTTTCCTGCAAATCCTTGATAAACTGCGGATTGCGGACAATCTTCCGGGTGTACTCCATCACCTCGTCCTCAACCTGACTGGCTACCACGCCATTTCTGCGGCATACCGAAGTCCCCCGGTGTTTTGTCGCATAGGAGCAGACATAAGATTCTGTACGGCGCTCTGTACCGTCCTGATTTGTCCACTTGGTCATGCCGATGTACATGGGTGCGCCGCATTGCGGACATTTTACGATACCAGACAACAGATGTGCGTTATACTGACCGATGTTGTGATTGCCCTTTTTCCCACGGATGGCTTTGATCTCCTGCACTCGGTCAAAATCCTCTTTAGAAACAAACGCCTCATGGGAAATAACCTCACTCAAAATATACTCGTCCTGTTTCACAAGCCGATACTCATTATCTTTGCCGGGAACTTTCTCTGTGCGTCGTTTGCCCCATGCCACGCGCCCTGTATAAACCGGATTGCTAAGCATTCTCTTGATGTGGTCAGAACTCCACTCGCCATAGCTGGGGCGGATTGCATTCTTTGCCGGTGGGCGAGTATAACCGTTTCGATTGAGATAACCCGAAATTGCTGTGTATCCCATATTGCGGTTTAGGAACATATCAAAGACCAACTGCACGACAGCCTTTTCTTCCGGAACAGTCTCCAATTTTCCTTTACTCTTGTCATCGCCCTTTACCAGACGATACCCATAGGGTGCAAAGCCACCGTTCCAGCCGCCGGATTTTGCTTTTTCCTCGCGCCCCAAAAGGCTCTGTGCAATGATGTTTTCGCGCTCCAACTCAGCTACCGCGCCAAGAATGGTAATCATCATTTTTCCCATAGAGGTCGAGGAATCAAGCCCATCTTCTACGCACATCAGGTGAACGCCGTATTTCATAATGAACTCAAGGGAGTTCAGCACATCCCGCGCGTTTCTGCCAAACCTCGATAATTTGAAAACCAGCACATAGTCCGTATGCACTTTTCCACTCTGAATGTCATCCAGCATCCGCTGGAACTCAGTCCGTCCCTCGATACTCTTGCCACTTTTGCCTTCTTCAACGTAGGTATCAAGAACGGTCATACCCCGACGCTCGGCGCATTCAGCCAGATAGTGTTTCTGCCCGTCCAGACTATACCCCTTTACCTGACGCTCACTGCTGACACGGATATAGATTACACACGATTTGCCCTCTTTCGTATTATACATAGATTTCCTCCTATTGCAGGACCGGGCGGTCATCGACCGCCCGGAATACTCTGCTCAGATTTTCTGATTTTCCTTTTCTGCGGCAGCATATTTAATCAGGATTTGTGCCAGAACATTGATAAAGTTCTGGTAGCAGTCCCTCTGCTCTGCTGTCATCTGAACCACGCTCTCCTTGGGAAAGCGAAGCTCGGTTCCATTGTTTGCAGTGTAGCTCTTGTAGTTTTCGTTTTCTACCATGTAATCACTCCATTTGACGTTATGTTCGTCAGCCGAATGAAGTGCCGCTCTTTCAATGGTAACTCAACAGTTACTATTATATGCTATTTCCAGTCTTGGGTCAATAGCTCCGGAGCGATTCTCCGGTAACTCCTGAATTGACATTTCTGCTTGCTCTCATGTATAATTACTTTGATAATTCCCGGAGGTGAAGTCAATGAGTATGGCTCAGGTTATCCGGGCTGCTATGAAGAAGCAAGGCGTAACTGTCAGTCAGCTTTCAAGGCAGCTTGGCTGCACAACCCAAAATATCAGCGGCAAAATGCGCCGTGACAATTTCAGGGAAAGCGAGTTGCAGGAAATAGCGGCGGCTATCGGCTGTCGGTTTGAGGGTCGTTTTATTTCAGAAGAAACAGGAAAGCCGGTTGAATAATATTCCTGTCTCATGGGTGGGTAAGCTGCTGCAACAGCTTACGGTCATCTACGAAGCGAAAACGCTGCCCACCGGCACACTTGCCTGTGATGCGCTGAATGTATCCGCCGATACACTTGCCCGGATGAACGAGCAGTGCGACAAAATCAATCTGCTTCTGGGGAAGCTGAACGACGCACAGGACGCTTCGGCATTGTTTCCTATGGTAAGAGAAGCTGCGCTGACGATGCTTGATATTCTCAGCGTTACCCCTCCGTTTTCCTATATGGACATTCCAAAGCACCGGGAACGGATTCAGACGGTCTTTACTGCGGAGAACGCACAAAAATATGTAGAGTTCGCAATAAAGGCAACAACCAATTCATTGCCTTTTGAGGAAGTCCCCATGTATGCGGATGCCATGATGCTTCAACGCTACACGGCAGTTTTCGGGCATCTGGCGTACTCCCTTGGTGAGTATCAAAAGGCTATGCTTGATTTTGCTGAAAAAACGGATGGAAATGAAGCAGATCGTACAGCAGAAGGATTTGCAAAGCTGTTTGGTACCTGTTTTCCACCGGAGTTCTCCGTTACGGAGGGCAATGCCTGGATGGCTGCATCCAATAACTCTGTCCAGTATGTTTCTGCGCTCCGTCCCGGCTATGATGTGCCGATGCTGGTCAAGCGGATGCACTTCCTTACTTTTGTGGGGATGTTCCGTACGGACTTGTTTGAGGGTCTGTGCGTGGGTCACGCACCAAAGAAATGTCGTATCTGCGGCAAATGGTTCCTGACCACCAATGCAAGGCATACCAAATACTGCGGCGGATATGCGCCGGGGGACAAGCTGCACCGCACCTGTCGGCAGATCGGCAATCTGAAAGGCAGAACCCAGAGAGAACTTGCGGATGATCATCCGCTGAAACAGATATATGAGAAGCGGCTGAACACCATAAACCGATATATCAAGCGTGGCACACTGGATGCGGAACTTGCCAAGGCGATGAAAAAGCTGGCAAAGGATAAGATGCTCCGGGCAATCAGTGATGTTGCCTATGCCCGTGGGGATTATGAAACGGAAATGGAACAGGACGCTTTGCAAAGTGAAGCTGAAAAGAAAATTTGAAGTTGTGGAGGTGAAATGAAGTGGAAATAACGCCAAATGGTTTACAAAAAGAATTGACGACTTTGCTATCAGAGCTGGTTTTTGATACAGGATTTAAAAAGAAAAAAATCGGATGGTTAACTCGAAAGGTTGGAGAATGTGAACAATTTTTTACTATCACTTTCACAAGGGATCGTGGTTTGCCGGGGAATCTCTATTCTGTAAATTTTACGCTTTCATTTACATATAAAGAGGTAGATAGACTTACAAGTTTATTTTTAGGAATGGAATATGACCCTAAGTGGTCTACGGGTGCATGGATGTTCTATACACAAATTCCAAACTACACAATGAGCACGTTTAAGTATTGTTCCGATGAACCTATGCAGACTTATGCTGAACGCATTGCAAATTACTTTAGAAAATATGCACTTCCGTATTATGAGAAAATTGATACGTTAGAAAAAGTTGCAAAAATCTTTGAACAAACTGCATCCGCAAAAGACAGCGATAAAGCGAGAAACTTTTTTGTTGTCCGCCGTTTGCGGGGGAGTGAAGATGATTGCTGTTATGCGGCGATACTTTGCGTGCAAGGAAAATGGAACAAATTGAGAGACTTTCTTCCTATAGCAAGAGAACTTAGCATAGAAGAAAAAGAGCGCATAGAAAAATATATTTCAGATAAATAATCAAGCGCACAACTTCCAGTTTGTCTAAGAGAAAATATGTCCTCACGGAAGCCGAAGGGGAGGTGCGCTTATGCTGAGAGAATATTCATGGGACATGACCGGGTACAAGCCAAAGTCCTTTCCCGATACGCCCGACAGTGGCATTACAAGATATATGGCAGAGCGCATCTTCCAACTGGAACCGGAGCTGCCAAAGGCAGAGAACATCAATGATTACATTCTGTCTGCTCTCCGGGAAAAGGATTTGAAATACTTTTCGTTTTTCCTGCACCATTACGAGCCACAGCTTAACAATCGCATCAAAAGCTTTCTTGGCGTAGACAGCGGCGATCAGTATGACCCAGAGCGTTTTTTGGATATAAAACTTTCCTGCCGGGAGGCTATGCTCCAGAAGCTGCCGGACTATGCCCCTGAAAAGGGTGCTGAATATGCTACCTACATTTATCCCTTCATACGGGATGCCATGCTCCGTTTTCGCATGGGCGAAGAACAATGGTCGGTATCCTCGCTGACCAGCTATAAGATGCTCCGCACCATGGCATGGCTTTACCACAACACAAAAGATGCCATTGCTGAATTTTCAAAAAAATATAACTGCGATCTTGCGCTGGCAGAGGAATATTTGAAAGTTGTCCGTGGTATCCGCAATCAGCAGCCATTCTTTGTGACCGAGCAGGACGAGGACGGCGAGGAAACAGGCGAGGATGTGACCCGTGACTATAGCTGGAACTATGCCGATATTCTATGGGATGGTATACAGGCTGAAAAGGTGCGGAAAGCATTTGAAAAGCTGAACTACCGGGAACAAACCTTGTTGGAAAAACGGCTTGCCATCTGCATGACCTGTGGGCGTGTCGGTTCATGGAAAAACCGCCCTACCTTTGAAGAATTGGCTGTCATGTTTGAGGGCAGCTCCGCCAGCGGTGCGGAACGAGCCTACCGGAAAGCAGCGGAACATCTGACACTGCTGTTGGTAGAAAACGGCGGTATCCATGCAGTCCGGCTGAAACAGAAGTCCAAAACCAAACGAAAAAAGAAAATTGCCACCGCAGTCTACGAATATCAGGCAGACTGCGATGGCGAATGGGGAGAAATTTTATTCGATTTTGAAAACGGCACAGGGTCGATTGTCCGGCTTGCCGACTGGGATACCATGATTTCCAATGTTTTTGCAAAACGGGTGATCCGGTATCTGCTGAATTGCGAAAATGATAGATTGCCAAAAGAAACCATGTTTGCGTTTGAGATGTATGAATAAAGGCGAGTAAAGTTTACCAGCCATAAGAAGAAAAAACTCGAAAATAAAAAAAGCCGCTGCCGCATGGTTGGTTCCATGTAGCAGCGGTTTTTCACCGGCAGCATTCAATCAATATTCAATAGGCAAATTATGCTGCTTCAAAAAAGACAGTTTATCCCAATATCCTCTCTGGAACAGAATTTTACCATTTACAACATGGAAGAAGCCGCATCCCCGCAGTCCCAGCGGGTCTTTCCACTCCAAAATTGCCCATTGTCCATCTTCAAAAATATTCTCTACAATGGCTGTCATATCGGCAGTGGCAAATTCTGCTGTAAACATTTCTCTGATTGCGTCTATCCCGATCACAGGCTCATTGGTCACCTGATGGTTGGTTGCATTATCATGGTACAGGCTCACGATTGCATCTACATCGTGGCCATTAAAGGCATCTACCCATTTGCATACTACTTCTTTTGGTCGTAACATCATGATTTCCTCCATATATCTTTGTCTACTGTTTTCATTATACAATCTTCATGTAAAAAAGCAATTCCCCCATGAAAACAGGAATTGCTTTTTTATGTAGACTTGAGACAGTTATACTGAAGATTTGAACATAGGCTTACAATTCACGCCGCTTCCACTGATTCAATGCAGCAACGATACAAGCACCCACAACAGCGAATGTCAAAACGATAAAGGAAAGTCGGAATCCGTGCAGTGCCACCTCATACACATCGTAGTAGCGCAGAGGGGTCAGGTAATCCAAAATTTGATTTTCTGTGTATTCGGCTGTAAAGGCCAGAGCATAGGCAGCCAGCATGGAAATCGTACCTGTCCTCACCGCAGCCTTATAGGACATAAACAGGCTGGCAAACAGCAGCCCCAGAGCGAAAAAGAGGAACTGGGTAAAGAACATTCCCATGGTTGTGGTGAGCACTGCTCCCGGCTGTTCCAGACCGCCCAAAGGAAGAACGATTGTAAAATAATTACATAAACCGCTGAACAGGGCAAACACCAGCAGATTTACCGCCGAAACGATCACCTTCGCCAGTACAATGGTTTTCCGTTCCACAGGCTTTGTGAACAGGTATTCCGAGGTTCCGAACTTCTTTTCCTTCGCCACACAGGACAACCCCAGAGACATGGCATAAGGGAACGCCAGCAATCCTTCCCAGAAATAGATGCACACATACCAGCCAAGGGATGTGGTTAAATCGCCTTTGACCCCAAACATAATCATGATCAATCTCGGAAATTGGCTGACCATCGTTGCCATTTCATTCAGACTGTCCTGTAGAGACAGAAGCTCAAAATAGCAGAAACCGCACAGAAGCAGCATGATCCCTAACCAGATCAACAAGAGCCTTCTGGTTTGGCGGAACTCATTTTTAATCAATGTTTTCATGTTTGCACCCCCTTATGAACGAAACTGAATGTCTTTTTTCAGAAAGACACCGTAAGACAGCACCAAAAACAGGGTAACCAGCAGCACGCCCCAGCCAAGATAGGTCATATCATAGAAGCCAGTTTCGGAAATTTTTGCAGCTCCAAAGAAGGAGTATGGGGACAGGAAACTGATAGCCCGGTTACTGATGATGTTGGAGAAGCTGGTTATGCAATACTCCACAAACACGACTAATCCGGCGGTCAGCAGTGGGCTACGGTTGCGGGGAAACAAAATTCCCACCATCAGACCCATTGCAGCAAAGAACAGCGTAACAAGGGTGAGGGACAGAGCAATCAGAAAAAACTCTCCCCATGGAGTTCCGGAACGAAACATTGCCATGGCCAAAAAAGAAGCCAGCAGATACGCAGCACCTACGACCACCACTCCGATCAATACAGTCAATGCCTTTGCCCAATAGATTGTTTTCCGAGGAAAGGGCTTTGTAAACAGGTATTCCGAAGTTCCTTCCGTACATTCTCTGGTGTGAACGGAAATGCCGAAGTGCATTCCGAAAACGCCGGAGGCAATCATGAAAAAGCTGGTCAGAAACCCATAAATGCCCAACGGGGAAGTCAAGTATTCCATCGATACGCCGACACTCCTGTAAAAGTCCGTGGTGCCCATGGTTTCAAAGAGTTCCACGGAGGCAACATCCAGGAAGCTGTAATAAGTCGGTGTCATCAAAAAGATACACACAGCCAAGGCGATGGTCCAGCCCAGGATATAGGTTCGATGCCGTTTCAGTTCATATTTCAAAATGACCATACCTGACACCTCCTTACTCATAGTAGTGCATGAAGATTTCCTCCAAAGAGGGCTCTTCCAAAAGCACATCGTCCAAATGCAGCAGGTGAAGTTTATCAATGATTGCTGTGATATTGCCGTTATACATAAAGGAAACAGAGGTCTTGTCCGGGGTCTCAGAGAAATTTGCAATACCAGGCAGCTCCCAGAAATCACTGGAAATCGGTGTTTTGGTGGTAAGGCTGACCTTTTTATAACCGCTTTCCCGTAGCTCTCTGATAGACTGGATGCTCATGAGCTTACCCTCTTTTAAGATTGCCACCCGGTCACACAGCTTCTGTACCTCGCTGAGTACATGGGAGGAGAAGAAAATTGTGGTGCCCCGGTTGTTCTCCTCCTTCAGAATATCATAGAATGCCTGCTGGATCAGCGGGTCTAAGCCGCTGGTAGGTTCATCCATAATCAGCAGCTTAGGGGAAGTCATAATGGCAGACACGATGCCCACCTTTTTCTTGTTGCCCAGAGACAGGTCTGCAATCTTCCGGGACAAATCCAAATTGAGCCGTTCGGAAAGCTCATACATTTTCGTTTCACAGTTCATGGCGTACAGGTCGGCGGTGTATTGCAGTAGTTCCCGCACCTTCATGTTTTCATAATAGCTGTTCTCGCTGGGGAGGTAGCCCACATCTCTGGCAATGACACTTGCCTGACTCTGGCAGTCTAAACCGAAAATAGAAGCGTTGCCACCGCTGGGACGGATCAGACCCATCAGAGTGCGGATGGTGGTGGACTTACCCGCACCGTTTGGGCCAATGAAGCCAAAGAACTCGCCCTGATTAACTGTGAGATTGAGGTTGCTGATACCTCTGTGTTTCCCATAGTGCTTGGTCAGTTGGTTCAAGACAATAGCGTATTCACTCATTTTAAGGCAATACCGCACAGAAAAGATGCGGAATAAAGGCAAGTGTGGTAAAATATAGGCATGGATAAGCAAGTAAGTCTGTCTGGCCTGAGCGATGAATTGGCGCAGGTACGGACAAAGAAAAAAGAATTTCTATCGCAGATAGAACGCATCGTCCCGTGGGGAGAGTGGCTCACACTCATCAGGCCGTACTACTACAAGGGGGAACGCGGCAATAAGCCCTATGATTTGGAGCGAATGCTGAGGATCTATCTGCTGCAAAACCTGTATGATCTGGCGGACGAAGCAACAGTGGCTGAGGTCATAGACAGCCGAGCCTTTTCGGAGTTCTGCGGAGTGGACTCCAGCAACCAGGTGCCGGATGGCGATACACTGGGGCGTTTTCGGAATCTGCTGATACGCAATGGACTGCAGGAGAAGCTGTTCCGCCAGGTAGTGGAGCTTTTGCAGCAAAGAGGACTTATCCTCAAAAAAGGGACCATTGTGGACTCTACGATCATTGCAGCGCCATCCTCCACAAAAAATCAGGGAAAGCAGCGGGATCCGGACGCGCATCAGGTGAAGAAGGGAAACACATGGTACTTCGGCTACAAGGCGCACGTTGGAGTGGACAAGGACACCGGTCTGATCCACACCGTTGAGGTGACTGGGGCCAATACCCATGATGTCGTTATGACCTCCAGGCTGCTGACCGGTGACGAAGAAAGTGTCTATGGAGACAGCGGGTATCTTGGTGCGGACAAACGGGAGGATAGCATCCGAAGGAATCGCCAGGGAAGGCGCATCCGCTACAGGATTAACCGCCGCCCTTCTCAAATCAGGAAGAAACCAACCAGGGCACAGGGCCAGCTCAAGCGCAGAGAGCACGAAAAGTCATCTATTCGCGCTAAAGTGGAACACGTATTTGCGGTGGTCAAGGGTCGGTTTCGATACCGAAAGACACGGTACCGGGGCCTGCGGAAGCAGACCGCTAAATTGAATATGCTGTTCGCTTTGGCGAACCTGATCCTGGCTGACAGGCCCTGCCTGGCAGTCTGAGTTGGTACGCCCTGCCAGGCGAACTGAGGGGATAATACTGGCTGCCCTACAGACGAGCTTACTATGGCTATCCCTATACGCTATTTGTGCGGTGTTGCCTTAAATATTCCTCCTTATAGAAATTGTTTTTTAGAATTGAAATGGTTTTTTCAAATTCATTCATAACTGTTTCAAAATCAAAAACGGCTGCGTTACGATAACGGGCTGCATACCCCTCCGCCATCACTAAAAGCATATTGTAAACAGGTTGAGCATCTTCGGGATTTTTGAACTTTAAGGAATCATCCTCTCGTAAAACCATTTCATTTCTGAAATTCCCTGCTTCCATCTTTAATGAAGCAAGTAGGTCATTGACTTCAGGAGAAGCCTCTTCCCAAACACTTGCCATAAATTGAGTAATAAACGGGTGTGTTTTCATTGCAGCCATTTTCATCTTGCTGGAAACCAGAATGCGGTTAAACAGATCGGTTTCTGAATCAAGTATCGTTTGGTCAAACGAAGGCATAATGATTTTCATACAATATTCCAACAGGTAGGTATACAGTTGTTTTTTGCTGCCAAAGTACTGAAATACGGATGCCTTTGAAATATGCGCCGTTACAGCAATATCGTTGACAGAAGCCTTATCATATCCAAACTTACCAAAGCACTGGAGTGCCGCATTGATGATGGTAATTTGCTTTTCCTCGCTTAGTGCAAAAAATTTGTCCATTTAATTTCTCCTTTCAAGTGACCGATTCGGTTATTCACAGTATAGCACCGATAACCGATTCGGTCAAGTGATTAGAAATCTAATTCTATGCCAACATCCACTACAAAAAAACGCCTGTACGAGCATTTCTCATGCCCGCACAGGCGGCTTGCTTTATCTTTGGCAATCAATCCAAAGGTTTATATTCTGTTACAGTTTTCAAGTAGGTTTCCGTATCGCCGTTGAGGATCAAATCCGCATAGGCTGCCGGATCGTTGTAAATCAGCCAGTCCAGTTCTGACCGCTGATACATATTGTCTGCAACCTCGTTCTCCACGGCGGTGCAGTCTATAGAAATCATACTGCCGTCTGCATATTTCAGCTCGACACAAGCGGTGTCCATATTGAACTCACAAGAAATCACCTTATCCATAAGAACCTCCAAAATACGGGATTAAATCATCCCAAAATATTTCATTGCTTCTCGGATTGCGTTCTCTTTCTCGGACGGACACTGGGGCTGTCTGGAATCCTCCGCTTTCGGCAGATTGTAGTTCTTTCCGACCTCCAACCCGCACTTTCTTTTGATTTGAGAGATATACAGGTTAGATACCTTTAGTCCGCTATGCTCCAACACATAGTCTTTAATCTGCGTGTAGGTTGCCTTATCTTGAAAATCAGACATATCCATATCTTCCAAAGAGAACTCAACCCGAACCTTTTTCGAGTCGATCTCACCCTTGGAAAGCAAGACAACCGTTTCCACATGGGCGGTGCCGGGGAACATATCCACGGCGGCGGCTCGCTTGGCTTCGTAGCCGAACTCCCGGAAGATCTTCACGTCCCGGCCCAGCGTTGCCGGGTCGCAGGAGACATAGACCACCTTCTCCGGCCCCATGGCTGCCACGGAGGCGATGACCTCCGGAGCCAGTCCCTTCCGAGGCGGATCCACCGTCACTACATCCGGGCGCAGGCCGTCGCTCTCCAACTTGGCAGCGATGTCCGCCGCGTCTCCGCAGAAAAACTCCGCGTTTTCGATGTGATTGCGGAGGGCGTTCTCCTTGGCGTCCCGGATGGCGGGGGGCACGATCTCCGCGCCGATGACCCGTTTGGCTGCCTTTGCCAGACACAGGGTAATGGTACCGATACCGCAATAGAGGTCCAATACCGTTTCATTCCCGGTAAGGCCCGCGAATTCCAGCGCCTTGCCGTACAGCATCTCCGCCTGATCCCGGTTCACCTGATAGAAGGATGGCATGGACAGCTTGAATTCCAGGCCGCAGAGGGTGTCCATCAGATAATTCCGGCCGAACAGCGTCCGATATTTGTCCCCTAAGATCACATTGCCCCGGCGGGTGTTGCTGTTCAGCAGGACGCCTACGGTATGGGGCACAGCGGCGGTGACATAGGCCGCCAGCTCCGGCTCCCGCGGCACCTTATTGCCGTTGACCACCACGCAGCAAAGGCTTTCGCCTTTCCGGTTCACCCGGACGCAGACATGGCGCACGAGGCCCTTTCCGGTGGTCTCATCGTAGGCGGAGATCTTGTAGCGGCGCATCCACTCCCCCACCGCTTGGGCGGTGCGGTCGGCGGCCTCCGTCTGGATCAGACAGCGGCGGATGGGCACAACCTTGTGGGTCCGAGCCTGAAAAAAGCCGATGGAGCCGTCAGCCCCCACGGGGTACTGGCTCTTGTTGCGGTAATGCTCCGGATTTTTTGCTCCCAGGATCTCCTCCACAGTCAGATCCAGTCCGCCGATGCGGGTCAAAGCGTCCTGCACCCGCTGGCGCTTGGCCCACAGCTCCTCCGGATAGGTGAGGTGACGGTAGGCGCAGCCGCCGCATTTCCCGGCATAGGGGCACTCCGGCTCCATGCGTTCGGGAGACGGATTATGGATCTTTACGATCTCGCCGGCGCAGGAGGTTTTCATCACCTTGGTGATCCGGAGGTCGATCTCCTCCCCCCGGACGGCGTGGGGCACGAACACCACCGCCCCGTTTACCCGGGCGATCCCCAGCCCCTCGCTGGAATAGCCGTCAATAACGGCTGTATAAATACTGCCTTTTTCCAATGCTTCCATGGCTTTTATCCCTTTTATTCTCAATTGAATTCAGATGGTTCTCGATTCCGCAGCGGCAGGGATGGATGTGTACGGGAAAGACCTGTTTGGGTTTCCTCCACCACTTGAACCAATCCGTTTTTGGTGGCTTACAAGTCTCGAAAACGCACGGCAGCGGGGAGCATCGCCCCCGCTGCCGTGCGGCGTACCCTGCGGGTAGGTATATTCTATCAGGATTCCTCCCACTTGTCCAGAAGCTGCCGGAGCTGATCCGCCCAGCGGCCAAGGGTCTTGTTGTCCCGGCCCTTGGAGCGGCGGATGACGTCCACCATCCGCTGACCCAGCGCCACCAGACGCTCGTAAGCAGAACTGACCCGCTGGCCGCCCACAGCCTTGGCCTTTCGCTCCGGCAGATAGCCGGGAGCCACGATCTGATCCTCGATCAGATCATAGACCTCGGTGTACTGGGGCGCATGGGCGGTGAAGCCCAGCTTTTCCACGCTCTCGGCGAAATAGGGAGCCACCTCCCGGTCGCCGTGGACGATGAACACATGCTGAGGCTTGGGGGCCTTGATGTCAGCGATCCACGCCAGCAGGTGATCCCGGTCGGCATGGGAGGAAAGGCCCTGGAAGTTCACGATCTTGGCGTGAACGGCGATCTCTTCGCCGAAGAGCTTCACACTTCTGACGCCCTCCAGCAGGGAGCGGCCCAAGGTGCCCTCCCCCTGATAGCCCACGAACACGATGGTACACTCCGGCTTCCAAAGGTTGTGCTTCAGGTGGTGACGGATACGGCCGGCGTCGCACATACCGGAAGCGGAGATAATTACCTTGGGAATGCCGTCCTCGTTCAGCCCCTTGGATTCCTCCACCGTCTCCGTCATGCGGAGGTTGGAGAAGTTGAACATGTGGGTGCCGTCCTGCACCAGCGCCAGCGCGTCGGCATCCAGATAGCCGTCCAGATCGCCGGTGAAAATGGTGGTGGCACGGCGTGCCAGAGGCGAGTCGATGTAAACCGGGAAATCCGGGTTAGACTTCACCAACTGCTTATCCTTGATCTCCCGGATGAAGTACAGCAGTTCCTGGGTGCGGCCTACAGCGAAGGCGGGAATCACCACGTTGCCGCCCTTGGCCATGGTGTCATCTATGATTTTCGCCAGATCCTCGGTGTAGCTCCACACCTCGGTGTGGTTGCGGTTACCGTAGGTGGACTCCATGATGACGTAGTCCGCGCCCCCGAAGTGGCTGGGGTCCCGGATGATGGGCTGATCCACATTGCCCAGGTCACCGGAGAAAATCAGCTTCTTCGTCACGCCGTTCTCCGTAGCGGTCACGGTGATGCAGGCGCTGCCCAGCAGATGTCCCGCGTCGGCAAAGCGGACGCTGACGCCCTCGCACAGTTCCACATCCTCGCCGTATTCGCAGGTGGTGACGTACTGCTTCACATTTTCCGCGTCCTCAATGGTATACAGCGGCTCCACCTTGGGGGCGCCGGAACGGGCCGCCTTGCGGTTTTTCCACTCGGCGTCGGACTCCTGAATGTGGGCGGAGTCCAGCAGCATGATGTCCATGAGGTTGGCCGTCACACGGGTGGTGAGGATGCGGCCCTGGAAGCCCTGCTTCACCAGCATGGGCACCCGGCCGGTATGGTCGATATGGGCGTGGGTAATGAGCACGAAGTCGATACTGCCGGGATGGAAGGGCAGGGCTTCATTGTTCACCTCGTCACGCCCTTGCTGCAAGCCGCAGTCGATCAGGATGTTTTTGCCGTTGACCTCCAGACAGTGACAGCTGCCGGTCACGCACTGGTCAGCGCCGTAAAAGCTCAGCTTCATAATGGGCCTCCTTCTTTTTTCGTCCGGGTTTTCCGCGTTGTTCTCCTGTTAAGATCATCTTAACACAAGGCCCCGGAAAGCACAAGAAAGGTTTCGTGAACTTCTCCGGTCATTTTGCCGGGTTTGCCGGAATATGCCGGAACTTTTTTTATTCTCTCACGTCTGTTATAATAGAGAAGTATAGAATCTGTTTTGTAATTATCGAAAGGAGCGGTCTTCATGAAGAACGTGTTCACCTTCTGCTGTGCCCTGTGCCTGCTGGCCCTCACCGCCTGCGGCTCTGCCCCCAAGATCAGTGAAGAAGCATCTGATCTGGAGGTCAACAACCATGAGGGCGTCACCATGACGGTGGTGGATGGCTCCGCCTATCCGGGGCAGGTCGAGGTGACGATCCTCAACACCACGGACACGGAGATCGACAGCGGCAACAGTGCTGATTTCTTCCTTCAGGTAGAACAGGACGGCCAGTGGTACAATCTGATACGCAAGCAAAAGGAATTCAACAACACGGCGGAAGCCTATATCTTTGAAAAAGACACGCCGAGGGAAATGATCTTCCAGTGGGCAGACTGCTATGGCTCTCTGGATACCGGCCACTACCGGGCGGTCAAATGGTTCTTTGAATTTCACAAGGATGAAACAGAGCGGGACAAACGGGTCGTGGATTTTGCGCTGGCGGCGGAATTCGACATTAAATAGTCTTGCTTCCGGCTTTCCGTTCCCCGATTCTGACGGCTGCAGAAAGCTGTTAAACGATTATCCTCGAAGCCGCGCAGATATTTTGTAAACTTTTTTCGTATCTTTCCCATTTTTCTTTGCAATCCTGGAGCGAATATGATATAGTATGCTTGTTTTATTGTGGGTGCTTATGTGCGCACCCACTTATACATGGTATATTTTCCTTCCGCCCGGAAACGGACGGGAGTGCGAAAGGATGTTTTATAACCTATGGGACTTTTGAAATCCATCTTTGGTGATTACAGCTCCCGGGAGCTGAAATCCATCTACCCCATTGTGGACAAGATCGAGGCGCTGGGCGATGAATACAAGGCCCTCACCGATGCAGAGCTTCAAGCCAAGACCCCGGAGTTCAAGGAGCGTCTTGCCAACGGCGAGACCCTGGATGACATTCTGCCGGAGGCTTTTGCCACCGTGCGGGAGGCCGCGGACCGTGTGCTGGGTATGCGCCCCTACCGGGTGCAGCTGGTGGGCGGCATCGTGCTGCATCAGGGCCGGATCGCCGAGATGAAGACCGGCGAGGGCAAGACCCTGGTGGCAACGCTGCCCTCCTACCTCAATGCGCTGACAGGCAAGGGCGTCCATGTGGTCACAGTCAACGATTACCTTGCCAAGCGCGACTCCGAATGGATGGGCAAGGTCCACCGCTTCCTGGGTCTGAAGGTGGGCCTCATCATCCACGGCCTCACCGCTCAGCAGCGCAAGGACGCCTACGCCGCCGACATCACCTACGGCACCAACAACGAGATGGGCTTCGACTACCTCCGCGACAATATGTGCATCTACTCCAGCGAGCTGGTGCAGCGGGGCCACAGCTTCGCCATCGTGGACGAGGTGGACTCCATCCTGATCGATGAGGCCCGTACTCCCCTGATCATCTCCGGTCAGGGCGAAAAGTCCACCCAGATGTACGATATGGCGGAGATGTTCGTCTCCCGCCTGAAGAAAAAGGTAGTTGTGCAGGTGGACGATAAGGAGGAAGAGGACTCCCACATCGATGCCGACTATATCGTGGACGAAAAGGCCAAGACAGCCACCCTCACCGCCTCCGGCATTGCCAAGGCGGAGGAATTCTTCCATGTAGAGAACCTGTCCGATCCCTCCAACGCCACGCTGAACCACCACATTAATCAGGCGTTGAAGGCCCACGGCACCATGAAGCGGGATATTGACTACGTGGTGAAGGACGGCGAGGTCATCATCGTGGACGAGTTCACCGGCCGTCTCATGTTCGGCCGCCGGTACTCCAACGGTCTCCATCAGGCCATCGAAGCCAAGGAGCACGTCAACGTCAACAGTGAAAACAAGACCCTGGCTACCATCACCTTCCAGAACTACTTCCGTCTGTACGATAAGCTGTCCGGTATGACCGGCACCGCCATGACTGAGGCGGAGGAATTCGGCACCATCTACAATCTGGACATTGTGGAGATCCCCACCAACCGTCCCAACCAGCGCGTGGACCACCACGACGTGGTATACAAGACCGAAGCGGGCAAGTTCCGGGCCGTTATCCGGCAGGTGAAGGAGTGCCACGAAAAGGGCCAGCCCGTTCTGGTGGGTACCGTGTCCATCGAGAAGAACGAGTTGCTGAGCCACCTGCTCCAGCGGGAAGGCATTCAGCACAATCTGCTGAACGCCAAGAACCACGAAAAGGAAGCCGAGATCGTGGCTCAGGCCGGTAAGCTGGGTGCCGTCACCGTAGCCACCAACATGGCCGGCCGTGGTACGGATATCATGCTGGGCGGCAACGCCGAGTACCTCTCCCGGGCCGATCTGGTGAAGGCCGGCTACTCTGAGGAGGTCATCGTGGACGCCACCGGCTACGCCGAGACCGATAACGAGGAGATCCTGGCCGCCCGGAAGCTGTTTGCCGAGCGGATGGCCTATCACAAGGCCATCATCAAGGAGGAGGCTGAAAAGGTCCGTGCGGCCGGCGGCCTGTTCATCATCGGCACCGAGCGCCACGAATCCCGCCGGATCGACAATCAGCTCCGTGGTCGTGC
>OLFT01002020.1_pt1 | contig 18790 bp, 13 predicted proteins | sample 1604921 | NCBI WGS metagenome assembly OLFT01 (sample SAMEA3888897, study PRJEB22519) | human gut metagenome | biome: human gut; feature: human-associated habitat; material: faeces | place: Denmark | collected 2013 | reverse complement strand
CCAGGGGGGCCGCAAAAAAGCAAACGTTTAACTCCGCGCATACACTACGGTGTGTCAACCTTATCAACTCCCCCCGGCTAGCAGAAAAAAGAGGGAGCAAAACAGAAAGGCAAACGATTATCCGGCCTTTAGATAACCCTTTTCAACCGATGTTTATCGTATTTCGCTAAATTTCGCTTATGACGAACAGAAAATAACCAGCCGATGCGCAAACGTTATCGTCCATGCGCAATCCGCTAACAATTTTTTAGTGAGTTGCTTTCATTTAGCCGCGTCATCGGATCCGCTGATACTTCAGGCGCCGGGTAAGGTGAAGGGGCCGCCGCGCTCGATAGCCCGCTGCCAGGCCGGGCGCTGCTCCACCCGCTGTCGCCAGGCCTCAATATGGCGAAGATCATGCATGCCGCCGCGGGCCAGCAGCGCCATCACCGGGAAGCTCATCTGGATATCGGCCATGCTCAGCCGATCGCCGGCAAACCATGGCCGCGTGGCAAGATGGTCGTCAATGAACCGCGCATGGGTGGCCAACTGAGGATCGAGCCACGCTTTCTGTATACCTTTGCCCAGCAGCGAGCCCAGCGAGCGGACGCCAAAGGGCACCGGGGGTTTGCCGAGGCTGGCGAACACCAGCTTCATTAACAGCAGCGGCATCAGCGAGCCTTCGGCATAGTGCAGCCAGAAGCGGTACTGCAGTTTGTCATCCGCGCCCTGTGGCTTCAGCAGCCCATCGCTGTCCCAGCTCTCCTGCAAATACTCAAGGATCGCTCCGGACTCCGCCAGCACATAGCCGTTGTCTTCCAGCACTGGCGATTTACCCAGCGGGTGGATTTTCTTCAATGCCGCTGGCGCCAGCATCGACTTTTCCCGCTGATAGCGGACTATCTGATAAGGCAGCTGTAGCTCCTCCAGCGCCCACAGTACGCGTTGCGATCGTGACTGATTAAGATGATGTACCGTCAGCATGGGCCTCTCCCGTGGTTTGTTCAAATTAACTATAGGAACAGGCGCGGATTGCCGGGAAAATTTCGGCAAAATAGTGAGGAAAAAACGGCGGCGGATGCCATAGTTAAAGTGTCGACGCAAACCGGAACCTCCATCAACAGATTGCGCAATACTGAGGGACGTCGACGTCGGGGGAAACCCTCTCGTGAACCAACGAGATAATGCGAAAGACCAAGACCGGAAAACAACTAAAGCGCCCAGTTGTGGCGCTTTAGTTTTATCACTCCTCCTCCAGCAGCCGGGCGCCGGTCCCCTCTTCCCCCAGTTTATCGCCCGGGTTGCGTAGCGGGCAGTCGCGCCGCGATAAACAGCCGCAGCCGATGCAGCCGTCGAGCTGGTCGCGCAGCGCCGTCAGGGTGTGGATACGCCGGTCCAGCTCCTCGCGCCACTGTGATGACAGCATTTTCCACTCTTTTGCGCTGAGATTGTGCCCTTCCGGCAGCACGCCAAACGCGTCGCCGATGGTGGCCAGCGGGATGCCGATACGTTGCGCAATTTTGATAATCGCCACCGCGCGCAGGACATCGCGCCGGTAGCGCCGCTGATTGCCGGCATTCCGCTGGCTGTGGATCAGCCCTTTACTCTCATAAAAATGGAGGGCCGAGACCGCCACGCCGGTTCGTTTTGCCACTTCCCCGGGCGTCAGCAGCATTTTGATGCGGGGTGATTTCTTTTCCATAAAGCGCTTTACCTCAAGTTAACTTGAGGAATTATACTCGCCCGCAGACAAAACGACGAATCGAGAATTGAGAGAGGCCGCTTTATGTCCCATCAGGATATTATTCAAACACTGATTGAATGGATTGATGAACATATCGATCAACCACTTAACATTGATGTAGTCGCCAGAAAGTCAGGATACTCGAAGTGGTACCTGCAGCGGATGTTCCGCACCGTGATGCATCAGACGCTGGGGGATTATATTCGTCAGCGCCGTCTGCTGCTGGCGGCGGAGGCGTTGCGAACCACCCAGCGGCCGATCTTTGATATCGCCATGGATCTGGGCTACGTCTCGCAGCAAACCTTCTCGCGGGTCTTCCGCCGGGAGTTCGACCGCACCCCCAGCGACTACCGCCATCAGATCTCCGCGTGACGCGACGGCTGAGGCACGTTCACGGGCGCGGGCGCATTGGCTAACCACTGCATAAACTCCCGCGCCGGCATCGCTTTCGCAAACAGCCAGCCCTGGCAATACTGCACGCCGCGCTTGTAGAGCCAGCTTACCTGCTCAGGCGTCTCCACGCCTTCCGCGATAGTCTTTAGACGCAACCCGCGCGCCATCTCGATGATGTGTTCGGCAATCAGGTGGCTGGTGTTGTTGGTGGTCAGCGTATCAACGAAGGTTTTATCGATTTTAAGGATATCGACGTTCAGGGCGTGCAGATTATGCAGATTCGAATAGCCGGTGCCGAAATCATCGATGGCAATTTCATAGCCCGCTTCGCGGAACGCCTGAATCACCGGCGTGGTCTTCGGTACGTCGATAAACCCCCGCTCGGTTACTTCGATTTTGATCTGCCCGATACAGACCGCATAGCTGCGCGCTTTCTCACTGATCTGTGAAATCAGCCGCGCCGAGTGGAAATCCGACGCAGAGAGATTGATCGCCACGTACAGCTGCGGATGGCTGGCAAGAAACTCTCCCATTTCGTAAAACAGCTCATCCACCACGTAGTCCGTCACCTGGGCAATCATGCCTTCATTTTCCGCCAGCGGAATAAACTCCGCCGGGTTCATCACCGGACCGTCAAACCCTGGCCAGCGCAGCAGCGCTTCCGCCCCGACGCAGCGGTTATTTTTAATATCGATAATCGGCTGGTAGTGCAGGCGCAGCTGGCGGCAGCTCAGAGCCCGCTGCAGCATATTGCGCGGCGAGTGATACTGCCGGCGGGTACGCGACCACACCAGCACCAGTAAAATACTGCAGATGATCCCCAGCGGCAGCGTCAGGCTGGCCTGGTCACAAAAGTTGTGATAATAGCTGGCCCGCGAGGTGGACATAATGACGGCGATCGGCCGGATAGCGGAGCGGGCTATCGTATACACCCGGCCATTCTGATTAAAAAAGGTATCGCCTTCGCGAATTAACGCATGGAGCTCCGCGGGCTCGACATTGTTACTAACCGAGAAAAAGAGGTTGGTTTTGGTATCGAACACGCCATAGGCTAAATCGCGATCGCTGGCGATCACTGAGCTGAACGAGAAGGGATTGACCACCACCACATAGGGCCCCTTCTGCATATAATTCATGGCAAAGCCGGGATAAAACGGCGTGTCCCGGTAATAGTAAATCGCGACATCCGGCTTTTTGGTGTAATTGGCCGCCGGCATCCGCCAGCCGGTTTGCTGATGAACGGACGTTGAACAGATAAAGCGCTGACCGTTAGCGTAGATCAGATCTTCCACATACAGCAGGCCGCGAACGATATGCAATAAATAACGCTGATGGTCCGCTGAGCACAGCTCCCCGCGATACTGGCTGGCTTTCGCCCGGGCCTGATCCGCTTCGCGGATGACCATTTCCGTTTTTTGCAGCGCCAGCTGCGAAAATGAGTGTAATTGATCAATGGTTTCGGCTTTTGCCCGCAGTTGGGCAAACCACAATGCCAGTACCACTGGCAATAAAATAACCAACCCCGTTCCGATGAGCCTTAGCGCCTTATGCGGCGTACTGTCACCCATTTACGCTTACATCCATGCGATATGCCTTAATTAAGGTAGCCCAAACACGTTAGCAATCGCGACTGCGATAGACATCAGCCGATTTCCGCCAGCCCTCACGGGCGTCAGCTTTACCACTGACAGGGAAGAATAATACTTATTTATCAGGTATTCGGAAGATATTCCGCCAAGATTAAGAATAGACGCGCTTCTGACTCGGTTTCTCCGTGTATTAAACAAGAACAAGTAATAAAACCCGCAGAATAATAATCATTAGCAAGAGAATGAAAATAAGATCATCAGGGGTTACTTACTAATACCCACATAAATAGCAGTGTTATTAAGCGCAGCGAAAGCTCATTTTTTGACTGGTGAATAAAGCGCCAAGTGTGATATAGTTCACACAAGTTGATGAAACAGAAATGGCGTTTCATCACTCTCTAGTACGCCAGTTGAGACCAGAGCGCTATGCCATCGTCAGTCGCGCCAGGTCGTCCATGGCTCCCCGACTTTCTTTGAGGACAGGTTAATGGCTTCCATTACTACCAGTGTTGTGTTGTTGCGCTGGCCCCTGGTGAGCGCGGTACTGATGTTTCTTGCCAGTTCACTGAATATCCAACTTCGCAAAAGCGATTATGCCGGTCTGGCGGTGATCTGCAGCTGCCTCGGCCTTGCCGCCGCCTGCTGGTTCGCCACCGGTTTGCTCGGCATCACCCTGCTCGATATTGCCAAAATCTGGGGCAATATCAAAGATGTGATGATTGAAGTCATGAGTCAGACACCGCCAGAATGGCCAATGATGATGACCTGAGGTTAAAAAGCTTCCCACCGGGAAGCTTTTTCGTTTTCTGCAGCCCTTATTTCCCCAGCTTCGCCATCATCTCCGGACGCATAAATTTATGGATCACCACCATAAAGAGCAGCGAGGCGCCAGCAAAATCAGCGCGGTAATCGACGAGACCTGATAGTTACCCGACATGCTGGCGTTATTGAGCAGCAGCGGTAGCGTAGTGACATCCGGCGCCCCGACGAAGAAGGTGCCGGTAAACTCATCCAACGACTCCAGAAAAACAAAGATGCTGGCGGCAACGATCCCCGGGGTGGATTATGTCTGCTCTGATAACGCCGCCGGCCAGCTCCATGCCTATTATGAAGCGCATATGAACAGCTGGGACGCGCTGGCAGGCATGCTGTCGATTGAGGAGGCGGGCGGAACGTGCAATGCGTTTCTCGCCAATGAGGGGCTACGGCGAGGTAACCGCGTGCTGGCCGGCTGCGCAGGCGTCCAGCTACGACTGGCCGCCCTGCTGGAGAAATGACGCCACACCGCCCCCGGCGTGGCCTGACTACCGCCAGGTTTCGCTGCGGGAAATATTATTCGGGCAGCGCTTAATCGCGCAAAAGGACTGGTAAAAACAGGAGTCAGACCGCTCGCCGCCGGCATGGTACGGGCACGATGGCCGCTCGCGTAATATTTCCCACTGCGCCTCGTCGTACACCGCAATATTGTAGATTTTTAATGAATGATACTGGTCATTAATTAAAACTCTTGAGGAATAGAGCTTCATTGTCTCGCCGGGCAGCAGGATCACATCGGCCTCGTACCACATAATAAATTTTAAGAAACGCAGGCTGGATATCGCCGAAAAGGCGATGCCGGATTGCGGGCAGATCAGGGTATTAAGAATAGTCCATTTCATATTCCTTCCTTATATAAATGCTACAAATTGTTACCGTATATAGTGATAGCATTCATTAATATAAACTGCAAGCATCCCTGACAATTATGTGACTTAAGACAATTCCTAACAACATACTCCATTATTAGTAACGTTTACTTTTCGTCGAGAGATTAATGATTAGACCCTATAAAAACAGAAACAAATCAACCTAAAAAAAGAAAATACAATAAAAAATAAGATTAAATAAAAATAATTGACAATATGTATTAGTCCCTTTGGATGAGCCTTCATCCATTCGTATCAGACGATGTGGCGCTGAGCGTCGCCAAAGCTTCCGCCGGCAGAGAGGACGACGGCAGCCAGCTATTTATTGCGCGGTTGCCTCGGCGTACGACAACAGACCCGCGCAGCCATCAGGCCGCGCTCGGGTAAATGTCTTTGGTATACCGCCATAGCGAATATCTTAGCGATAATATCGCCATGGCGATTGATCTTATTTAGCTCAATCCGTATGTCGGGGTACCGTCTACAGAATATTGCCACACCGGTCTAATAAGCCCCGCTGGGGCCTTACCAGGTTTTGCCGATATTAAACTGAAACTGCTCTGCTTTATCGCCATCATACTTTTTAAATGGCTCTGCCCATGAGAAGACCAGTGGACCGAGAGGAGACATCCACTGCACGGCAATCCCAGCGGAGAGACGAATATGACTCGGATCGCCGTAGTCAGGGATCCCTGCCGCCTGCGTCTGCGCGGTGTTTTGCCAGGAGGTGCTCCAGACCGTCCCCGCATCAACAAACAGCGAGGTTCGCAGACTATCGGCATATTTGTCATTCACAAAGGGGGTTGGAATGATAAATTCGCTGTTCAGCACCGCCATGGCATTCCCGCCGACCGCATCAGATGAGGAGTCCAGCGGGCAGGCGCTATAGCTGCTTTCGCTGCCGTTACAACGGTAATAGGCCGCTTTAGGCCCGATGGTGTTAGATGAGAAGCCGCGCACTGTCGACGAACCGCCAGCGTAAAAGTTATCGTAGAACGGCACACTTTTGCCGTCTAACCCGCCGGCATAGCCTGCACGCAGGCGTTCCATCCAGATCCAGCGCTTATTCTCGTTCAGTGGCAGATACTGGGCAGTGTCAAAGGAGAGTTTGTAATAACTGTTATCCGAGCCGGGGAGGGTCAGTTTTCCGCTAAGGCTGCTTTTGTTTCCCGCTCGCGGGAAAAAGCCGCGGTCGAGGTCGTTGTAACCCCATCCAATACTCACAAAATAATCGTTGGCGCTATATTTCGCGCCGCTGTCGCCATCTTTCGTCACCACGCTGGGCTCGATTCCGCGAGAGCTGAGGTAGCGCCAGGTCGACAGCTCCGGATCCATATTAGTCAGCCGATTATGAACATAATCCAGTCCCAGGTTCAGGGAGTTATTTTCGCTAATTGGAAACCCCAGCGTACTGCCTAAGCCGTAGCTCTGCTGGTTATAGCTCCCGGCGTCCGCATCGGAAGCATCATAGCTGTTATAAAAAATCTTTCCGCCCAGGCTAATGCCATCGACGGTAAACCACGGATTCGTCGCCCCCAGTTCAAGATAAGACTGATAGCTGTTGCGCGTCCCGTTGAAGCTAACGCTGTTGCCCGTTCCCAGCCAGTTATCCTGAGTCACGCCAAGCTGATAGCTCACGCCGCTGTCCGTTCCAAATCCCAGGCCCACGTTAAATGAGCCGGTGTTGCGCTCCTTCACCTTGTAGACCACATCGACCTGATCCGCCGTCCCACTAACCGGAACGATCTGCTGTTCAACGTTCTCAAAAAAACCCGTTCGGTCAAGACGTACTTTCCCTTGCTCAACTTTTTCGTTGTTGAGCCACGCCCCTTCCATTTGACGCATTTCACGACGCAGCACCGCGTCCCGGGAGGTGTCGTTACCGGAAAAGCGGATCTGGCGTACCGAGTAGCGGCGACCCGCGTCGACCTGAATATGCAGCGTCATACGGTGATGCGCATCATCGATTTCCGGCGTGGTCGTCACTTGCGGCCAGGCATAACCATACTTGCCGAAACGCTTTTTGATCTCATTTTCAATCGTGGTGACTTGCGCCCCGCTATACCATGCCCCCGCCAGCGGCTGGGCAAGGGCCTCGATCTCCGGTCCATGCTGCGCCAGGTCGCCTGTCACCTGAGTTCGGTCGACCCGATAACGTTCGCCTTCATTGAGGGTGATGGTGATATACAGGGATTTTTTATCTGGCGTCATACTGACCTGCGTGGACTGGATAGCAAAGCGCGCATAGCCACGATCGAGATAAAAACTGCGCAGCGTTTCCAGATCGGCTTCCAGCTTCTGTTTCTGGTATTTTTTATCCGCTACCACGTTCCACCACGGCACATTATCGCGTAGCTGAAGCTGGTCCAGGAGCGTCTCTTCTCGAAACGCCTGATTACCGATAATGTTTATTTGTGCGATTTTCGCCGATACGCCTTCCTGAAAGACGAACGTTAAGTCAACGCGATTACGCGGTAACGGGGTCACCACAGCGTGAACCTGCGCACTGTATTTTCCCGCGCTGTAATAGAAATCCTGCAACCCCTTTTCTATTTCGCTGAGCGAATTTCTATCCAGTGCGCTACCTGCAAAAATACCTGTCGCGGTGAGATTCTCCTTTAACGCATCATCCTTCACCGACTTATTCCCGGAAAAACTGATGCTGGCAATAGTGGGCCTCTCCTTAACCTGCACCACCAGCGTTTTCCCATCGCGCAGGATCTGCACATTCTCGAAATTGCCGCTCGCATACAGCGCGCGCACCGCCTCGCTGACTCCCTCTGGCGTCACCGTTTCTCCCGCGTGCAACGGCATACTTAATAGCGCCGCCCCGACGGTCACGCGCTGCAGCCCTTCAAAACGGATATCATCAACTTGATATGATGTTGCGGCGTACAACGTTAAAGGGGTAATCAATAATCCGCTGATGATATGAGTCTTTTTTAACATGAATGTGTCGTCTACGAGATAATGAGCAATAGCAGTTATCTGCTGGCGTTGAGCTTATTTGTTCAGATTGCGTATCTAAGATATGCGACAGAATTAACCTGAGCGAGACGCAGAATTACATGCAATTATGGCGACAAAATGGAGAAAAAAAGGATGTTAAATCATCTTTAAAAATATATTTAAGGATGGAACTTTTCCTGAACTCCGTGGTTCTAATGGCCAACACCAGAGCTATATTTAGATTTGCCTGAACGGTTTTTATTGAAAAAGCCCCCTTTCTTGCTAATGGAAAGGGGGAAGGATCTCGTTAGGAATGTTGTTCTCTGGAATCACCAGGAACAGGCACAATCATATTCTTAAAGCCAGCAGATATAATGAAGAAAAATTGAATAAATTATGCAATCGACATCACAACATTCTTTCATGTATTTACCGCCAGATGACAATGGAGAAAATCTCCATATTTTCCTCAAAATAGCAGAATATAGTAGGGACGCCTTATCAAGGCATCAAGGAAAGTCTATCGTTATCTACAATAGCCAAGCAGTGGCGCCTCGCCAGGGAAGGTGAGGCATAGGATTCACCATCCTGCCGCCTCCCATCATCAATCACAGGGAATTGCGTATGTCACGCTTACTTAAAACGATCTTACCCATCATTATCTGCACCCTCTTTGGGTTACCGTTCGCTTCGCCGGCGCAGGCTGCCTCCAGTCTGCAGATTGTTCTCCCCGCGCTGACATGCGATACGCTGAGCGCTACCGACTTCAGCGCCGCCGTTGGCGCAAAGGTCACTATCAACCACACTGAAATGCAAACCTCCGCGCAGGGAAGCTGGTGCAAGGTGAGCGCCACTATCGCCCCCCAGATTGGCGTGCAGATTGCCCTGCCGACCCAGCGCTGGAGTCAACGTTTCTTGCAGGTCGGCTGCGGCGGACTGTGCGGGAGCATTAACCTGAGTCTGTCGAATGCCAGCGGCTGCCTGCCGGCAATGAACGGCGAGTTCGTGGTGGCAGCAACCGATATGGGGCACCATGGCAGTATGATGGATGCTTCATGGGCCGAGGATCCGCAAAAGCGCATCGATTTTGCCTGGCGCGCCAACCACCTGACCGCAGTGCTGACCAAAGCGGTGATTCAGATGCTTTACCGCCAGCCGCCAAAATACGCGTACTTTATGGGCTGCTCAGACGGCGGTCGCGAAGCATTGATGGAAGCACAGCGCTTTCCGCAGGATTTTGACGGTATCAGCGCTGGCGCGCCTGCGGCCTTTTTCCAGTTTCAGAATTCCTTCTTCCACGGCTGGAATGTGGCCGCCAATCAGCGTCCCGACGGTACCGCTGTCTTGTTGAAAGATCGCTTACCTTTGATTCACCAGGCCATACTGGCTCACTGCCCGACGCTTTCCGGCGTGCAGGACGGCATCCTGCAAAACCCGTATGCCTGTCAGTTCTCTGAGACTTGGCTCCCCCGCTGTCCTGCCTACGCTCAGGACCGTTCCGCCTGCCTGACACAGGAAGAGATTGAGGTAGTGAAAAAGCTCTACCGCGGCGCTTACGACAGCCACGGCGCCCAGTTCGTCGCTGGCGGTCTTCCGCTGGGCTCCGAGCTACGCTGGCCGGTGCCGGAGATGCCGACCGGCCACTCAATGTCGGAAATGATGGTACTACCGGCTCTGCAATCCGTGCTCCTGCCGGGAGGAAAACAGAAGATCCATTCGATGCGGGATTTCCCACTTAATCAGCAGAATTTTGACGCCGTCGCTCAACTGGCACCGCTCTATAACGCGGCAAATACCAATCTTCATGCCTATCAACAGCGCGGCGGCAAGCTTATCCTGTGGCACGGTCTGGCCGATGACTCCGTCAGCCCAGCCTTTTCTATCGCCTATTACCGCGGCGTAGAAGCAGAGATGGGCCATGCCGCAACGGATACCTTCCTGCGGTTATTCCTGCTGCCTGGGGTAGCACATTGCGGTAATGGCGAAGGTTACGATCAAATTGATCTCCTTACCCCGCTGATGCGCTGGACCGAGGAAGGCATCGCGCCGCAAGAGCTTATAGCCGGAAAACGGGCGTCAGCCGCCGCCAGGCTGCCGCCGATGACAGAAAAACCAGATGCGCAAACGCAGTTTCACGGCGTGCAGAAAATCAGTCAGCCTTACGCTGACGCCACTCCAGCCGTTATCGCAACGCGTCCTGTGTATCCCTTCCCAGCTATTGCCCGTTATAACGGGCGCGGCGACGTGAATGACGGCGAAAATTATCATGCAGAGCAATCAACCGCGTTTGGTCATCTGCAGGTGGCAAAACCCGCCAGCGACTATATTGGCCCTGATAACCAAAAAAATTATCAGGTTCGCCGCGGCGAGCTCACCGTTCAATAAACCCGGGGCTCCTCATTGAGGAGCCATTCGTTTTTGGGATTGGCCTCAATCATGCGTAGCAAAACGCTCCAGCAATCGGTACTAAACGACCTGATCCTTTGGATCGATAATAATCTGGATAAGAAACTAACCGTCGATGATCTGAGCGATATCTCTGGTTATTCTCCCTGGCATCTATTTCGGCTCTTCCGTTATTATTTTGATCGTTCGCCGATGGAATATATCCGTCAACAGCGTATGTCGCTCTGTCGCCGTTTATTGCTGACGACGCCTGGTTACCGTATTGTCGATATTTGTATTATGGTTGGTTATGACGATCTCAGTGCGTTTAATCGTACCTTCAAAAAATATCATGCGCTCACACCCACCCAATATCGTCACCGGGTCACGCGACAAAAATAAGGAAGGTCCCCCTCCTCCGCATCGCTGCGGTTGGGAATGGAAGGGGGACAGGGGGGTATTGCAGAAGGGAAATAGCAGGATGCTATTATCGAGCCCGGTCGGGATCAACGACCTTGCGCGACGGAAATCAGTATAAAAGGATATTTTGAGCTAATAATGTAGAGGGCGTGAAGATTTTGTCACCATTTATAACCGCTTCCACCACTTTTATCTGAAATAAAAAAACCGGGCCGCGCTGCACCCGGTTTCATTCTCATCAGCACCATTAGAAATGAGTATTTACGCTCATAAAGAAGGTTCGCCCCGACTCGTTATAGGTCTCAGCACCCGCACCGTAAAGGTAAGCCCCCGTCGTCGCGTTTCCAGTCGTTTGCGCATTCCCTGCCCGATAGTGGCGGATATCAAACAGGTTATCTATCCCACTGGTGAAGCTCAGATTTTTGTTCACATCCCAGGTCGCGCTGAGGCCGACAATACTGTATGGGCTGACTTCGTTTAGTTCGCTGCCGCTGACCGCCTCGCCCTTATAATTAAAGCGTTTTGGTTTCTGACGGCCATACCAGGTAAAGGTGCTCTGCAGAGAGAGATCTTCACGAACCTGCCAGCTCAAAGTCGAGTTCAGGGTAAACTGCGGGATCACTGACAGCCGGTCGCCTGTCGTCTTATTCTTGCTCTGCAGCATCCATGTCAGGTTATTGCTCCAGTTAACCGTCTCCCCCACTGGAAGATTCAGCGTTCCTTCCAGGCCTTCCACTAACGCTTTTGGTACGTTTTCCCACTGATAGATATTGGTGGTACCGTTGCTGGCAGTGCCCACCGCCGCATACCCTGACTCAATCTTGTTGTGATAGTCGTTACGGAACCAGGTAATTCCCGCCTGATAGCCATCATGCTTGTACTCAATACCGATCTCTTTATTGACGCTGGTCTCCGCTTTCAGGTCGCTATTTCCCATCAGATAGCAGGCGGAACTACTGGCGTAACAGCCTTGACCATTGCTGTAGAGAATATAGTTCGGGTTCAACTGGTAGAGGTTAGGCGCCTTGTAAGCGCGGGCAATGCCCAGCTTAAGCGTCCAGTCATCCGTCAGTTCCTGGGACAGATTCAGCGACGGGCTCCAGTTATTACCGACGATGCTGTGGTGATCGAAGCGCAGAGCGGGTGTCAGCATGGTACTGTCCGTTAGCGCCATATTATCTTCGGTAAACAGCGAGAAAATCTCAGCGCTGGAGTACGGGCTACGATCGGTAGCCGATACACCGTCGATCGCCCCGTAAGAGAGCGCCTGGGCTGTCGACACGCCGTCTTTCATCCGCTGCTGGTTCCATTCGGTGCCCAGCGTCAGATTCTGATCGACCCCCAGCGTAAACGGAATATTCACTTCGCTATGTAGCAGAACATCGGCCAGATCGATATCTGAAAACTCGTTACTGGAGAAGATCCCTTCCGTACCGCCCGCCAGCCCTTCATTCATTCGCGAGTTGCGGGTGTGTTCGTACTGGGCATAGCTGTTGCTGGTCACGCCATTATCCCAGCCGCCGGTCCATGTTACGCCGTAAGTTTGCCGGTAGAGACGGTTAGTCTCTTTCCCGTACATACTCTTCACCAGAGTACTGGTATTGGTGTTTTGTGTGTCGCCGGCATAGAGGTTGCCCTGGCGGCTGTAGCCGGCCTCAAACTCCAGGGCCTGCATCGGGGCGAATTCCCAGCGCAGCTTACTGTGAATATCTTTGTTCACTACCCCTTCACGTCCGGCTGGATAAGAGCCCGCGTAGGAACCGGTACGCTCAGCTTCATGCCCGGCGTTAATGTCCTGAGCATCGGCCTGGGTTTTACTCAGATTACCCCAGAGATTGAAGCTAACACTGTCTGACAGCGGACCATTGAGGCTAAAGTTGGTACGTTTCGTCGACCCTTCTTTACGGTGCTGCGGAGCATTGATATAGGTATTCCACGACCCATGCCATTCAGGCGTGGTCGGTTTGGTTACGATGTTGACGACCCCGCCCATCGCGCCATTACCATAGCGCGCCGCCGCCGGGCCGCGGATCACATCGATATGATCGATCATCTCTGCCGGCACCCAGTTGGTATCGCCACGGGAATCACGATCGCCGCGCCAGCCATATCGTACCGAGTTACGGCTGGTGACCGGTTTTCCATCGACCAGCACCAGCGTATTCTCTGGCCCCATGCCACGGATATCAATTTGCCGGTTGTTGCCGCGCTGACCGCTAGTGGAGTTACCGGTCAGGTTGACCCCGGGTTGCGTGCGAATTAACTCCGACACATCGCGGGCGGGGGGATGTTTGCGAATCTCCTCTGCGGTAATGGTCGACACGCCCGGCGCCTGCAGGTTCTGCCTGGCAGCGGTCACCACCATCGTTTCCTCCTGGTTTTCGGCCGTTGGGGTGCTCTCGTCACGAGTCGATTGTTCAGTAATATTCTCTGCCGCCTGCAGCTGCACGCTACAGGCGAGCAAAGGAATGACGATCCCCAGCGGGAAGTGAGACGTGTATTTCATAGAATATGCCCTGTTTTCGGTTGCTGTCGGGCATAACGCCTTCCCCAATTGAAAAAACAAGGGGATAAAATACTCGCCTCAGCGCCTCGCCAGATTTTGGCGTAGGTCAGCCCCTTCCCGATAGTCATGGGAATAAGAAAACAGCATGAGGCATAATAAAATTAAGTGCCCTGTTTCATCATTAGAGAAAAAGCGCTTCGCGCTATTCTTTGATAGCGTAATCCAGACAGCGAATAATAAGAGTAATGTGCTGTGCTACGGTAATAAAAATGAGATTCATTATCAAGGTGATAATAATCAATATCGGATAAAAATAAAATAAATACTAATAATCAAAAGGTTAATACAAAACAGATGAGGAAGCATAAAATAAAAACATTATCATTACTTTCTATTTATCATTAAAAAAACACATTTCCGCCATATTATCTCCATAGTTAAAGTAAAGATAAAAGCACATTAATAGTAAGCGATAAAATGGGAGAAAATGATTTGTCAGCATCGTTATGTTTTTTACGCCCTTGTCGTGCCCGGCTAACGGCGGCCGTTCTGCTAAAATAAACACATCCCCCTGCGGAGTGTTCCTCCATGAACGCCAACTTGCTATCACGCCTGTTTATCGCCTGGCTCACCTGCCTCGCGACGCTGTTATTCGCCCCTATCCTGCTTGCGGCGGAGGCGGAAAAAGCGCCGCTGGTGGCAACCGAAGATAACACGCTGTCGATCCATATCGACGACATGCTGCAGCCGTGGAAAGGCGATCTGCCTGGCATGCTTGATCGGCGCACCATCCGGGTATTAACCACCTACAGCAAGACCTTCTTTTTTATTGATAAGGGAACCCAACGCGGAGCGACGCACGACATTTTCATGGCGCTGGAAAACGATCTGAATAAACAGCTGGCGAAAGATAAAAAGCTGAAACAGCGCCACCTCAAGCTGCATATCGTTTTCGTGCCGGTCAGCCGGGATAATCTCTTCACCGCGCTCAATGAAGGTAAAGGGGATATCGTCGCCGCCAACCTGACCATCACTCCGTCGCGGGAAGCCCAGGCCGCTTTCGCTCAGCCGCTCTACAGCGGCGTCAAAGAGTTGCTGATCTCCGGCCCGGCGTCGCCAAAGGTCGACAGTCTGGAGCAGCTCTCCGGTCAAACGGTCTTTGTTCGCCGCTCCTCCAGCTATTACGACAGTCTGCAAGCGCTGAACGCCCGATTTGCCAGTGAGTCAAGACCGCCGGTTACCCTGGAAGCGGCGCCGGAAGCGCTGGAGGATGAAGATCTGCTGGAAATGCTCAACGCCGGGCTGGTGCCGTTGATCGTCGTCGATCAGCATAAAGCTGTTTTCTGGAAACAGGTGTTTCCGAAAATCCAGGTCCATGACAACGTGGTGCTGCGCGACGGCGGCAACATTGCGTGGGCGGTACGCCAGGACAGTCCGCAGCTGCTGGCGCTGCTGAACAACTTCGTGAAAAAGAATCGTCAGGGCACCACGCTGGGCAATACTCTCCTGCTGCGTTACCTGAAAAACGCTAAATATGTCAAAAATGCCGCAGCGAGTCAGGAACGGCGCAAGTTCCTCGCCATGGTGGACGTCTTCCGTAAATATGGCGATCGCTACGATGTCGACTGGCTGCTGATGGCGGCCCAGGGATACCAGGAGTCGCGGCTGAACCAGTCGGTTCGAAGCCACGTCGGCGCCGTCGGGGTGATGCAGGTGATGCCCAGCACCGGAAGAGAGCTGAAGGTGGGCGATATTAAACAGCTGGATCCCAACATTCATGCTGGCGTGAAATATATGCGCTGGATGATAGATCGATACTATGCTGATGAGCCCATGACCCGGCTGGATAAAGCGCTATTTACCTTTGCTTCCTACAACGCCGGTCCAGCGCGTATCGCCCGCCTGCGCACCATGACCAAACAGCGCGGGTTTGATCCAAACGTCTGGTTCGGTAATGTCGAAAATCTGGCGGCAGAAAAAATCGGCGCGGAAACGGTGACCTACGTCAGCAATATCTATAAGTATTACATCGCCTATCGGCTGATCGTCGATGACATGGCCCGCAAACAGAAAGCGACGGCCGCGCCGCGGCAGAGGCCAGCGACACAGCCCGCCGCACCGCAGCCAGGCGTGGCGACGCCCGCAACCGCTCAGGTGCCCGCGGCCTGAAGCGCTCGCGATCCGCGATCAGTGGTCAAAACGACTCCTGAGGCGGTGGTGGAATAATCATAAAAAAAGCCCCGGCGAAACCGGGGCTTTCTGTTTTAACTACGCGAATGTTACGTCTAAGGCAAGCCTTAGAACGGAATATCGTCGTCGAAGTCCATCGGCGGTTCGTTGGAAGGTGCTGCCGGAGCCTGCTGCTGCGGACGGGACTGCGCGCCGCCGCTGAACTGGTTGCCGCCCTGCGGCTGCTGAGGCTGACCCCAACCGCCCTGCTGCTGGCCGCCGCCTGCCGGTGCGCCGCCGCCCTGACGGCCGCCCAGCATCTGCATGGTGCCGCCAACGTTCACCACCACTTCAGTGGTGTATTTGTCCTGACCGGATTGATCGGTCCACTTGCGGGTACGCAGCTGGCCTTCAATGTACACCTGAGAGCCTTTACGCAGGTACTCACCAGCGACTTCCGCCAGTTTGCCGAACAGCACAACGCGGTGCCATTCAGTCTGCTCTTTCATTTCGCCGGTCTGCTTGTCACGCCAGGATTCGGAAGTTGCCAGCGTGAAGTTGGCGACTGCGCCGCCACTTGGCATGTAGCGTACTTCCGGGTCCTGCCCCAGATTACCGACGAGAATCACCTTGTTTACGCCTCTGCTGGCCATGATCGAATCTCCTGAATAATACGTTTTGTATAAGTGTAAACCGGGAATTCTAACACCACAAAGGGACAATTTGATAGCTGCTAAGCCAATTCCAGAAAACATGCCGCCGCTATGCAAATTTTCACACGCTTCCCGCAGCGCCATTCCAATACTGTATATCCAGACAGGTTAAATTGTGTCATAATTAGCCGTTTCTGCCGTTTGTCCTTCAAGCAAACCAGGCAATCCGTGTATCTACCTACCGGGAAAGGTGAATGGATAAGATCGAAGTTCGGGGCGCCCGCACCCATAATCTCAAAAACATCAACCTCGTTATCCCGCGCGACAAACTCATTGTCGTCACCGGGCTTTCCGGGTCTGGCAAATCTTCACTCGCTTTCGACACCCTGTATGCCGAAGGCCAGCGTCGCTACGTCGAATCGCTCTCCGCCTATGCGCGACAGTTCCTGTCGCTGATGGAGAAACCGGACGTCGACCATATCGAAGGGCTGTCGCCGGCGATTTCCATCGAACAGAAATCAACCTCTCACAACCCCCGCTCAACGGTGGGTACTATTACCGAAATTCACGACTACCTGCGTCTGCTGTACGCCCGCGTCGGCGAGCCGCGCTGTCCGGACCACGACGTGCCGCTGGCGGCGCAAACCGTCAGCCAGATGGTCGATAACGTCCTCGCCCAGCCGGAAGGCCTGCGTCTGATGCTGCTGGCGCCCATTATTAAAGAGCGTAAGGGCGAGCACACCAAAACCCTGGAAAATCTCGCCAGCCAGGGCTATATCCGCGCACGGATCGACGGCGAAGTCTGCGATCTCTCGGATCCGCCGAAGCTGGAGCTGCAGAAGAAACACACCATTGAGGTGGTTATCGACCGCTTCAAGGTGCGCGACGATCTGGCGCAACGTCTGGCCGAGTCGTTTGAAACCGCGCTGGAGCTCTCCGGCGGTACCGCCATCGTGGCCAATATGGATGATGAGAAAGCGGAAGAACTGCTGTTTTCCGCCAACTTCGCCTGCCCGATCTGCGGCTACAGCATGCGCGAGCTGGAGCCGCGCCTGTTCTCCTTCAACAACCCGGCGGGCGCCTGCCCGACCTGCGACGGCCTCGGCGTGCAGCAATATTTCGACCCCGATCGCGTGGTGCAAAATCCGGAGCTGTCGCTGGCCGGCGGCGCCATCCGCGGCTGGGATCGGCGTAACTTCTACTACTTCCAGATGCTGAAGTCGCTGGCGGAGCACTACAAGTTCGACGTCGAAGCGCCGTGGGGCACTCTCAGCGCCAGCGTGCAGAAAGTGGTCCTGTACGGTTCCGGTAAAGAGAATATTGAATTCAAATACATGAACGACCGCGGCGACACCTCGGTACGCCGCCATCCGTTCGAAGGCGTGCTACATAACATGGAGCGCCGCTACAAAGAGACGGAATCCAGCGCGGTGCGCGAAGAGCTGGCGAAGTTCATCAGCAATCGTCCGTGCGCCAGCTGCGACGGTACGCGTCTGCGCCGCGAGGCGCGCCACGTGTTTGTGGAAAACACCCCGCTGCCGACCATTTCCGATATGAGCATCGGCCACGCGATGGACTTCTTCAACAATCTGAAACTCTCCGGCCAGCGGGCGAAAATCGCCGAAAAAGTGCTGAAAGAGATTGGCGATCGCCTGAAGTTCCTCGTCAACGTCGGCCTCAACTACCTGACGCTCTCCCGTTCGGCGGAAACGCTCTCCGGCGGCGAGGCCCAGCGTATCCGTCTGGCAAGCCAGATTGGCGCCGGACTGGTTGGCGTGATGTACGTCCTGGATGAGCCCTCCATCGGCCTGCACCAGCGCGATAACGAGCGCCTGCTCGGGACCCTGATTCACCTGCGTAATTTAGGCAACACGGTGATCGTCGTTGAGCATGACGAAGACGCCATTCGCGCCGCCGACCATGTGATCGATATCGGCCCTGGGGCCGGGGTCCACGGCGGCCAGGTGGTGGCGGAAGGGCCGCTGGAGGCCATTATGGCCGTCCCGGAATCCCTGACCGGCCAGTTCATGAGCGGCAAGCGCAAAATTGAAGTGCCGAAGCAGCGCGTGCCCGCCGATCCGGAGAAAGTCCTCAAACTGACCGGCGCGCGCGGCAACAACCTGAAAGACGTGACGCTGACTCTGCCGGTGGGCCTGTTTACCTGCATCACCGGCGTCTCCGGCTCGGGTAAATCAACGCTGATCAACGATACCCTGTTCCCGATTGCCCAGCGTCAGCTTAACGGGGCGACCATCGCCGAACCGGCACCGTATCGCGATATTCAGGGGCTGGAGCACTTCGATAAAGTCATCGATATC
>OLFT01002019.1_pt1 | contig 18799 bp, 18 predicted proteins | sample 1604921 | NCBI WGS metagenome assembly OLFT01 (sample SAMEA3888897, study PRJEB22519) | human gut metagenome | biome: human gut; feature: human-associated habitat; material: faeces | place: Denmark | collected 2013 | reverse complement strand
GTCCGCGCCGTCAAGGGCGGCACCGGCATGGCCAAGACCGGCGGCAACTACGCCGCCTCCCTGCGGGCCGGCGACCGGGCCGAGGCCAAGGGTTACAGCCAGGTCCTGTGGCTGGACGGCGTCCACCGCAAGTACATCGAGGAAGTCGGCGCCATGAACGTGATGTTCAAGGTCAACGGCAAGATCCTCACCCCCGACCTGAACGGCTCTGTGCTGCCCGGCGTGACCCGCCGCTCCTGCATCCAGCTGCTGAAGGACTGGGGCTATGAGGTGGAGGAGCGCCGCATCTCCGCCGAGGAGCTGTTCGAGGCCGCCAAGAACGGCACCATGGAAGAGGCCTGGGGCACCGGCACCGCCGCCGTGGTCTCCCCCATCGGCGAGCTGGCCGAGGGCGACGAGAAGGTCATCATCAGCGGCAACAAGATCGGCCCTGTCACCCAGCGCCTGTATGACGAGCTGACCGGCATCCAGTGGGGCCGCCTGCCCGACACCCACGGCTGGACCGTGAAGGTCTGCTAAAGCAATTCAAAAAAGTGACTTTGTCACTTTTTTGAGAAAGCTGCGCCCGGTGCGCGCACTCGCTGCGCTCGCACACTTACCGGGCGAGAAGTGTTTTTCGCCACGCGCATGTCGCGGCGAAAAACGGATCTCAATTTATTTCGCGGCGTGCGCGCCGCGAAACTCTGCGAGGCTCTCTTGAATTTTTGCAAAACCAACTAAAAACCCGGCCTGCGAGTGTTCACAGGCCGGGTTTTCAAACTCTTTGTGGGCTTTTGGAGGAGGAGACCAGTATGATCGACGCGTCGCAGCCATTTTTAGAGGACAAGAAGCAGACCCTGGCCCTGGACGGCGGGGACGACCCGGTCCGGCTGATCCTGGCGTATTTTTCCACGGACAACGAGAATATCGACGAGCTGGAAAAGCTGAAATACAATCAAACGATGTACCGCCGCCTTGGGTGGCAGGACGAGGCGTATTTCGACGTGATCAGTTCCTTTTACCAGGTCTATTGCTGCGGCCTGGCGTGGGTGTGTTCAGGCAAGACCTGCAACGACTATGGGGCCGACTGGTCTGACCTGGACGGGGGCGATCTGCCGCCCTTCCGCCTGGAGCAGGACGGCGCGTTCAAGGCCCTGTTCCGGCTGCCGGACCCCCAATATAAGTTTGTGAAAAAGAAGACGCTGGCGGGCAAGATGCTCAGGCCCACCACCATCTACAGCGCGGTCAGCAGGGAGCTGCTGGCCCGAAAGAGCCAGTATCGGGAGCTGGCGGCGCTGACCCACACCGTGGCCAACTTTATGCCCTGCCCCTGCTTCTCCTACAACGCCCTGAAGGGCTGCAAAGAGCAGGTGCGGGATTTTCTGCCCCTGATGGCGGACTATGTGGATCGGCAGGGAGCGCAGGAGTGGAAGGACTGGTTCATTCTGAATCGGAAGAAGTATTGTCTGGAGGACTATTACTATATTGATACCGGCGAGGACCACGCAGCGCACATCAAGGGCATCCCGTTTTTCCGCTCCCAGAGCCTGGACTACCCCCTCCCCCGGACGGAGGAGGAGCTCACCGAGTGCCTGGACGAGATGATAAAGCGCATCCGGGTCAGGGCGTGCAGACTGTCCGGCATCCTGAACTGACGAAATCACGAGAACGGGGGAAATCCATGATCTACGCAGCGTCGGATATTCACGGGCGGTGGGAGAAGTATTGCGCTTTGCTTGAGCGGCTCTCCCATGAGGACCCGGACTATACCCTGTATCTGCTGGGGGACAGCATCGACAGGAACAAGGGCGGCTGCCGCATCCTGCTGGACGCCATGAAGCGGCCCAACGTGATCTCCCTCCTGGGGAACCACGAATTCAGCGCCGCCGTCTGCCTGCCCTGGCTGCTCCAGGAGGTGACGGAGGAAAATCTGTCCGCAGTGGACCAGGAGCGGATCACCTCGGTCCAGGAGTGGATATTTAATGGCGGCGCGCCCACCCTGGAGGAGCTGCGGGAGCTGAGCCGCCAGGAGAAGGCGGCCATTCTGGACTACATCCGGGACATGGACGTCTATGCCGAAGTGGAGACCGGGGGGCGGTCCTTTTTGCTGACCCATGCGGGGCTGGACCACTTTCAGCCGGAGAAGGACCTGGAGGAGTATGACCTGACGGACTTTCTCTTTGGCCGCTCTTTCGCCGAACAGCAATTTTACCAGGGGGAGTATCTGGTCTTCGGCCACACCCCCACCCGAGAGATCCACCGGCAGCTGGGGCAGCCCCCGGCGGACGACGTGATCTTCGGCGAGAATAAGATCGCCATAGACTGCGCCTGCGGCTATGACGGCGGGCGGCTGGGCTGTCTGAATCTGGACACCCTGGATGTGTTTTATCTCTGATTCAAGGCGGCCTGATACTCCGCCAGCACCTCTGCCACGGTGGACATTTCATTCACCTGGCCCACCTCCGCCCCGCAGAAGAACAGGCCCTCCTCCCAGTCGCCCTCCACGGCCCGGATGAGGGCGTGGGTAATGCAGTAGGGGGTCTGGGCGGGGTCGCAGGTCTTGATGCACCCGGCGCACCAGGCGGGGGCCTGGCGCTGTCCCGCCTCCATGCGGGCGATGAGGGGGCTGTAGATGGCCCGCCCGGGCATACCCACCGGGCTGTGGATGATGCGCACGTCCTCGGCCCTAGCCCGGAGGATGGCGTCTTTATAGGCCTGGGAGGCGTCGCACTCCTCCGTGGCGATGAGACGGGTGGCGATCTGCACCCCGGCGGCCCCCAGGCCCCGGAACCGAGTTAAATCGGCTCCGGTCAGGCCGCCCCCCGCCACAAAGACGGGGATGTCCCGGCCATATTTCTCCCTGTAGGGGGCCAGCTCCGTCAGCACCTGGGGCAGGATGTCCTCTAACGGCTGGGCCGTACCGGCCAGCAGGTCGCCCTCGTGAAAGCCCAGATGTCCCCCGGCCTTGCAGCCCTCGATGACCAGAAAGTCGGGGGCCACGCCATAGCGCTTGTCCCAGGTCTTCAGAATGAGCTTGGCCGCCCGGGCGCTGGACACGATGGGGGCGAGAGCCACGTCCGCCTTCCCCACCAGGCCGGGCAGTTCTAAAGGCAGGCCCGCCCCGGAGATGATGGCGTCCGCCCCCGCCTCCACCGCCGCCCGGACCAGGGGGGCGTACTGCTTCATGGCTACCATCAGGTTCACCGCCACCAGACCACGGCCATTGGACAGACGCCGGGCGCGGTCGATCTCCTGCTTCAGGCCCCGCAGATCGGCTTCCTGGGGATTCTGGCGGAAATCGGCTTCCCGATAGCCCGCGTGGGCCGCGCTGACGCACCCCATCCCCCCGCAGGCGGCCACCGCCCCGGCTAGGCCGCCCAAAGACACTCCAACGCCCATGCCCCCCTGGATCACAGGCAGGGGCAGGCACTTGTTTCTGATTTGAATCATGTTATATCAAGCTCCATATAATCTAATTTTTAAAACTAGATTATATGATATCATAGAATTGATTTTTGTCAATGGAGTTTTGTAAAGAGAGTAATCACGGGGACGGTTCTTGTGATCAGTGCCTGATTACAAGAACCGTCCCCGTGATGATTCAGTCATCCCTCTCGCCGGTCAAGCTCAAAGCGATCACGTCGGCGATCACTGTGACTGCGGTGAGCACCACCGCTATTATGATGGCCGCGTCGATGGTGTCCTCGATGCCGCCCACGTCGCCGGCTGCCAGCCGGGCTTTGATGGTGGTCAGCTGGGCGATGATCCCCTAGGCGCAGCAGGCAAAGCTCCCAGCCACGAACAGCTGCGGGTGCCTGATCCCGTTCCCCCTTCCGTGCTTCCAGATCGCAAACAAAGGCAGGGCCAGCGCCAGCAGCCCCTGAACCAGTGGTATCATAACAATGCACCTCCAAAGGTCTGAAATTGCAGGGCCATTCTAACACGGGGGTGTGGAGATGGCAAGCGGCTTTTCTTCTGCATAAAATTCCCTATAACCAAACGCTTATACAAGACATAGCACATTTGGGAATGGCCTTTTTCGGGGAAGCATGGTAAATTGCTTAACAGAAACAAGAGTTAAATATTTAACAAGGTCGGCCCGCTCAAGCCGAACCTGACAGGCAGCTTTTGTTTCCTATTCCTTTTTTCATTTTTCATCCATCCTTCCAGAACAACCAGCAGGGGGCGTCCAGAACGGACGTCCCCTTGTTGGTTTTTAAATTTTTAAACGCCGATACCAGAACCGTGCTATACTGGGCTTATCTGTTGAAGCAAACGAGAAAGAGGGAGCTTATCATGTGGCTGATGTTTGCCGTGGGGTCGGCGCTGTTTGCCGGTCTCACCTCCATCTTGGCCAAGTGCGGCATCCGCAAGACGGACTCCACCGTGGCCACCGCCATCCGCACCATTGTGGTGCTGGTCATGTCCTGGGTGATGGTGTTCGTGGCGGGCAAGCAGCCGGCCCTGAAAGCCATCCCCAAACGTGAGCTGGGCTTTATCTATCTGTCCGGTCTGGCCACCGGGGGGGAGCTGGCTGTGCTACTACCGGGCCCTGCAGGACGGCCCGGCCAGCCTGGTGGCCCCCATCGACAAGCTGAGCATTCTGGTCACTGTCCTATTCTCCTATGTGGTCTTCCACGAAAAGCTCTCCCGCCGCTTCGCCCTGGGGCTGCTCCTGCTGGTGGGCGGAACGATGGTGATGCTGCTGTAACAGACGGGCGGACGCGGAGGTCCGCCCCTACGGCGTGTCACGTTAGCTTTTGTAGGGGCCGACCTCTGTGTCGGCCCGCCGTTTCTAAACGAGCCGCCGAAAAGACGGCTTGTTTTTTTCTAAAAGTTCCGGTAAAATCGCCTTGAGGAAAGCATTCCGCCCGATCTGTGACAGACAAGGAGGTTCCCATGAAAAAGAGACAGTTTTTATCTTTGCTTCTTGCCGCTTGCCTGTTGGCCCTGTGCGCCCTGGCCGGGTGCGCCGGTCGGGGGGAGAGCCGGACAGAGGACGACGACCCCCTGGATCTTTTGGCTTACTCCGTGTGGGAGCGCCTGGACCGGCAGAACGACGTATATGTCCAGGCGGCCCGGTTGCTCGATGACTACCTGTCGTCGGAGGAGCGGGACGCGGCGGAGGCCAGATTCCAGGGCTTCTGCCAGGGCGTGAACGTCATGGCCCAGGACCAGATCATCTATAACCAGGTCAACGCCATTTTTCAGGGGCAGGATACCCTGAAAAAGGCGGTGAAACAGCTGGTCACCGCCACCCTCACCTGTAAGCTGGACGAACTGTCCCTCTCCAGGCTGTCGGACGAGGAAGTGACCCAGCTGCGGGACACCCTCCAGACCCTGGCCGAGTGCTGTGACCGGGGAGAAGAAAGCTCCCTGGCCCACTGCATCGAGAACCAGCCCGAGGGAGAACCCCTGACCGCCGCCATCGCCCGGGTGACGGAGGCGGTACAGGGGTTGGAGAGGCTGGTTGCCGAGTAACATTCATCGACCTGCGGGCCGCCCATTGGGCGGCCCATTTTTTGTCCCCGCCCAATCTTAAACAAATCTTAATACTTTCTTTGTCCGGCGCTAAAACTTCTCTGCTATGCTGTGGAGTACATCAAGCGTCACAGCAAAAGGAGAAGAGCATATGGCATCTGCACAGGAGCTGCTGCAAGAACAGTCTGACCTCCCGGCCGCCCAGCCGGGGGAGGGCCCTAAGAAGAAGGGGCGGATCAAATTTCCCAAGTTGAAAAAGAAACCGCCCGTAAAACGGCTCATCGCCCTGGCCCTGGCGGCGGGGGCGGTTTATTGGATGTTTCTCCGTCCAGGGGGCGAGGGGCCGGACATCCAGACCAGCTATACCGCCGCGCCGGTGACCATGCGGGACATCGTGGTCTCCGTGTCGGGCACGGGGACGGTGACCCCCGCCGACTCTTACAAGGTGGGTGCCCTGGTGACGGGGGAAATTTTAGAGGCCCCCTTTGCCGAGGGGGACCGGGTGGAGAAGGGGGCCCTGCTCTATCGGGTGGACCCCGGCGCGGCCCAGACCGCCCTGGACCAGGCCCAGCTGAACGTGCGCCAGGCCCAGCTGGCCTACAACGACCTGGCCGCCGCCCAGCGCCCCGCCGCCAGTCTGGCGGGGGTGGTGCAGCAGGTCCACGTCCAGCGGGGGGACCAGGTGTCCCCGGGGACGCCCATTGCGGACATTGCGGACCTGTCGGTGATGACCCTCACCCTGCCCTTTCAGTCCGCTGACGCCGCCCGCCTGACCCTGGGCCAGAGCGCCGCCGTCACCCTGGACGGGACCATGGAGACCCTGAACGCCACGGTGGAGTCGGTGTCCACCGCCGATCTGGTGGGCAACGGCGGGAGCCTGGTGCGCCAGGTGAAGCTGCGGCTGCACAACCCCGGGGCCCTGTCCCCGGACCAGAGCGCCACCGCCCGGGTGGGGGATATCGCCTGCGCCGCCGGGGGCAAGCTCCAGGCCAACTCCCGCCAGACCATCACCGCCCAGACCAGCGGCGAGGTGACTGAGGTGCTGGTGACAGCGGGGAGCCGGGTGGCCGCCGGGGATGCCCTGGCCGTGCTGGGCGGCTCCGCCGCCGCCAGCGCTTTGGAGAACGCCGCCATCACCTTAGAAAACGCCCGCTTGAATCTGCAAAGCGCCCAGGACGCCCTGAACAACTACACCATCACCGCGCCGATCTCGGGCACGGTGGTGGAGAAGAGCTTTAAGGCCGGGGACAAGATCGAGTCCGAGGCCCTGTCCGCCGCCAATGGCACCCTGGCCACCCTGTATGACATGTCTCAGCTCACCTTCCGCATGGCGGTGAACGAGCTGGACATCAACAAGGTGGCCGTGGGCCAGCGGGTGGAGATCACCACCGAGGCCCTGTCCGGCCAGATCTTCACCGGCACGGTGGACAAAGTGAACATCAACGGGACCACCACCAACGGCTTTACCACCTATCCCATCACCGTCCGCCTGGACGGGGACGGGACGGAGCTGGCCCGGCAGGGTTTAAGACCGGGCATGAACGTGTCCGCCACCATCATCGGCCAGTCGGTGGAGAACGCCCTGTGCGTCCCCGTGGGGGCGGTAAGCCGGGGGAACAAGCTGCTGGTGGCCGCGCCCGGCGCTCTGGCCGAGGACGGGACCACGGTGCTCGACCCCACCAAGACGGAGGAGCGCCAGGTGGTGCTGGGGGCCAGCGACGACAGCTATGTGCAGATCTTGTCCGGCCTGTCCCAGGGGGAGACGGTGCTGGTGCCTGGCCAGGACCAGGTCCAGACAGACGGCAGTGTCGTGATGACCGACTCCGGCGGGGAGGGCTGAGCCTATGGCAGAGCACCTGATCGAACTGCGGGACATCTATAAGATCTACCCCATGGGAGAGGAGACGGTCCATGCCTTGGACGGCATCAGCCTGACCATTGACCGGGGGGAGTTCGTGGCCATTGTGGGCCAGTCCGGCTCGGGCAAGTCCACCGCCATGAACATCATCGGCTGTCTGGATGTGCCTACCTCGGGGACCTATCGCCTGGGGGGTGTGGACGTGTCCACCATGGGGGACGACCAACAGGCGGACATCCGAAACAAAATGCTGGGCTTTATCTTCCAGCAGTATAATCTGATCCCCAAGCTCACCGTGGAGGAGAACGTGGAGCTGCCCCTGCTGTATGCCGGGGTGGCCCCGGAGGAGCGCCGCCGCCGGGCCAAGAGATCACTGGAGCGGGTGGGCCTGGGGGACAAGGGGCGGCATCTGCCCGCCCAGTTCTCCGGCGGCCAGCAGCAGCGGGTGTCCATCGCCCGGGCCCTGGCGGGGGACCCCTCCGTCATCCTGGCCGACGAGCCCACCGGCGCCCTGGACTCCCGCACCGGGCGTGAGGTGCTGCGCTTTCTCCAGCAGCTCAACGACGAGGGGAACACGGTGGTCCTCATCACCCACGACAACTCCATCGCCGTGAAGGCCAAGCGCATCGTCCGCCTGCAGGACGGGCACATCATCTATGACGGGGATGCCTACGACCCCCGGGCGGTGGTCCAGCCCGACGAGAGCAGAGAGGAGGCCGCGCCGTGAACGTCACCCAATATTTCAAGCTGGCGTTAAAATCCCTGCGCACCAGCAAAATGCGGGCCTTTCTCACCATGCTGGGCATTATCATCGGCGTGGCCGCCGTCATTATCATCATCTCCCTGGGCAACGGCCTGACGCGCATGGTGGAGCAGCGGGTGGAAAAGCTGGGGGTGACCCAGATCATGGCCTATACCTTTGGCATGGGGGACGGCACCACCGGCAACGTGACCCCACAGGAGATATACGGCCTGGTGGAGGGCCACCCGGACGTGTTCGAGGGGGTGACCCCCTGGGTCAGCGCCGGGGAGGGCGTGCGCCGGGGGGACACCCAGCTGAAAAAGACGGCCATCACCGGGGTGAGCGAGGCCATGTACCGCCCGGCAGCAGGCACCACCCTGGACGGGGACACCCTGGGCGAGGGGCGGTTCTTGCAGTATGTAGACGTGCAGCAGCGAAAGAACGTGTGCGTCATCGGGGCCTACGTGGAGCGGGAGGCCTTTCAGGGGGACGCCCTGGGCCGGGAGCTGCTCGTCGGCGGCGTGCCCTATACGGTGGTGGGGGTGATGGCCCAGTCCCAGACCACCATGGAGGAGGGGGGCGGGGACGACCTGGTCTATGTCCCCTATGAAAACGCCATGCAGCTGTCCGGCAGCGGCTTTGTCTCCCTCTACCAGCTAACCGCCCGCACCCGGGACACGGTGGAGCAGGCCCGGGAACTGCTGCGGGACCTGATGGTGCAGAAATTCCCCGACCCGGACGCGGAATACAACGAATATATGATCACCACCATGCTGGAGCAGGTGCAGCAGATCAACGCCATGATGGGGGTGGCCATGGCTGTGCTGGTGGCCATCGCCGCCATCAGTCTGCTGGTGGGGGGCATCGGCATCATGAACATCATGCTGGTCTCCGTCACCGAGCGCACCCGGGAGATCGGCATCCGCAAATCCCTGGGGGCCAAGCGCCGGGACATCCGGTGGCAGTTCATCATCGAGGCGGGCACCACCTCCGCCGCCGGCGGCCTGCTGGGCATCGGCCTGGGCTGTCTGGTGGCCAGCGGCATCGGCTCCATCCTGGGCGGCACCCTGGCCCAGAGCATGGGCGGCGGCATCACCTTCTCCGCCACCCCCACCCCCATGGCCGTGGCCGTCAGCTTCGGCGTGTCCGTGGGCATCGGCGTGCTGTTCGGATATTTACCGGCCAATAAGGCGGCGAAATTGAATCCCATTGATGCGCTGAGATATGATTGATGGGAAAAGAGAACGGATTGCCACGTCGCTTCGCTCCTCGCAATGACAGATACCGATAGCTTTCCGATTTTATGTCATTGCGAGGAAGGGCGCAGCCCTGACGTGGCAATCCGTCTCTTGAATTTCTAACTTCTCAGAAAGGAGCACTTCCCATGAAAAACCGACTTTCCTCCCTGGCCCTGGCCGGGGTGTTGTCCCTCTCTTTGATCCTGCCGGTGGGGGCGGCCAATGCCGCGGCCCCGGAGGACCAGGCCGTCCAGACGGTGAACGCCTTAGGCATCATGGTGGGGGACCGCACCGGGTCCATGGACCTGTCCCGCTCCGTCACCCGGGCGGAGTTTGTCACCATGGCGCTAAAGGCCATGGGCCGCCAGATCGGCCAGGCTGCCTCCTCCCCCTATCCCGACGTGCCCTGGAGCCACTGGGCGGCGGGCTATGTGGAGGCGGGGGTGGCCGCCGGGCTGGTGTCCGGCTACTCCGACGGGCGCTTTCGCCCCTCCAGCACCATCACCCTGGCCGAGGGGGTGACCATCGCCCTGCGGCTGCTGGGCTATGGCCCCGACGACTTCACCGGGGCCTATCCCACCGGCCAGCTGGCCCAGTACCACAGCCTGAAGCTGGACCGGGGCGTCACCGCCCAGAGCGCCGCCAGCCCCATGACCCGGCGGGATGCCATGTATCTCTTCTATAACCTGATGACCGCCAAAAATAAAAGCGGGGCCGTCTATCTGGAGACCCTGGGCCACAAGTTAAACGCCGCCGGGGAGATCGACTTAGTCGCCCTGGTCAGCGATGCCATGGAGGGCCCCCTGGTGGTCAGCGGGGGCTGGAGAGACCGGCTGCCCATGGACACGTCCGGGGCCCTGGTCTATCGCCAGGGGAAGCTGTCCGCCCTGTCCACGGTGAAGGACGGGGACGTGATCTATTGGAACCGGGCCATGAACGCCATCTGGGCCTATAGCGACCGGGTCACCGGGACCATTCAGGCCATTCAGAACCCGGACAGCCCCACCGCCGTGACGGTGGCGGGGCGCACCTGCGCCATCGAGAGCGCCGCCGCGGCCTATGCCCTGTCTGACCTGGGGGAGTATCGCCTGGGGGACACGGTGACATTGCTACTGGGCCGGAACGGGGCGGTGGCCGCCGTGACGGGGACCCCCTCGGGTACCGGCTCCGCCGCCTATACCAGCCAGCGCGTCGGCGTGGTGACGGCCATTGAGAGCGCCCAGTATTCCGACGGCAAGGGGGGCAGCTACACCTCCCGCACCGCTGTGGTCCTGGCCACCGACGGCCAGACCTATCGCTATGAGAATCAGGCCGGCCTGTCCGCCGGGAGCCTGGTCCAGGCGGAGGCCGCCGCCGATAAAGTCACTCTGCGGCCTTTGCCCGCCGCCTCCCTGTCCGGGTCGGTGGACCGCTCCGCCGCCCGCCTGGGCCGCTATCCCTTTGCCGACGACGTGGAAATTTTAGATGTGAGCGGCAGCGCCGCCGTGCGGGTCTATCCCAAGCGCCTGGCGGGGATGAGCCTCTCTGAGGGGAACGTGTCCTATTATCACCTGAACGGCGCGGGGGAAATTGACCGCCTGGTGCTGAAGGACGCCACCGGGGACATGTACGCCTATGGCGTGGTCACCCGCATCTCCTCCTCCAAGGACGGCAGCATGAAGGGCTATGACTATGACATCGGCGGCACGGCGGGGTCCATCCCCCTGTCCTCCACCCGTCTGCCGGTGGACGGCGTGGGCGGCGTGCGGTGCAAGGGCGACCCCAGCGCCCCGGCGGGACTGTACTCCCTCACCGCTTTGCGGGGCGGCACGGTGGAGGGCCGCACCCTCCGAGCCGGGGGCAAGACCTATACCCTGGCGGACAATGTGGCCGTGTACCGGGTGAAAAACGGGGCCTATTACCAGATCACCCTGGCCCAGCTGGGGCAGAGCGACACCCTCACCGCCTGGTATGACCGCCCGGACGAGCAGGGCGGCCGCATCCGGGTCATCACCGCCGCAGAAAATTAAAACAGACAAAAAGAACCCGCTCCGGGACCTGATTTCAAGTCCCGGAGCGGGTTTTGTTTACCCCTCTACCAGATTTTCCAGGGGCTGTCCCGCCAGATAGCGCTTTAGGTTGTCCTGGGCCATCTGGATGCAGGTGCGGCGGGTGATCTCCAGCCGCATCCCCCCGGCCACGTGGGGGGTGATGAGCAGGTTGGGGATGTCCCACAGGGGGCTGTCCTGGGGCAGGGGCTCCGGCGTGGTCACGTCCAGAGCGGCGCCCCACAGATGGCCCTCCCCCATGACATGGGCCAGGGCGTTTTGATCCAGCACGCTGCCCCGGCCCGCGCTGAGGAGGATGGCCCCCTCCTTCATCCGGCGCAGCCGGTCCTCGTTCATCAGGCCCACCGTCTGGGGGGAGTGGGGCACCACCAGCACGACAATGTCCGCCTGGGGCAGCAGGTCGTCCAGCCGCTCCGTGGGGAACACCTGGTCAAAGCCCTCCACTGTTCCCCGCACCGTGCGCTTCAGCCCTAAGGTGCGTGCCCCCAGGCCCTGGCACATGGCGGCGAAGGTGCTGCCGATGTGTCCGGCCCCCACCACCAGAACGGTGCTGCCCCGGACGCACTTCATCCGGCCCCGGTCCTTCCACTCGTGCAGGCGCTGGCTGTCCCGATAGACGGGCAGGCGGCGGCACACCGCCAGGAGACTTGCCAGAATGTGCTCGGCCACACTGACCCGGTTGGACCCGCTGGAGGAGGTGAACTTCACCCCCGCCGGGATGAGGCCGGTATACTCGTCCGTCCCCGCCCACATGGTCTGGAACCACCGCAGGGATTTGGCCTCGGCCAGGCGCTCCGGCTTGGGCCAGCCGAAGATCACCGTGGCCCGGGCCAGCTCCTCCGCCGTCACGGCGCTCCCCTTGGTATAGATGTGCTCCGCCTGGGGGGCGATGGCGGCAAACTCCCCCTTCTCCTCCTCCGTCACCGGGAGGAGGTTCAAAATGACCTCCGGCATAAACGTGCTCCTCTCTTGCATGTTCTGATCTGGCCTGCCCCGCCCTGTAGGCGGGGCGTTTTCGTCTATTATACCCGGCAAAGCCCCCCGCTGACAAGGCCCCGGCTTTACTCCCCGGGGCGGCTGTGGTAAAATAAACTATCAACTTTGCCGTGTTCTCTGCCCCAGGGGGCGGAGAATGCAGAGTTTATCTATCCGGGGAGAGGAGGCGCTGCTATGGTCGTGAAACCGGATACCCCCCTGACCCAGTTCCCCGGCGTGGGGGAGGTGCGGGCCAAGAAGCTCTCTCACCTGGGGCTGAACACCGCCGGGGACCTGCTGACCTATTACCCCCGGGACTATGAGGACCGGCGGCAGGTCTATGCCATCCGCCAGGCCCCGGAGGGGGTGCGGGTGTGCGTGCGGGCCATGGTGGCCCAGCACCCCCGGCTCGCCCGCATCCGAAAGGGGCTGGATCTGGTCCAGGTGCCCGTGGTGGACCAGGGGGGCACCCTGCACCTGACCTTTTTCAACCAGAGTTATGTGGAGCGGGCCCTGCTGCCCGGGGAGGACTATGTCTTCTATGGCCAGGTGGAGCGCCAGGGCAACCGCCTGTCCATGACCAACCCGGTGTTCGAGCGGGCGGACCGTCAGGACGTCACCGGGCGCATCGTCCCCGTCTATCCCCTCACCGCCGGGATATCCGGCCACCTTCTGGCCGGTCTGGTGCGTCAGGCCCTGCCCTGTGCCCGGGGGATGGCGGACACCCTGCCCCAGTCCATCCGCCAGGCCCACCACCTGGCGGCGGCGGAGTTTGCCCTCACCGCCATCCACTTTCCCCCGGACGACCGGGCCCTGGACCTGGCCCGGCGGCGGCTGGCCTTTGAGGAGCTCTTTTATCTGGCGGTGGGGCTGGCCTTTCTCAAGCGCCGCCGCATGACGGGCAGCCCCGGCTGCCAGGTCCCCGCCCTGCCGGTGGACCAGTTTGCCGCCCTGCTGCCCTTCTCCCCCACCGATGCCCAGCGCCGGACCATGGAGGAGGCCGCCCGGGACATGGCCTCCGGCAGGCCCATGAACCGCCTGGTCCAGGGGGATGTTGGCTCGGGCAAGACGGTGGTGGCCGCCTACGCCGGGTGGCTGGCGGTGCAGGGGGGCTTTCAGGCGGCCATGATGGCCCCCACCGAGGTGCTGGCCGAGCAGCACTTCCGCACCCTGTCCGCCCTGCTCTCCCCCGCCGGGGTGCGGGTGGGTCTGCTCACCGGGGCCATGACCGCCGCCCAAAAGCGCAAGGTCCACGCCGCCCTGGCCCAAGGGGACATCGACTTTGTGGTGGGCACCCACGCCCTGCTGTCCCAGGGGGTGGCCTTCCGGCGGCTGGCCCTTATCATCACCGACGAGCAGCACCGCTTCGGCGTGGAGCAGCGCTCCGCCCTGGCGGAGAAGTCTGCCGCCGGGGGGATGCCCTCCCCCCATGTGCTGGTCATGTCCGCCACCCCCATCCCCCGTACTCTGGCCCTGATCCTGTACGGCGATTTAGATGTGTCCGTCATAGACCAGCTGCCCCCCGGACGCACCCCCATCTCCACCTATGTCATCCGGGAGGACAAGCGGCAGCGGATGTATCAATTTGTCCGCCGCCAGGTGGGGGAGGGCCGGCAGGTGTATATCGTCTGCCCCGCAGTGGAGGAGGACCCGGAGGCCGCCCTGCCCGGGGAGGAATCCCCGGCGCTGACCCTGAAGGCGGTGAAGAGCTATGCCCAGCGCCTGCAGCGGGAGGTGTTCCCCGACCTGACGGTGGATATCCTCCATGGGAAGATGCGCCCCAAGGAGAAGGACGCGGCCATGCGGGCCTTTTCCGAGGGGAAAACTCAGGTGCTGGTAGCCACCACGGTGATCGAGGTGGGGGTGGACGTGCCAAACGCCACGCTCATCATCATCGAGAACGCGGACCGCTTTGGTTTGAGCCAGCTCCACCAGCTGCGGGGCCGGGTGGGCCGGGGGGAGCACCCCTCCTTCTGTGTCCTGCTCACCGCCACCCGGAACCCGGATTCTATGGCCCGGCTGCGCACCCTGGCCTCCACCACCGACGGCTTTCAGATCTCCCGGGAGGATCTGAAGCTGCGGGGGCCGGGGGACTTCTTCGGGCGGCGGCAGCACGGTCTGCCCCAGATGAAGCTGTCTGACCTGGCCGCCGACATGCCCCTCCTCCACGAGGCCCAGGCCGCAGCGGAGGAGCTGCTGTCCCAAGACCCGGAGCTGCGCGCGCCGGAAAACCGCCCCGTCCTGGCCCGCGTGCGGCGGCTATTTGAGGATACGGGGAATAGTCTAAACTAAATGTCATTGCGAGGAGGGCGCAGCCCGACGCGGCAATCCGTAACCTACGTCCTCGCAATGACAAAAAATCAACTTCAGGAGGTTTTAATTATGTTAACTTTCCGTGACATCACCCTGGCGGACCGGGAGCTGGTCATGCCCATGGTCCAGGCCTTTTATCAGACCGACGCGGTGGACCACCCGGTGGACCAAGCCATTCTGGACCGGTCCTTTCTGGCCGCCGCCGACCACGCCGAGCCCCTGCTGCGGGGGGTGCTGCTGTTTCAGGATGACCAGCCCGTGGGCTATATCTACCTGACCCAGTGCTACTCCGCCGAGGTGGGGGGCCGGTGCGTGTTCATCGAGGAGATCTTCCTGCTGGAACCCTTCCGGGGCCTGGGCCTGGGCCACCAGATCATGGCCTGGATCGAGAGCCAGTACCCCTCCGCCCGCCGCTTCCGCCTGGAGGTGACCGAGGTGAACCAGCGGGCCGCCGCCCTGTATGAAAAGAGCGGGTATCAGTACCTGCACTATGACCAGATGGTGCTGGACAAGATCAGCGGGGGAATTGACGAGCATATTTGAGAAATGAGAAAAAACGCCGGGCGGCCAAAGGCCGCCCCTACGGACAGCCGACGACACTTGGCGTAGGGGCGGATATTATCCGCCCACGGTGCCGGTGCGCCGACGGCGGGCGGACACAGAGGTCCGCCCCTACAGAACGCTATCGGTGCCCGGTGTAGGGGCGGCCTTTGGCCGCCCGCATAAACAGATGCCTAAATCAACAACAAACGTGAGGAGGAAACATTTATGACCAAACACATGGAGACGGCCCACGCGCTGCGGGGCCGCACCGACGTACATTTCAACTGCTGCCAGTCTGTGCTGGTGTCCTTTGCCGCCGACCTGGGGCTGACGGAGGAGCAGGCCTTTGCTCTGGGCAGCAACTTTGGGGCAGGGATGCGCATGGGCTCGGCCTGCGGGGCCCTCACCGGGGCGCTGATGGCCCTGGGCCTGATGGGCTGCGACGAGAAAAAGGCCATCGAACTGCTGCGCCGGTTCCGAGCCGACCACGGGGCCACCGACTGCGCCGTGCTCCTGCGGACCTCGAAAGACCGGGGCGAGGAGAAAAAGGCCCACTGCGATGGCCTGGTCTATGAGATGGTCCAGGCGGTGGAGGAGCTGGCGGGGGAGTGACCTTCAATCGTCCCCTGTCATTGCAAGAAGGCCCGAAGGGCCGACGCGGTGATCCGTGACTCCCGTCCCTTGGCCCCATGTGAATAGAAACTTTATCAAGAATTCATGTAAGAAACACACCCGCTTCTGCGTCTATATAACAGGAGAATAAAAATCCGGTCATAACATGCGTAAGGAGATGTGTTTTATGCGAAAGCGTATTTTTGCGTTAGCAGTTTTGGTTGTATTGGTCGTGCTGGGCGCCATATATCTTTTCTCTTCCGGGCACAGCGAAATTCAAACATACACCGATCAAGATCATGGCTTCTGTGTCGATCTGATGAAGGATCAATTTATGATCGAGACAACATCTGATGGTGAAGGTGCGGAAATATCGTTCCTGGATAAAAATATCCAAAGCAATTATCCAGAATGGACAGGCACGGTATTCACCATTTTCGTATATGACAGAGATGTTGCCGGGGAAAATCCATTCAATCGTTTGGATGGACCAAACTATTTGGGGGAGAGCGACAGATTTTATTACGGGATCTATTTCCCAACAGATGTGAACTATCCACCAGATGAAGCGGAAGCGGCAGATCACTATGAAGAACTCAGCCGCTTTGCCCGTGACCGTGTTGCAGAGAGTTTTTCCATATTGCCTTGAAGCGTTCCCGCGCAATGACAACAAAACGACAAACGGCCCTGACCGGGGATGTGGTCAGGGCCGTTTGCCTGTGTGTGTTTGTAAAGGAGAGAGAGTAATAGGAGAAAAATCTTCATTCTTTCTGGGGACGCGTATAGAATACCGGATAATTGCGGCAGAATCGTGACGGCGGCATGAATTTTTTGTGAACATTGATTTTTGGGGGGACGCAGGAGACGGATTGCCGCGTCGCTGCGCTCCTCGCAATGACGTGAAAGCAGGCCCTCTATCCCAAGACGACAGAAGACCCTGACCGGGGTGGGGTCAGGGTCTTCTGCCTGTGTGTGTTTGAAAAAAGGAGAGGGAGAAAAAAGAGGTAGGTCATTTCGTTTGGTACAAGTATAGGATAAAGGATAATTGCGGCAAAATCGTGACCTTCCCGTGAACTTTTTGTGAATAAAACGACGCCCGCCGTCATAGGCTCCCGGAACTGCAAACTTTCTTGACGGACCTTCCCGTTGTATGGGATAATACAAGGCGTGTAGCGGGGCATTTTTGCCCCCTCTCACAGAAAGCGAGGCGCACATGCTGAAAAAATTGATCGGTCTCTGTCTTCGGGGCGGCGACCCCAAGGACCCAGGCGTCCGCCGCCGCTGCGGGGCCATCTCCGGCGGCATGGGCATCTGTCTGAATCTGCTGCTGTTTGCCGGAAAACTGCTGGCGGGCATTTTGTCCGGTTCGGTGGCTATGGTGGCCGACGCGGTGAACAACCTGTCTGACGCGGCCACCTCGGTGGTCACCTTGGTGGGCTTTCGGCTGGCGGGGCAGCAGGCCGATGCCGACCACCCCTTCGGCCACGGACGCATCGAATACATCACCGGCCTGCTGGTGTCCCTGGCGGTGCTGCTTATGGGGGTGGAGATCGGCAGATCGTCTGTCGAGGCCCTGCTCCGGCCCCAGAACGTGCAGATGAGCCTGCTGACCCTGGTCATCCTGGCGGTGGCCATCCTCATCAAGCTGTGGATCTTCGTCTTCAACCGGGCCCTGGGCCGGGCCATCGACTCCCAGGCCATGGCGGCTACGGCGGCGGATGCCCTGTCCGACATGGCCTCCACCGGGGCGGTGCTGCTGTCTGCGGTGATCGGTCAGTGGACCCGGCTGCCCATCGACGGGGCGGCGGGCCTTCTGGTGGCAGTGCTGATCCTGAAAACGGGGTGGGAGGCCGCCCAGGCCACCCTGGCCCCCCTGCTGGGCCGGCCCATGGACCCGGAGCTGGCCGCCGACATCGACCGCATCGTTCTGGACCACGACAAGATCCTGGGCATCCACGATCTGGTCTATCACGACTATGGCCCGGGCCGGGCCATGATGTCCTTCCACGCGGAGGTGCCCGCCGATGAGAATCTGCTGGAGATCCACGACATCATCGACCACATCGAGCGGGAGCTGAAGGCCCGCCACGGCATCGACACAGTGATCCACATGGACCCGGTGGTCTGCGATGCGCGCACCGCCAAGCTGCGCTCACAGGTGGAGCAGGTGGTCCATGACCTGGACCCCGCCCTGTCCATCCACGACTTCCGCATGACCCCCGGCCCCATCCACACCAACCTGATCTTCGACATCGAGGTGCCCTATGGCTTCCGCCTGACGGACCGGCAGGTGTCCACCGAGGTGGGCTGGCAGCTGAAAAAGCTCTCCCCCCGGTATTACCCGGTGATCCAGATCGACCACCCCTATATCAAGTCCCCCGACCCGGAGCAGCCCAGGGCCATCTGGCGGGGCCGGGATTGATTTTTACAAATTATTCACCCAAGCGCCCCGGTTCGTGTTACAATAAACAGAGTATATGATCTGTTCCTCCCGGAGTCCCGGGAGTTCCCATCTGCCTGAAAATGACAAACGAGAAATGGAGGAGACCTTCATGGCGAAGAAAGTCTTGATCGTAGAGGATGACGGCAACATTGCCGAGCTGCTGCACCTCTATCTGGAGAAGGAGGGGTTTGAGACCCAGGTGGCCGGCGACGGCGGCAAGGGGGTGGAGCTGTTCCGCTCCTTCCAGCCCGACCTGGTCCTGCTGGACATCATGCTGCCGGTGATGGACGGCTGGGCCGTGCTGAAGAAGATCCGGGAGCACGATAAGACCCCCGTCATCATGCTCACCGCCAAGGGCGAGACCGAGGACAAGGTCACCGGCCTGGAGGGGGGCGCGGACGACTATATCGTCAAGCCCTTTGAGATGAAGGAGGTCCTGGCCCGCATCCACGCCGTCCTCCGCCGCACCGGCGGGGAGGAGGAGCAGACGGAGAAAAAGCTGACCTTTGACAAGCTGGTCATCAACCTGGACTCCTATGAGCTGCTGGTGGACGGCAAGCGGGTGGA
>OLFT01002002.1_pt1 | contig 18893 bp, 17 predicted proteins | sample 1604921 | NCBI WGS metagenome assembly OLFT01 (sample SAMEA3888897, study PRJEB22519) | human gut metagenome | biome: human gut; feature: human-associated habitat; material: faeces | place: Denmark | collected 2013 | reverse complement strand
TCTATCATGAGGAAATCCGTGGGACAGAGAATACCGGAAAAAGAAATCGCTAACTACCAAGTTGTCACGCTGATTTCCGCCAGAACAATCCTTCTGAAGCTGCAATTTTCTCAAACAACATACACATTTCTTCATCTGGATTATAAATGCTTATATTTAAGCAATCCCATCCAAACTGGAGAAGCACATCTTTACTTGTAAATAATATATTTACATCACCAGAATGGCTTTCCAGTATAGTATCAATGATTTTTGTTACTTGTTCGGGGGTTGGCTGTTCAATCCATTTGCCCCAATGAACAGATACAGGATAATAACACATCGCTTTCAAAATAACGCCAACAAATCTATCTCTTAACCCACAGCAATCATAGTGGTTGAGTAGATAAGTTTCTACTTCAAAAAACTGTCCACCACAATTCATGGGTACTTGTTTAGGGAGGAAATCCATTATATAGCACGGGGTTTCCAAGAGTTTGTCAATTATGTTCACTTAATCACGCTCCTTTAACAAATTCCGATTAGTTACTCACATAATATCATGTTTTTTCTTCAATTACATCTACATAATTTTAATAAACTGCCATTCGGTTTGCTTCTGTAACCAGCGTCCGGTTAATCTTCTCCTGCATTGTTTCCCTTGCATCTTCGTTGAAATGATAACGGATGACAGAGACTGTCCAACTCATCGATACGCTCTTTGGGAATACAAGGCTGTTCGGATATATCCTCAATGTATTAGATATCATCCGCAAAATGGGATTCCAGTATTACTTCCCGCATCGTACATCCCATCCCGGCGCATTGCATTCGACGATTAAACTGCCGGACGAACAATCCTGCCCTCCGCCCTTAGCATTCTTCTGCAAGCTTAGAGGAACCCTCCCGGAATTCCTCAAGGCCCGGACCGGAGGGGTACCGGCGCGTCCCCGTGATGCCGCAGGCGGGCGCCCGCAACAATGAATCAACATACAGAACCTGCCACCGACATCTTCTCCCGGTTATATGGCCAACAAAAAAGGGCCTGCTGCACCAGCAATCCATTGCCAGTGCAGCAGGCCCTTTAAAATACGTTCTAAATTACATTCTAAGTCAACATCTAAGCTGAAATCTACAGGCCAAGAGCCATCACTCCAACTCAAACGCCCCAGTATACAACTGATAATACACACCCTTCTGCGCGATCAACGTCTCATGATCCCCGCGCTCAATGATATGCCCGTGATCTAAAACCATGATCGCCTTACTGTTGCGCACCGTAGAAAGTCTGTGGGCGATGACAAAGACGGTACGTCCCATCATCAGGTTATCCATGCCCTCCTGAACCAGCGCCTCCGTTCTCGTATCGATCGAACTCGTCGCCTCGTCAAGGATCATCACAGGAGGATCAGCGACAGCTGCTCTCGCGATGGAAATGAGCTGTCTCTGCCCCTGCGAAAGGCTGGCGCCGTTGCCGGTCAGCATCGTATTATAACCTTCCGGAAGTCTCTGGATAAAATCATCCGCATTTGCAAGCCTTGCAGCCGCCATACATTCTTCATCGGTGGCATCCAGCCGTCCATAACGGATATTCTCCATAACCGTACCCGTAAAGAGATTCACATCCTGAAGAACAACGCCGAGAGACCGCCTGAGATCCGGTTTCCGGATCTTTGTGATATTGATCCCATCGTACCGGATCTTGCCGTCCGGAATATCATAAAACCGGTTGATCAGGTTCGTGATGGTCGTCTTACCGGCACCTGTGGCGCCGACGAAGGCGATCTTCTGACCGGGCTTCGCGTAGAGTGTGATGTCATGAAGCACAAGCTTCTCCGGCGTGTATCCGAAATCAACATCCTCTAAACGGATATCGCCCTTTAAAGGAGTATAAGTGACGGTTCCGTCCGCCTTATGCGGGTGTTTCCATGCCCAGATTCCGCTCTTGTCGTTTGTCTCTTTTAAGATGCCGTCAGCGCCCCATTCCGCGCGTACAAGAGTCACATAACCCTCATCTTCCTCCGGCTCCTCGTCGATCAGCGCGAACACACGGGAAGCGCCCGCAAGACCCATGGCGATCATGGCAACCTGCATGGAGGCCTGACCGATGGTCTGGGAGAGCTGTCTTGCCATACCGAGGAAGGAGACGATCACACCGATGGTGACAACACCGGAACCGCTGAGACTTAAGTTCGGGGCTTTGAGATATACGAGGAGTCCGCCGACAATGGCGAGGACCACATACATCAGGTTGCCCACGTTATTTAAGATCGGCATCAGGGAGTTACCATAACGGTTTGCCTGCTCACCGTCGGAGAAAAGCTGCTCGTTCAACTTGTCAAAATCCTTCTTACACTCGTCCTCATGGCAGAAGACCTTGACGACCTTCTGTCCCTGGATCATCTCCTCGATGAAACCTTCCTCCTTCGCGAGGGATCTCTGCTGTGCCATCATGTAGCGGGAGCTTGCGCCGCCGAATTTCTTCGTGACGGTCAGCATGAGAGCGGAGAAGAGGCACACAACGAGAGTCATCCAGACGCTGTAATAGATCATCATGAGGAACATGACGGTGATCGTGAGAGAAGACTGGAAGACCATCGGAAGTGACTGGCCGATCAGCTGGCGGATCGCGTCCGTATCGTTTGTGTAGGTACTCATGATATCGCCGTGGGCGTGGGTGTCAAAATATTTGATCGGCAAGGACTGCATCTTATCGAACATGTCCACACGCAGGTGCTTTAATGTCCCCTGTGTCACGGTCGCCATGAGGTGGGTGTAGGTGAAGGCAGCCGCGACACCAAACACATACAGGGTGACCATCGAGAGGATCGTCTGCATGAACGGCTGCCGGATGCTCTCAAATCCGTTCTCCAGTCCCGGAAGAATGCAGGTATCGATGAGCCGCTGTAAAAATATGGTCTGGACCACGGAGGCAGCTGCGGCAATGATGATGCAGATGATCACGGTGATCATGTACACCCGGTAATTCTTGTAAATGTAGCGGAGCAGGCGGCCGAAGGTGCCATTTTTCTTATTCTGTTTTTCCATGATCATGCCTCCTTGCTCTTTGTCTGGGAATCATTGACTTCTCTGTAAATGCCGTTTAAGGCGAGAAGTTCTTCGTGGGTTCCGGATTCCACGATCCGCCCGCCATCCATGACGAGGATGCGGTCTGCGTCCTGAACAGAGGAGACACGCTGGGCGATGATGATCTTTGTGGTGTCCGGAAGCTCATGTTTAAATGCCTGACGGATCAGGGCATCAGTCTTTGTATCGACTGCGGAAGTCGAGTCGTCCAGGATCAGGATTTTCGGTTTCTTTAAGATCGCTCTCGCGATGCAGAGACGCTGTTTCTGGCCGCCGGAGACGTTCGTTCCGCCCTGTTCGATGTAGGTGTCATATCCATCCGGGAATTGTGTGACGAACTCGTCCGCCTGCGCTAATCGGCACGCGTGGATCAGCTCCTCGTCTGTGGCGTTCTTATTGCCCCAGCGGAGATTTTCCTTGATCGTTCCGGAGAAGAGGACGTTCTTCTGGAGAACGACAGCCACAGCGTCACGGAGGGCCTGAAGATCGTACTCACGCACATCGCGTCCACCGACCTTCACCGCACCCACCGTCACATCGTAGAGACGTGGGATCAGCTGGATCAGGGATGTCTTTGCGGAGCCGGTACCGCCGATGATACCGATGGTGGAACCGGACGGAATCTTAAGATCAATGTCAGTCAGGGCAAATTTTTTGTTCTTTCCGGAATAGCGGAAGGAAACATGGTCGAACTCGACGCTGCCGTCCTTTACGTCCGTTGCTCCGTTTTCCGGGGATCGTAAAACGCTCTCATGATTCAGGACTTCGGCAATACGGTCGCCGGATTCCTGGGCCATGCTGCACATAACGAATACCATGGACAGCATCATCATGGATGTGAGGATCTGGACGCCGTAGCTGATCAGGGAAGAAAGTTCACCGGTGGAAAGCTCGCTGCCTCCGGTGCCGATGATGAGCTTCGCGCCGAAAAAGCTTACTAAAAGCATTGAAACATAGATGCAGAAGGTCATCACCGGGTTGTTTAAGGCGAGGATCTTTTCTGCCATCGTGAAGTCTTTTCGCACCTCCTCGGCAGCGTTTTCAAATTTCTCCTTCTCGTAACCTTCGCGGACGAAGGATTTTACGACACGGATGCCGCCGACGTTCTCCTGGACGGAGTTATTTAAGGCATCGTATTTCTTGAAGATCCGCTTAAAGATCGGGTGGACATAGAAGAAGATGCCAAACAGTGCCGCTGCGAGAACCGGGAGAAGTGCCAGAAAGATGAAGGACATCCGGACATTGATGCTCATGCTCATGATGACGGAAAAGACTGTCATAAGCGGGGCACGGACTGCCATACGGATCAGCATCTGGTAGGCGTTCTGAACGTTCGAGACATCTGTCGTCATCCTCGTCACGAGAGAGGAGGAGGAGAACTTGTCGATGTCTGCGAAGGCGAAGTCCTGTGTCTTAAAGTAGAGATCTCTTCTTAAGTTCTTCGCGAGTCCGCACCCGGCTGTGGCAGCCGCTCTCGCCGAGAGAACGCCGAAGAGCAGGGAAAGGGTCGCAAGGACCAGTAAGAGGGCGCCGTATTTTAAGATCGGTGCCATGGAAGTTCCGGTCATGTCATCGATAAGCTTAGACATGATGAGAGGAATCGTACATTCCAGAATGACTTCCATGGTGACAAACAGCGGTGTCTCGATGGACACGCGTTTGTACTGGCGCACGCTTTTTAAAAGTGTTTTAACCATGAATGATTTACCTCGTTTCCATATAAAATTTGCGATCCCGCAAAAGCTCCTGATGCGGAGAACATGCAGGTTCTGCAGGTGGGACCCGACCGGATATTCAGGACATATTTCGGATCATCTGGTTGATGACCCTGAAAAACACGGCGAGATCCTGGGGAGATATTCCGGAGGTCAGACGATCTTCGGTTTCTTCCAGACTCTGGTGGATCAGTTCCTGATACTGCATGGCTTTTTCAGTAGCGACAATGCGTTTTAGGCGGGCATCATAAGGAACTGCCTCCCGGTAGATCAGTCCGTTTTTTTCCATATCCTTTAAGAGCTTTGTGGCGGTCGGTGGTCTGAGACTGTACTCCTCTTCGATATCTTTCTGGAAGACATCACATTCCTGCCCGCGCGCCAGAATAAAATGAAGCGTTTTTCCCTGTGCGCCGCTTAATGTACCATGAAAAGAAAAGGTACTGAAGTGCCTGCGGATCAGGTTGGAGAGCATTCCCACACTGCGTCCAACGGTTTCTTTCATAGATCAAGTTCCCCCTTATACCCACCACCCAAAAGAGGTGGGAGTCTTCTCGACAGAGATAAAAAGCTGTGATTTGATCGTCTGCCGGATACTTAGCAAACTAAATTATTAGCTTGCTAAGTATAATAAGGCTTTTGTGGGGGAATGTCAATAGGAAAATTGTGAAGAAACTGTGATCGATGATGAAAAAGCTGAGGTTTGCGGAAGAAAGTGGGGACAGCTTAAGAATTCCATGGACGTCACGATGGGGGATAGGATGAATGTGAATAATGAAATGATAGAATTGGGCTAAAGTTTTGTGCAAGTATACAAAATTGGTGTTTTGTGGAAAAAAGTACTTACGAAGCGATATAAAAATATTGTATACTGCGTTCACATAGAGATTGAGAACGCAGTGAGATGTACACGAAAAGAGCAGTGGAGTCGCAACGAGTTTTGTTGGCTTCGCTGCTTTTTTTCTGTCATACGCCCGCAAGGAACGGTCAGAGACGGTTCTTACAGATGATGACAACTGTTGGATAGAACTTTGAGGAGGTTATGACGCTGCTTTCGGGGAAATATCCACGTCGTTTTCACAGAAATCTACAGGTTGAAAAAGGAGAAAATGTATGCCAAGAAATAAGAGAGAAAGTCTGATCTACACAGTATTAATGTGTTTTACCATGGTGCTCTGGATGAGCATCTACAATGTAACACTTCATATGGGAGCGTTAAACCTCACAACGATCCGCGAGGCCTGGATCGGATTCCCGATCGCCTATGTGTTTGCAATGTGCATGGACTGGTTCGTGGTCTCCGGACCGGCGAAGGGATTCGCGTTCCGTTTTCTTGTAAAGCCGGAGAGTCCGGTACTCCACAAGGTGATCGCGGTTTCCTGCTCCATGGTGGTTCCGATGGTCATCATCATGTCCCTGTACGGCGCGCTTGAGGGATGTGTGAAAAGCGGAGATTTCAGCCCCCTACCGATCATCTGGCTCACAAACATTCCGAAAAACTTCGTGATGGCACTTCCGTTCCAGCTCATCGTCGCAGGACCGCTTGTCCGCAAGGTGTTCCGCGGGGCGTTTCCGGAAGGGACTGTGTTAGCGTAAAAATTTAGAAAAGAGAGCTGCGGTACAAATTGCCGTACAGATAAGGAAAAGCCGTCTGGACTTTCGCCGAGATAGGATTATGAACCTATGGGAGAGAAAGTTCAGGCGGTTTTTTCATATAGAAAATTCGAGTGCAATTGATAACAGCGTATTCAATATTTTTATGAAAGTTAAGAATATTTAGAAGGGAAATTATCAGAATCATATAAAAGAGATTGGGAAGGAGATAAAATAAAAACCGGTAATCGCAATACGAAAACCGGATGCTCTTTCTAAACATGTTAGATGAGTTACTTTTATTATATGTTAAAAAAAGGAAAATTCAACATAAAAAATTTGATTTAGCCTAATTTGTAAAATGATAATCTGAATAAGAAAGTATAATTGTACTATGTACAGTTATGTGATATGATAAAAAGAATAAACGGAAACGCTAAGGAAGAAGAGATATAAAAAAATATGTACTGTATAGCAAGGTGAGAGCGAGGTGTTACGATGGCTATAGAAGAAATTCTTGCAGGAGAATCGAAAAATGTAGAGTACAAAGAGAACTTGCCTGAGAAAAGCATTAAATATATGAAATCGGTGGTTGCTTTTGCAAATGGAAACGGAGGAAAGATCATTTTTGGAATTGCGGATAAAACCAGAGAAGTTGTCGGCTTTGACAATGAAGATGTGTTCAAGAAAATGGATGCCATTGCCAATGCTGTATCAGACAGTTGTGAACCGGTAATCATCCCGGATATTACTTTACAGACGATTGATGGTAAGACTGTTATTGTGGTAGAGATTTCTGAGGGCAGACAGCGACCATATTATATCAAAGCTCTTGGAAGAGATTGTGGTGTATATGTCCGAGTTGCTGGAACTACTCGCCTTGCTGATGAGTATATGATAAAGGAATTACTGTTTGAGGGTAGCAACCGTTACTATGATCATACTTTGTGCCCCGGGCTGAATATCACAGACGAAGATATCGAAGCTCTTTGCAAAGCAATGAAGGAGCAGGCAGTTAAGAATGCCCATAATGAGGAACAGAAAGCATCCATCAAAGATGTTGGCAGACAGCAGCTGCGTTCCTGGGAGTTCTGATCGAGCGCGATGGAAAAGATTATCCGTCTAATGCTTTTGCTATTTTGACCGGCAACGGTGGACTTCATGTTACAACGCAATGTGGCGTATTTAAAGGTACAACGAAAGCGGTATTTGTTGACCGCAGAGAATATACCGGACCGCTTTGGGAGCAGATAGATGAAGCATTTCAGTTTGTCCTGAGAAATATTCATCTGGGTGCTACCATTGTAGGAATTTATCGGCAGGATATTTATGAGATTCCACCGGATGCCATTCGTGAGTTGATTATCAATGCCGTGGTGCATCGCAGTTACCTGGATCATGGGACGATACAGGTTGCGGTATATGACAACCGGTTGGAAATTACTTCTCCGGGAAAACTGCCAATGGGACAAACTATGGAGCGTATGAAAGAGGGTTATTCCAAAATCAGAAATGAAGCCATTGCCCATGCGTTTGCTTATATGAATCTGATCGAGCATTGGGGAAGTGGTATTCCGAGAATTATCGAGAAAGTAAAAGCTGCCGGACTGCGGGAGCCAGAGTTTATTGGCGGCGAAGTTGATTTGCGTATCAATATTTTTCGAGGTCAGATTACTTCAAAGAACTCCAATAAAGTGCCGGATAGTACCGACAGAGTGCCGGATACTACCGATAAAGTGCCGGATAGTACCGACAGAGTGCCGGATACTGCCAATAAAGTGCCGGATATTGCTGATAGAGTGCCAGATAATGAGCAAGAACAACAAATTTATGAATATATAACAGAAAATGGTTCCATTACCACTTCTGAGACCATGGAGCTTTTACAAGTAAAACAACGTAGAGCAAGAACTGTTTTAATGCATATGCTTGTGAAAGGTTATTTGAAAAGAGAAGGCGCGGCACGAAGTACAAGATATACAAAAAATACGGAAGGGAAATAATGCAGCATGGATACAGACAAAGTAATACAAGATATCTGTGCAGCTTAAAATGAATGCAAATGAGTAAGGCATGCCCGTATTCCTGATAATAGTATATATACGAGGTATATGTCTTACAACTGCTGGAAACAGATCACATTTTGCTGCGTTCTGTGAGGAATGACACAAACCGGAAGTGTTTATCCAGTATATTGCCTATCATGCCGATGACCTTACCCATCGTAAACGCGGCAAGGATCGTTCCGATTCCAAGACCTTTGATATGACCGAGGAAACAGAAAGTCAGTCCCGCGGTCACGGCGAGGCAGGTCACGTCGAAGGTGATCTTGACTCTGGAGTATGGAACCTTCAGAATATCAGCCATTTCTCTCGGAAAGAGGTCTGTCGGGATGATCGGAAGTCCGCAGCGGTTGGAGAGGGCAATTCCGAGGCAGATGACGAGATAGCTCACGATAAAATAGACGATCTGGTATCCAATCCCCATCGTGAGGCCCGCGAGGGCGGTCTTATATACATCTAACATCTTACTGAAGGCGAAGCCTACAACGAAGCTGAAGAGGTATGTAGGAACAAACTTTTTCCGTAAGATCATGAGGGCCGCTACGAGAATTCCCTGAAAAATATAAGTCCAGGTTCCGAGCGTCAGAGCCGGGAAGGATTCAGAAAAAGCGTACGGAACGCTGGAGATCGCCGAAATTCCGGCGCCGGAGTCCAGCATTAAGACAACACCAAAACTGTTGATCAAAATCACAATAAGAAGAGCAAGTTCACCGCGCCAGACAGGGCGCTTATCAGTTCGTTCATTTGTATTCATGTCACATCTCCTGTAAGCTTATATTATGTCAAAATCGAACGTTTACCATTGTAGCGTGCTAAAACAAGATGTGCAAGTCCTTTTTTTCATCTAACCAGTATATAGTGCAGAGAAGACTCCAGATATAGACCACATGAATGAAAAGTGTTTGTAATTCCGTTCTTTATCCAGTTAACTCTCAGTATGGAGAAAGCAATTAAGCACAGGACACAAAAGCAGAGAGAGTCAGTAATTTCTTTCTTAATTCATCCAGTACACAGCGCAGGGAAGACCTGGGGCACGGACCGCCTGGGTGAAGGGAGCTGGCTTCCTCTTGGCTCGCCGGAGAGTGCGTTGGAGGACATGTGCCACTTGTCTGAGCGAAGCGAGTTGTGGCACATGTCCTCCGTCCTTAGCATTCTTCGGCAAGCATAGAGGAACCCTCCCGGAATCCCTCAAGTGTCCGCGCCCCAGGTCTTCCCTGCGCGTACCTTTCAATAGATTACTCGGTGTAGGAGTAAGGTTTTACTGGTGCCTGGTCGTCTGTATGTTCCCCAATGATCTTCTCCATCCAAATCATATCATACCACCGGTTAAACTTACACCCACAGTTCTCAAAAGTCCCACAAAGCCGGAACCCAAGGTGCTCATGGAACTGGGCACTGTTCTTATTTAAATACTCGTCCTCAATCTTCGGATACCCGATGCAGGCGTAAAGATTCAGAACTCCCATGTCTTTGAGCCGCTCAGCCAGTGCCTCATACAGCTTCTTTCCAAGCCCGCATTTCTTCGCGTTGTGATCCAGGTAGATCGTAAGCTCACTGGCCCAGTCGTAGGCGGCGCGCCCAACGAAAGCATGGGCGTAGGCGTAGCCTTCGATCCTGCCGTCACGTTCGATGACGAGATAAGGATATTTTTTCATGATATCGATCATGCGGTTCTCAAATTCTTCAAGGGAAGGAACATCGTATTCAAAGGTGATCACGGTGTTTTCTACATAATAGGTGTAGATATCAAGGATTCTCGGAGCGTCGGATAATTTTGCGTTTCTTACTGTGATGTTGGCTTCCATGGTGGGACCTCCTTTGTGAGATGGTATAAATTGGGGTTATTGTACCACTGATAGGGAACGGTGACAAGATTTTATATCCGGATGCTCAGGCAGAAGGGAGATGGATTGGTTACTGTACACGGGTAGGAATTTTCTGAACTGAAAATTCCGTACAATACAGTGGTGGTAGTGGATTTTGCCGATTTGGAATGCGAAGCATCGGCAAAATCAGTTACTGTTTGCGCAAGGCGTGAACAGTAGCATGGGTTGATGAAAGTGAGGAGATTGACAAGATCAGAGAGGGAGAGGTACAATAACGTCAGTTTGTAATAAAGGAGTACGTGATGGATTTTACAAGTTTATTTAATATGCAGGGAATGATGTTCTGCATCCTTGCGCTGGGATGGTACCTCAGGAAGAGCGGGATGATCGATAAGAGCGGAAAGGCGCTGCTCAGCAGTCTCGTGATGAATGTGACGCTTCCCGCGAGTATCGTGAAGTCATTCCAGATGGAATTCAGCATGGATATTCTGAAGCTGACGCTGGAAGTGATCGTGATCTCGTTTCTGATCCAGATCTTTTCGAATCTTTTAAGCCGTGTGCTGTATCCGGGCTGGAGCGAGGAGAGCAAAAAGGTTTTGCAGTACGCGACGATCGTCTCAAATGCGGGCATCCTTGGAAATGCCATCGCTGAGGGAATCTTCGGCGATCTGGGAATCATGTATGCGGCGGTTTACACGATCCCGACGAGAATCTTTATGTGGTCGGTGGGACTCACTTATTTTACGGAGGCGCCGACGAAGAAAGAGCTTTTAAAGAAGGTCGTGACACATCCGTGCATCATCGGGATTTTTACCGGCATGGTACTTTTAGTATCCCAGTTCCAGCTTCCCGGATTTGTAAACCAGACAGTCCGGACGATCGCCGGGGCGAACACGTTCTGCGCGATGCTTCTGATCGGGTGCACGCTCGCGGAAATTCCGTTTAAAGAGGTGTTCACGAAAGAAGTTTATTACTACACGTTTATCAGGCTGTTCCTGATTCCTGTTATCGTTCTGGCGGGCTGCCGCCTGTTTCACATTGATCAGCTGATCACAGCGGTATGTGTGATCCTGTCCGCGATGCCGGCAGCGAGCACGAGCGTTGTTCTCGCAGTCAAATATGGAAAAGACGACCGCCTTGCAACGAAGATCGTTGTCTTTTCGACGGTCGTCTCACTGATCACACTTCCGGTCTGGTGCTATATTCTTACGGTGTGACGCAGGAATTTTCTCCGGCAGGACCGGAGAGATAGTACCAGAGGTTCATTCGGATAAATTCATACATGTTGAGCCGGAAATCACGTTTTTTATATGGGATTCCGGCTATTTTCATAGCCTCCAGCATAACCGGATTGGAGTGGCAGCTTCCACATAGACCGGCAGCATGGTATAGGACGGAGAGGAAGACTTCGCTGGCATCATGGGAGCTAAGGCCGAGACGGACTTCCATGAGCCTGACAAAGGCATCACGGTGTGCATGGTAGCTTGTTTTGAAGCTTGCAAGGCGGTATGCAGTGACGTGGACCTCGATGATCGTACAGAGGATATCGCTGTAGCGGAGATAGTCACGGTGCGCGTTCAGGACATCTGCCCAGGCAGCAGCCCATTGATCCGGGGTAAATGGCTTCTCATTGGGAAATGCTGCGAACAGATCGTCAAAATAGGACTGCATTTTATCGGAGCAGATCTCAAGATAGATCTCTTCCTTCGTCGTTACATATTTATAGAGGTTTGCCCGCGTCCAGGACAGCTTTCCGGCAATGGTGGAGAGGGTGATCTCCTGATAGGGGACAGAGCAGAAGAGCTCGTCCGCCGCGGCCTTGATTTCTGCCATTCTGGCCTGTTTCTGTTCTTCACTTCGCGCTCGCACGAAATCTGTCATGGAATTCACCTCCTGAAGGTCTGAGTAGTTCCCGGCGATCAATAGGATCCGGTCGGCCGGTAGAAATCTGAAAGTTAGTTTAAACTGACTGCAGATAGTATGCTATCATCATTATAATTGATTTTCATTCGCTTGACAAGGGAGTGGGCGTATGCTATCATCAAAATAAGTTACAAGATGTTACTTAACGCAGCGGCGGGCGTTGCCGGACCGTGAAAAGTGGACGACGGATCAGCCGGAGAAAAGGCAGGAGTATGATTGGGACGCAGCGGTGAAGACATTCACCGGCTGTGCCGGATCTATTCAGAAAAGGAGAGCAGCATGGATAAGATTAAAAAGAATTTTGGTTTCGGATGTATGCGTTTCCCTATGATTGGGGAAGAGATCGATGAGGCGCAGGTTTCCCAGATGGTGGATTATTTTCTGGATCAGGGCTTCAACTACTTTGATACGGCTCACGGCTACATCGGTGAGAGAAGTGAGCTTGCGGTCAAAAACTGCCTGACGAGCCGTTATCCGAGGGAGAGCTACATTCTTACCAATAAGCTGACGGCCGCTTATTTTGAGAAGGAAGAGGACATCCGCCCGTTTTTTGAGTCACAGCTGGAGCGCTGCGGTGTAGACTATTTTGATTTCTATCTGATGCATGCCCAGGGAATGGGAAACTATCCGAAGTTTAAGGAATGTCATGCGTATGAGACGGCTTTAACCTTTAAGGAAGAGGGGAAGATCCGCCACTTTGGAATTTCTTTCCATGACCGCGCGGAGGTCCTTGAGCAGATCTTAACGGAGTATCCGCAGATTGAAGTCGTCCAGATCCAGTTTAACTATGCGGACTTTGACGATCCGGCAGTTCAGGCCGGGAAATGCTATGAGATCTGCAGAAAGCATGGAAAACAGGTGATCGTTATGGAACCGGTCCGCGGCGGAAGCCTTGCGAATCTTCCGGATGACGCGAAGGCAGTCTTTGAGGAGCTTCACGGCGGCAGTCCGGCTACCTACGCGATCCGTTACGCGGCGGGATTCCCGGGTATCATGATGGTCCTTTCCGGAATGAGCAGTCTGGAGCAGATGAAGGAAAATGTGAGTTTCATGAAAGACTTCAGGCCCCTTGACGAGAGGGAGATGAAGGCGGTCGAGAAGGTGCGCGAGATCTTCCGCGGAAAGAACCTGATCCCGTGTACCGGATGCCGCTATTGTGTCGACGGATGTCCGAAGAAGATCTCGATTCCGGATCTGTTTGCGTGCATGAACGCGAAGAAGATCTACCAGAATACAAATTCAAATGTCTATTATGGGGTCCATACACGGAACAACGGAAAGGCGTCGGATTGTATCAAGTGCGGAAAGTGCGAGAAGGTATGTCCGCAGCATCTTGAGATTCGCAAGCTGCTCTGTGATGTTGCGGATGTATTCGATGTGAAGGCGTAAATAGAAGGAGAATTTGGCAAAATGGGATTTCGCAGACTGGAAGAGAATCTGATCGATCTGGTGAAGGAGCAGCAGGCGAAGCTGGGATTCCGGCCGGAAGTGATACGGCTTTATTATCCGGTGTCCACGCTGAACCACTTTTTCGGGAGTGAGGATACGGCGGAGGAGATGAAGGCGCGGCTGAATGGTCTTGAGGCGCATATGACGGAGACATTGGGAGAAGTCCGCGTGACGGCGAAGGGAGACCGGTTCTGTTTTCTGATTCCGGAGACCGGAAGTGTCTATGTGCATGAGCAGATGAAAGGACGGGAGTTTATTCAGGATCTGGTGGATCTTGTCGGGACGCATGGATGCAGTTTTGAGAAGATCAGAGAACTCTTCCGTCAGTGGTCCGCAAAGCCGGTGTTTGAGAAGATCGAAGATGGAGATTTCGACTGGGCCTTCCACTTTGCGGATGGGACTCCGGACCGGTATTATTACTGTTTTAAGGATGAGGGCTGTCACCTGATCTACCACCGGTTTTTACCGGAGGATTACGCGGAATTACAGTAGTTGTAAAAAAGAATGTCGCAAACAACGAGCCAAAGTCCGCGCTTGCGCGAGACCTTGGCGACTGTCGCGATAACAAGGGGAAACTCGCGAAGCGTGTTTCCCCTTGTTAGGTTAAAAATCTGCCGTTACTGCGTTCGGCTGATGATATAAGGTTAGTTGGTGGCTGCGGAGAGATCAAGCTCTGCAGCTATTTTTTTCAGGGTCTCGGCGGATTCCCGGAGTTTTTCTGCTTCATCTGCGTCCAGTGAGATCGGAACGTGGGTCTCGATTCCGTTGAGTCCCACGATCGCCGGCATGCTGAGGGAGATGCCGCTGATCCCGTATTCTCCATGCATCATGGAGGAGATCGGAAGAATGGAGCGTTCGTTGCGGATGATGCACTCACAGATCCGTTTGACGCTCATTGCGATTCCGTAGTAGGTGGCCTGCTTTTTGGAGATAATGTCGTAGGCGCTGTTTTTTACCTCTTCGGCGATGCGGTCCATGGCGGCATCATGGTTATAGTGGCCGCGCATCTCACAGAAGGTGTTTAACGGGATTCCGGATACGTTGGTACTGCTCCACGCGGCGATCTCGCTGTCACCATGTTCACCGATGATGAAGGAGTGGACGCTGCGGCTGTCGACACCTAAATGTTCACTTAAGGCATATTTTAAGCGGGCAGTGTCTAAGACCGTGCCGGAACCGATGACACGGTTTTCCGGGAAGCCGGAGAGCTTCAGGGCCGTGTAGGTCAGGATGTCTACCGGGTTGGAGACGATGAGGAGAATGCCCTGAAAGCCGCGTCTGGAGATCTCCGGAATGATGCTTTTATAGATGGCTACGTTTTTATGGACGAGATCCAATCTTGTTTCGCCTGGTTTCTGATTGGCACCGGCGGTGATGATAATGATGGCGGAGTCGGCGATGTCATCGTAGGTTCCGGCATAGATCTTCATCTGACCGGCGAAGGGGATCCCGTGGGCGATATCCTTTGCCTCGCCGTCGGCTTTCGCTTCGTTGGCGTCTAAAAGGACAAGCTCGGAGAAGAGGCGGCTCTGCATAAGAGTGAAGGCAGTGGCGGAGCCAACGAAACCGCAGCCGATGATCGCTGCTTTTCTTGGATTGATGGTCTGAGTCATATGGGGTACCTCCTGTATTTGCAAAATTGTGTTGGTTTGGTAACTGTTCAGTAGGTCTGCGCACTTGCTGCGCTGACCGTAATAAAACACAGGCTTGAAGGCAAAAATCCCATCGGCGAAGCCGATTTGGAATGGATTTTTGCATGTAACTGTGAGGCACTGAACAGTTACGTGGTTTGCTATGCGATGGGCTTAGTATAGCATAACCAAAATAAAATGTATGTTGTGGATACAACGAAAATGGAAGAAATTGTTAAAAAAATAACAGAAGGTCAAAGCTTAAAATTTACTCGTTGTAGGAACCGGTCGTGATCGTATATTTGCCAGTACCCTGCACAAATACAGTGCCGTCTGTGCCGGCGATCGTCACGCTTTTGCCGTCATCGCCTGTGATGGAGCCGTTACAGGTGAGGGAGGTGACGGTGCTGTTTCCGGTTACGGTCCAGGCGGAGAGGGCGTCGATCGTGACATTGCAGGTTCCGTTACCGCCGTCACCGGCGTTTGTCTCGTCCTGAAGGATGGAACCTGTCAAGATGGTGCCGTTTGTGAGCTTCAGATCCAGATTACTGATGCTGTCCCAGAGGATGTTGCCGCTCATTTCCTGGGAATCTGCGGTAAAGGTGCAGTCGGCACCATTATTTCCGGACTGGCCCCAGCCGCGTTTGTTGGCATTTCCTGTGCATTTTAAGAAAAAGTTATTGGACGGGGAGTAGGTGATGTCCACATTCTTAAGATAGAAGGAACTCTCCGTGTTTGTCGTATAAAAGAGGCCGCCGTTTAAGGAGGTCAGGCTGCCACCGTCCATGGAAAATTTGCTTTCGCCGACTTCTGAGTCACCGGACATGCTCTGATAGAGGATGACGGTCCAGTCGCAGTCATTCTGTTCATTTTCCGGAATGTTTCCGGAGAGAGAGCAGTTTGTGAGAGAGAGGGAGTTCAGACCCTCGATGCAGACAGCCTCAGAGTTTTCAGCAGTGAGCGCCGCGTTGTTGACGGTAATGTCGGCGGTACAGTAGACTGCCGGGGAGCCGGTTCCCCTGGAGGTGTAGGTTCCGCCATCGACGGTTATGGTACCGCCGCCGCGGTCGCTCCGGATCGCTGCGGAGGATTCACCGTTTGTCTCAACAGTGAGGTTGGAGGCAGTGAGTGTGCCGCCGCCTGCCACATGAATACCGCCGGAGGTATCCTGCTTTGTGGTGATGGTGGTGTCGGATACGGTGACTTTGCCGTTGCCGTAGCTGAAGACACCTGCACCGCCTTTTGCATCGGTAGTGATGGTGCCGCCGGTCAGTGTCAGGCTGCCGTTGGCGGCAAGTGCTGCGGCACCGGTTCCGTAAAAGCTGGAATTATCGCCTCCGGTGCTGTCGGAGGAATTGCAGTCCATCGTGAAATTTTTTAAGGTGACGTTCGCGCCGTCGGTGACGAGAACTGCGCTCTCATCAGCTCCTGTGGAGGTGTAGGTCTTCCCATCCTCCTCGGTATCGGTGGAGTAGCTTGAGACTGCCGTATAGGATGTCGGAGCTGCGTTCTGTCCGCCCGGGTCTCCCGGACCTCCGTTTCCGCCGTCCGGCGGTGCCTGTTTTCCATCCAGGCTTCCCTGAGCCCCATCCGGCGGATTTCCGGGTTTATCGGAGTTTTCTCCCGGAGCGCCGTCCGGTTTGTCAGCCGGAGCGGAATCGGATGTTTCGGTCACCTGCGCGGTGGCAGTGGTGGAGTCAGCAGCTTTTTGACCGCATCCACCGACCATAAGAGTACCTGCAAGAACCATGCAGAATAATGCCTGTTTTTTCATGATATCATATCCTTTCTGTTTTTCGTCAACTCCCAAAATGCCACCGCGCTGGCTGCCGCCACATTCAGCGAATCTACCCCATGGGCCATCGGGATCATGACCGTATGATCGCACCCGCCGATGGTTGCGGAGGCGAGGCCGTCCCCTTCGGTTCCTAAGATCACGGCGAGTTTTTCGGCATCAAGAAGCTTCGGATCATCAATGGAAACGGAATCTTCCTTCAGTGCCATGGCAGCCGTCTGAAATCCCAAAGATCGGAGTGTTTCAAGTCCGCCGCAGGAGAGATCCGCGTTTTTCGGAAAAAAGGTCCACGGGATCTGGAAGACAGTTCCCATGCTGACTCTGGCAGCTCTCCGGTAGAGGGGATCGCTGCAGCCGGAGGTCAGGAGTACCGCGTCCATTCCAAGGGCCGCGGCAGAGCGGAAGATCGCCCCGATATTTGTGGGATTCATGACATTCTCAAGGACAGCGATCCGGTGTTTTCCCTCACAGATCTCCGCCACAGACGGCAGGCTCTTTCGCTTCATGGCGCAGAGCAGGCCGCGGGTTAAGGCAAAGCCGGTGAGATTTGTCAGGAGATCGAATTTCGCGGTGTACACAGGAAGCTCCGGGTAAGCAAAAAAGAGCTTCGGGATCAGGTCGTCGGCCTGTTTTTCTTCGATGAGGACAGCGAGCGGTTCATACCCGGCATTGAGGGCGCGCTCGATCACATTTGGGCTTTCTGCGATGAAGATCCCCGGTTTCGGTTCATTGATATGGAAAAGCTGGGACTCGGAATATCTGGAAAAAAGATCGAGTTCCGGTGCTGTGAGATCAGTGATTTTTTTGATCTGCGGCATAAGAAAAGTCTCCTTTGGTTTTCATAAGATCAGGGACCGTTCAGTCACTTGACATCCCTGGTCATACATGATACGATTATTTTAGTTACAATGTGTCACTTAAACGACAAAAGTCCGTACTATGCGGACAATACCTAAAGCATATGAAGGACGAATGGTCTGATACTGAGGGAGGAAATGGCATGGGATTAGTCCGGAAAAGGGCAGGAGCCGGTAGTGGGAAGAAGGATGGGAATCTGACAGAAGGTCCGATCGGACGAGGACTTTTCAGGTTTATGATCCCGATCTTTTTAGGACAGCTTTTACAGCAGCTTTACAATATGGCGGATGCCTGGGTCGTCGGAAATTTCGCGAGCAATGATGCCTTCGCGGCGGTGAGCTTATCATCAAATGTGAATATGTCGGTGATCACGTTTTTTGCCGGGATCGCTGTGGGCGGCGGTGTCGTAATCTCGAAATATTTCGGGGCACGGGATGAGGAAAAATTACGGTGCGCGGTGCACACAAACTTTCTTCTGGGAATCGTGTTCTCGGTTTTCGCGACGCTCATCGGTTTGCTTTTTGTTCCGATCCTTCTCGGCTGGCTCAACACGCCGGACAGCGTGATGGTGGAGGCGAGACTGTACTTCGGAATCTATTTTGCCGGTGTCTCCACCGTCATCATGTACAATATATGCATGAACATCATGAGGGCAGTGGGGGACAGTGTCCATCCCCTGTATTATCTGATCTTTTCTTCTATAGTGAATATGATCCTGGATCTGATCTTTGTGGCGGGATTTCAGTGGAGTGCCGCAGGCGCTGCTGTTGCCACGGTGATCGCCCAGGGATTGAGTGTTTTATTATGCATGATCCGCATGGTGAAGGATGGAGGGGCTGCGACGATCCATTTTAAGGAGCTTCGCTTCAACGGCTCCATGATCCGTCAGGTGATCACACAGGGACTTCCGACGGGACTCCAGAACTCCGTGATCAGTGTCGGAAATCTTGTGGTCCAGTCAAACATCAATACCTTCG